>ERZ827478.1344-NODE-1344-length-17752-cov-4.023337_pt1 | contig 17752 bp, 22 predicted proteins | sample MGYA00519705_ERZ827478 | MGnify/ENA primary metagenome ERZ827478 (study PRJEB31778, sample SAMEA3449318) | human gut metagenome | biome: human gut; feature: human-associated habitat; material: faeces | place: United Kingdom | collected 2010/2012 ... | reverse complement strand
CCGGTGGTCTGGATGTGGCCGTGGCCATGGGCGGCGGAGCCTACTATATAACAATGCCAAGGGTGATAAAGGTAGAATTGAAGGGGGCTCTCCGGCCCTTTGTCACCGCCAAGGATATCAGCCTGGAGATACTGCGCATTCTCTCGGTAAAGGGAGGCGTTGGAAAAATTATCGAGTGGGGCGGCGAAGGGGCAAAAACCCTCACCGTTCCGGAGCGGGCCACCATAACCAACATGGGGGCGGAGCTGGGGGCCACCAGCTCTATCTTCCCCTCCGACGAGATGACCCTGGCTTTTTTGAAAGCCCAGGGCAGGGAAAAGGATTTCCGGGAGCTGTATCCCGACGCAGACGCGGAGTATGAGCGGGTGATTGAGATTGATCTCTCAAGCCTGGAGCCGCTTATAGCCTGCCCACATATGCCGGACCAGGTGGTACCGGTAAAGAACCTTAAAGGTACCAAGGTGGATCAGGTGTGCATAGGTTCCTGCACCAACTCCTCCCTCTACGATATGCTGAAAGCGGCGGCCATGCTGAAGGGGCGGCAGATAAGCCCCAATGTCTCCATGTCCGTATCCCCCGGGTCGAGGCAGGTGCTCACAATGCTCTCCGACTGCGGAGCATTGTCGGACATTCTCTCCTCCGGGGCAAGACTTTTGGAGTGTGCCTGCGGACCCTGTATAGGCATGGGCTTTTCCCCCAACTCCGGCGGCGTGAGCCTGCGTACTTTCAACCGGAACTTCCGGGGACGCAGCGGCACTGCCGACGCCAAGGTATATCTGGTTTCACCGGAGACGGCCGTGGCCGCCGCTCTCACCGGGGAGATCACCGACCCCAGGGAGCTGGGGCTGAATAGATTGGATGTGGATATGCCTGCTTCCTTCAAGCTGGACGACAGCGCCCTGCTGCCTCCGGCACTCCCGGAGGAGGCGGGAGAGGTAGAGGTGCTCCGGGGCCCCAACATAAAGTCAATTCCCGAGGGCCGGACACTGAGCGACACAATCGAGGCGGAGCTTACCCTGAAGGTGGGGGACAATATCACCACCGACCATATCATGCCCGCCGGGGCCAAGATACTGCCCTATCGCTCCAATATACCCAAGCTCTCGGAATTCTGCTTTGCCGTGTGCGACGAGGACTTTTCCAAGCGGGCTCTGGCGGCGGGACAGAGCATCGTAGTGGGCGGAGCAAACTACGGCCAGGGCTCCTCCCGGGAACACGCCGCCCTGGTGCCCCTTTACCTGGGGGTGAGGGCCGTGGTGGCCAAGAGCTTTGCCAGAATACACCAGGCCAACCTGATAAACGCAGGCATCCTGCCTCTGACCTTCGAGGACCCAGCGGACTACGACCGGCTGGAGCAGGGAGAGAAGCTCAGGCTCTGCGATGTGCTGGCAGGTCTGGAAACGGGGGAAATGAGCCTTCAGGCCAAGGCCGGGGAGATAAGGCTTAGCTGCTCCTTTACGGGGAGACAGCAGGCAATACTCAAGGCCGGAGGACTGCTGAACTATACCAGAGAGGGGAATAAATAATGGACAGGACGGGATACATCGAAAAGGCGGCAGAACATTTCAAGGGACTTCTGGCCCAGCAGCTGGAGCGCCAGGAGCGTATGGAGCAGGCTGCCCCGGCCAAGGATTTCTCCAAAATGGAAAAGATAGTCATAGCTGTGGCCGGAGGCGACGGCATAGGGCCCATCATTATGGCCCAGGCCCGGCGGGTGCTGGAAAAGCTGCTGGCAGAGGAACTGGCCTCCGGGCGCGTGGAACTGCGGGATATCCATGGCCTGACCATAGAAAACCGTATGGCTCAGAACTGCGCCGTGCCCCCTGAGGTGCTGGAGCAGATAAAGGGCTGCGACGTGTTTTTGAAAGGCCCTACAACCACGCCCAAGGGAGGGACACTGGAGAGCGCCAATGTGACGCTGCGCCGTGAGCTGGATCTCTTTGCCAATGTACGCCCGGTACAGATCCCGGAAGAGGGGATAGACTGGATGTTTTTCCGGGAGAACACCGAGGGGGAATATGCCCTGGGCAGCAGGGGGATAGAACTGCCCGGGAAGCTGAGTATGGATTTCAAGGTCACCACCGACGCCGGAACAAGGCGCATTGCCCGCGCCGCCTTCGACTATGCCAGGGCCAACGGCAAGACCAACGTGGCAATAGTAACCAAGGCCAACATAATGAAAAAGACCGACGGCATGTTTTCCCGTATCTGCCACGAGGTGGCGGAGGATTATCCGGAGATTACCGCCGACGACTGGTATATAGACATTATGACGGCAAATCTGGTCAATAAGGACATACGTAATAAATTCCAGGTCTTTTTGCTGCCGAACCTGTACGGGGATATTATCACCGACGAGGCCGCTCAGCTCCAGGGGGGCGTAGGCACTGCCGGCAGCGCAAACCTGGGGGCGAGCTATGCCATGTTTGAGGCTATCCACGGCTCTGCGCCCAGAAAAATGGAAAATGGGGAGGGAGACTATGCCAATCCCTCCAGCATCCTGAAGGCGGCGGAAATGCTGCTGCGTCATATCGCTATGGGAGATAAGGCGGACAAGCTCTCCGCAGCCATGGATGCCTGTGCCAAAGAGGGCCGGGTAATTATCACCGGTCACCGGGACGGAGCCACCTGCCGGGAGTTTACCGACTACCTGCTGGAAAAACTGTAAAAAGAAAATAAAAGAAATGTATTTCAACAGTCCCGGCCCTGCATTTTGCAGAGCCGGGACTGTTCACATTTTGTTGGCAAGGCTGTGAACGAAAAATTAACTTGGTTATTTTTATAGTTAATTCCTTTCTTAGAATTTACCTGTATTCTTAAGCCATAAAACAAAGGAGGCCCTTGAAGCAGAGCTCCCGGCCTCCCCAACAAAAAAGAAAGGAAATCAATACTATGAATAAAAATTATGAATTTGCTCTCACTGCCGTCCTCAACGACATTGGAATGGACAGAGCAGACGCCCACCAGATAAATATAGAAAAGCAGGACGGACTTTATTATGTGAGCTTCCGCACCGACTGGCAGAAATACGAGGCTTATGTGGATGCCGTTTCCTTCCAGGTCCTGGGCCTGAACTTCATGCCCGCCGGAGAGGTGTGCATGAACGAGATAGACTATATCGTGGCCTCTGTGGTAGCCTGAGAAAGGCAGAAAACAGAATAGAACTGCAATAAAAATTGCAGAAGGCGCCCCGCCTGTCAAGCGGCAGAAAATGCCGGCTAACAGGCGGGGCGCCTTCTTGGCAATATAGGCCGCCGGGATGTTCACACATAGCTGCGGTCAATGTCCACTACGGCGTAGTATTTTTTCCAGCTGCGGTGCACCAGCTCGGCTATGCGCCGGGAGAGCTCTCCGTCACTGGCCTTAAGGTCGGCGGGAACCAAGGCGTCGAAAATCAGGTTGGTGTGAGTGGGGCCGGGCACCATGCGGAAGTCGTGGATCTTTATTCTGGGATCTATCTCCGTGAGCTTATCCGCCACGGCATCCCGCAGCTGATTGAGCTGCTCATTGTCACAGTCTATGGGGTCCATGTGGATAGTGGCAAGGATACCGAATTTTTCCCTTATCTCCCGCTCCGCCTGGTCCACGGCATCGTGAAGCTCAAAAATTTCTCCTTTGCCGTTGACCTCTGCGTGGAGTGACACAAAGCCCCGGCCGGGGCCATAGTCATGGATGATGAGGTCATGTATTCCCACGATCTCCGGATGAGACAGAGCGGTCTCCTCTATCTCCTTTACCAGCTCCGGGTCGGGCGCCTTGCCCAGCAGGGGAGAGAGTGTGTCCCGCATGGCGTTGTAGCCGGCAAAGATGATGAAGGCGGCAACCAGCAAGCCTGCCCAGCCGTCCACATTCACATGAAAGAAATAGGATATGCCCATGGACAGCAGGACCACGGTGGTGGCGATACAGTCGGAGAGAGAGTCGGTGGCGGTGGCCTCCATGGAGGGGGAGTTTATTTTTTTGCCCACGGCCTTGTTATAAAGGCTCATGTAAAATTTCACCAGGATGGAGGCCAGCAGGATGAGGGCGGGCAGCAGGGCCGCCTCCACCGGCTCGGGGCTGATTATCTTTTCAATGGAGCTCTTGCCCAGTTCAACGCCCATTGCTACAATGAGGGCCGACAGCAGCAGCCCCGCCAGATACTCCGCCCGGCCATGGCCGAAGGGGTGGTCCAGATCCGGCTTCTTGCCGGCAATGGCAAAGCCCAGCAGGCTTATGACGGAGGAGCCGGCGTCGGAGAGGTTGTTGAAAGCGTCTGCCACAATGGCCACGGAGCCGGAGAGGACTCCGGCAAAATACTTGCCTGCAAAGAGCAGCACGTTGAGAAAAATACCGTAGACGGAGCAGAGAGTACCGTAGGCACGGCGCACTGCCGGGTCGTTCACCTTATCCCGGTTCTTGATGAATATACGGGATAAAAGCTCTATCATTTTAAAATCGCCCCTTTTAAAAAAATTAAAAATCCAAATTGCTGATGCCGAAATACTTTTCCGCAAAGTCCACCCGCTCCACGGTAAAGACCCTGCCCCGGAGGTAGTTCAGAATGCCCGCATCGGTAGGAAAATCAAAGCGCAGCCTGTAGGAATACAGGGCCTGGCCCTTTTCCTCAAAGTTGCGGTTGAAGCTCTCCCGCCCGTATTTGCCGTCCCCCAGCAGAGGCCATCCCGCGTGGGACATCTGGGCCCTTATCTGGTGGGTGCGCCCGGTGAGCAGCTCGCATTCTACCAGAGAGAGGCTGCCGCTGCTTTTCAGCAGCCGGTATCTGGTGACGGCGGTCTTGGCCCCCGGTTCCGGCTTGCCTTTTACGAAGACCTGATTTTTCTTTGCATCCTTGAAGAGATAGTCCTTCAGCTCTCCGGAGGGAGGTTTGGGGCGGCCCTGGACGGCGCAGAGGTAGAATTTGGATATCTCCCGGTCACGTATTTTGCCGTTCATGATGCGCAGGGCCTCCGCATTCTTGGCGGCTATGACTATGCCCCCGGTGTTCCGGTCGATGCGGTTGCAGAGGGACGGGGCAAAGGAATTTTCCTCCCGGGGCTTCCACTGGCCGCTCTGGGCCATATAGGCTTGAACATTGGCAATGAGGGTGTTATAATCCCACTGTCCGGCGCTGTGGCACAGCACCCCGGGCTTTTTATCCAGCAGAAGGATGTTCTCGTCTTCATAGAGGATGTTCAGCCGGGGGGTGCCTACCTTCAGATAGGAGTTTTCTTCCCGGGGCTTTTCAAAGAACTCGTCGTTTATATAAAGCTGGAGAAGGTCCCCGGTATTGAGCCGGGTATCCCGCTTGGCGCCCTTGCCATTGAGCTTGATGCGCTTGAGGCGGATGTACTTTTGCAGCAGGGCTTCCGGCAGCAGGGGCACGGCCTTGCCCACAAAGCGGTCCAGCCGCTGCCCGGCGTCGTTTTGCTTTACGGTCAGTTCCTTCATTATATTCCCAGCAGCCTTTCAAAATTCTTCCTGAAAACTTTTGACTTTTTGCAGTATACTATAGAAAATTGTTGTTGACAAGTCTTGACAAGTAAACTATAATACTAGGGCGACTGTGCGAGGTGCTGTTATGCGACTGAACCTGAGAGAGATAATTGAAGTGCCCGGTGGCTCCGTGCCTTTCCAATGTGAGCTGGATACCCAGGGGCTGGATTTTCCCTCCGTGCTGGAGTATAAGGGCAGACCCCTGGCTCAAGGCCGGGTGTACAATGAGGCGGGCGTGCTGCATATGGAGGGGACGCTGAAGGCGGAGATGACCTGCGTCTGCGACCGCTGCGGCAGCCGGTTCGACAGTGTGAAGCTCACACAGCTGGACGCCGTCATAGTGGAGGAAGAAGCCGAGGATCATCCTGAATTCTTTGTGCTGGATGGGGACGAGATAGATCTGGACGAGATACTTTCCACCCTTTTCATCCTGGACATGGACATGAAGTTCCTCTGCAGGGAGGACTGTAAAGGACTCTGCTCCACCTGCGGCAAAAATCTCAACCTTGGCCCCTGCGGGTGCAGGAAAGAAATTGATCCAAGATTTGCTGTGCTTGAGCAGCTTTTGGATAAATAAAAAATTAGAGCTGCTCAAAACAGCCGTTATCAGGAGGTGTCAACATGGCAGTCCCAAAAGGAAAAGTATCCCGGCAGAGACGTGATAAGAGACGTTCTTCCGTATGGAAGCTCACCGCTCCCGGCGTCGTGAAGTGCCCCAACTGCGGCGCTTTCTGTATGCCTCACCGTGCTTGCAAGGCCTGCGGCCAGTACAAGGGCCGTGTGGTCATCAATGTTGAGGATAAGTAAAACAAGCTCAAGGAGGAAAGGTGCAGTACCTCTCCTCCTTTTGCTTTATTCTGGGCAGAGGATCAAAGCTTATGGATAACGCCATAAAGGCCATAGACAAGGACAGTCCCCTGGCGGGAAAGGTACAGCCCGGGGATACCCTGGTGGCCATAAATTCCAACAAAATACTGGATGTGCTGGACTATAAGTTCTTTGCCTACGACACCCGGCTGGAGCTTCGGCTGCGCCGCCCGGACGGCAGTGAGTACAGCTTGCATGTGACAAAAAACGAGGGCGGAGATCTGGGGCTGGATTTTGAGAGCTATCTCATGGACAAGCCCCGCTCCTGCGCCAACCGCTGTGTTTTCTGCTTTATAGACCAGCTGCCCAAGGGTATGCGTCCCACCATGTATTTCAAGGACGACGACGCCCGCCTCAGCTTCCTGCTGGGAAATTACATCACCCTGACCAATCTCTCCCAGAGGGAGATAGAGCGCATCATCGCTCTGCATATAAGCCCCATAAACATATCCGTCCACGCAACGGACCCGGATCTTCGGCGCCGGCTTCTGCGCAGTCCCAGGGCAGGGGAGTGTATGGAGATAATGGGCCGCTTTGCAAAGGCGGGGATAACCATGAACTGCCAGATAGTCTGCTGCCCCGGCCTAAACGACGGGGAGGCCCTGATGCAGTCCATGAGAGATTTGGAGAGCCTGTATCCCCAGGTACACAGCGTGTCCATAGTTCCCGTGGGCCTGACAAAGTTCCGGGAGGGGCTGTATCCGCTGACACCTTTTACAAAGGAGCACGCCGCCGAAACTCTGGATATGATAGACGCCTTCGGCGCTGAGTGCATCCGCCGCCATGGCAGCCGCATCTTCTGGTGCGGGGACGAGCTGTACATCAAGGCAGGGAGGGAGATCCCACCCGACGAGTTCTACGAGGAGTATACCCAGCTGGAAAACGGCGTGGGCATGCTGCGCCTCATGGAGACGGAATTCTCCTCGGCGGTAAAGCTGGGGGGCGAGCCGGACGGAGTGCCTTTCTCCATAGCCACGGGAGTTTCCGCTGCACCATATTTCCAGATCCTGCTGGACAAGGCCAAAGCGGAATATCCGGAGATAAAGGGAAAAATATATCCCATAGTCAACGACTTTTTCGGCCACAGCATAAACGTCACCGGCCTTATCACCGGGGGCGACCTGATAGCCCAGCTGAAGGGCAGGGAGCTGGGGGAGCGGCTGCTCATCTCCCAGAATATGCTGCGCAGGGCCGAAATGGACTTCCTGGACGACGTGAAGCTGGAGGAGGCTTCCGCCGCCCTGAAAGTGCCTATCTATCCCATCGAGCAGGACGGTTTCGCCTTGTTCGACGCCATGTGCGGACAGCTCCCGGAGCTGAGGCTGCCGGTGCGGGAAGAAAATGGAGAGCAGTTTTACAGGTACAACCAGAATTGACATTGAATTTTATATAGGAGGGTTTGAGAATGTCAAGACCTCTTGTTGCAATAGTGGGCCGCCCCAATGTGGGCAAGTCCATGCTGTTCAACCGTCTGGTAGGCCAGCGGCTGAGTATAGTGGAGGACACACCCGGCGTCACCAGGGACCGGCTCTATGCCGAATGCGAGTGGTGCGGACGTAAATTTGATATTGTGGACACCGGCGGCATCGAGCCCAGCACCGACAGCGAGATTCTCATGTTCATGAGGGAGCAGGCCCAGATAGCCATCGACTCCGCCGCCGTTATTGTTCTGGTCACCGATATCCGCACCGGCGTTACCGCCGCGGACAAGGACGTGGCCAACATGCTGCTGCGCTCCGGAAAGCCGGTGGTGCTGGCGGTGAACAAGGCCGACTCCACCGGGGCGGAAGACCCGGCCATATACGAGTTCTATTCCCTGGGGCTGGGCGACCCCATTGCCGTTTCCGCCGTCCACGGCCACGGCACCGGCGATTTGCTGGATGCTTGCCTGGCCCACTTCCCCGAGGCAGGGGAGGATGAGGAGGAGAGCGACTGCATAAAGGTTGCCGTAATAGGCAAGCCCAATGTGGGCAAGTCCTCCCTGATAAACCGCATTCTGGGGGAAAAGCGCCTGATAGTCAGTGATATTGCCGGCACCACCAGAGATGCGGTGGATACCCTGCTGGAAAACAGGTTCGGACGCTACATGTTTATAGATACCGCCGGCATCCGCCGCAAGTCCAAGGTGGAGGAGCGGGTGGAGAAGTTCTCCGTAATGCGCTCCCAGATGGCCATTGAGAGGGCCGACGTCTGCCTTATCATGATAGACGCCAGAGACGGAGTCACCGAGCAGGACACCAAGATAGCAGGGCTTGCCCATGAGGCGGGGAAGGCCAGCATTATTGTGGTGAACAAGTGGGACCTGGTGGACAAGGAGACAGGCACCATGGAGAAGATGCGCAAGGATATCATGCGCGACCTCAGCTTCATGAGCTATGCCCCTATATTGTTCATCTCCGCCGTCACCGGCCAGCGCACCGACAGGATATTTGAACTTATAAACTTCGTAAACGACCAGAGCAACATGCGCATAACCACAGGCATGCTGAACAATGTCCTGGCCGACGCCCAGGCCAGGGTGCAGCCCCCCACCGACAAGGGCCGCCGCCTGAAGATCTATTACATGACCCAGACCGGGATAAAGCCCCCCAACTTTGTCATCTTCTGCAACAGCAGGGAGCTGTTCCATTTCTCCTACCAGCGATATCTGGAAAACCAGATACGCTCCGTCTTCGGCCTTGAGGGCACGCCGGTGCGTATCGTGATACGCCAGAAGGGGGAAAAGGAATGATAGTCTACTGGCTACTGCTGCTGCCCACCGCCTTTGTGGCCTATATTTTCGGCAGCATGGACACTATGGTCATCGCCTCCAATTTCTTCTTCCGCCACAATCTACGGAGGCTGGGCACAGGCAACCGCTGGCTCTCCAACTTCCGGCGCATATTCGGCATTCCCGGCTTTATCAAGTTGGCTATTGCCGAGATACTGAAAGACCTCATCCCCATTCTCATCGGCGGTATGCTTCTGGGTATCAAGGATCACGCCGATGTGGGCCGGGCCTTTGCCTGCTTTTGCCTGGTGCTGGGCAGACTGTACCCGGTGTTCTACAATTTCAAGGGCAGCCATGCCAGCATCGCTCTGGTGGTGGGGGCTTTCGCTGTGAATACCTCCGCCGGAGGCGCCGCCCTGGTGGTGCTGGGCCTTGTATGCCTCACCCGCTATCTGTCCCTGGCCACGGTAGCGGAGGCTGTGATACTCATTATGGTGGCGGTGCTTATTATTGACGATGCAATGCTTATGCGCCTGCTCATCTTCTCCGCCGTGCTGGTGATATTCAAGCATATCCCGGCTATGATAAGACTGATACAGGGCAGGGAATTCCGCTACAGCCTGGAGGAGGATATCACCTACAAGCTGGACGAGCGTTTTTGAGGTGGAGGTACTGAGCAATGAGCCTGACTTTGATCCCGGCTTTTGAGCATAAAAAAGAGATAGGGGAACTGTTCGGGGAATACACCCGTATGCTGGTGGAGCTGGACCCGGATTTCCAAAAGTCCCTGGATCAGCAGAACTATGATGAGGAGCTGGACCATCTGGAGGAGAAATACGGACTGCCCGGAGGGCGGCTGTATCTGGCCCTGTGGGAGGGCGAGCCGGCGGGCTGCGTGGGCATGAAACAGCTGGACGCTCACACCGGGGAACTCAAGCGGCTGTATGTGCGCCCGGCTTACCGGGGACATCATCTGGGCCGACTTATGGTGGAGCGCATCATTGAGGATGCCCGGAGCCTGGGATACCGACGGCTCATGCTGGATACCATGCCGGTACTTGAAAGCGCCCTGCATCTGTATGAAAGCATGGGTTTTCGCGTCACGGAACGCTATAACTACAGCCCTCTGGACACCACGATTTTTATGGAATACAGGCTGTGAAGAGAGGAGCGGGGACTATGGAGGACATACTTGCCAGAATAATAAAGCTCAGGCAAGCCAGGGGCTGGTCCGAGTACCAGCTGGCAGTGAAGTCCGCCCTCCCCCAGTCCACCATCTCCTCCTGGTACAGAAAGAACCTGGTGCCCTAGGTGCAGCCTCTGGAAAAGATATGGGCCGCCTTTGACATCAGCCTGTCCCAGCCTTTTGCCGGTGAGGGGGAGGCTCTGGAACTCATAAGGAGCTAGCGCCTGCTTCCGGGATGCTGGGCTGCCCTGGACAATGATCAGCGGCAGGCGGTGCTGAAGCTGATGGAGACTGTGGCCGGAGACATATAAATAGAGAACAAAAAACGTGGAGACTCAAAGCCCCCACGTTTTTTATGCCCTGGCCACGTAGCCCTTACCGTCGGAGTAGAGCACCGGGGCCATGCCCGAGCACAGCAGCACCATATCCTCCACGGGAGTGGTGCTTCCGCTGCGGCCGAACTGCACCCTGAAGTCAAGCCCCTGGCTGAGATAGCCCGTCTCCGCCCAGGTGGGAAGCTGCCCCAGAATAAACTGCTTCAGCTCATTTTGCAGCTCTACTTTGTCGGATACACTGCCCAGATACACCCCGTCTACGTATACACCCTGGGTAAGCTCCACCCCGGCAGTCGCCTCCAGCAGGGCGGCGCTCAGCTGCGGGGATTGACCGGGGGCCGGGCGCAGGCTCAGCCTCCAGCTGCGCTCCGCCTGGGGCGGCCGGGCAGGGCCCTCCAGAATTTCCTCAGCCGCAGCCAGGGCCGCCCGTTCTCCCCTGTCCACCGTGAAAGGAGAGTAGAGCCCATCCAGCTCCTGCCCGTCCACCGTGACCGAGCAGCACAGACGCAGGTTTGCCGCCGCAATAAAACTTAGGGCCAGAAAAGACAGCGTCAGTTTTTTCCACATCTCAAAGACCACCTCCGAAGTTAACATAATACAAATATTGCCTCCGGTCAATGGCTTCGACAAAACTGGTGAAAAGCTTATGAGATAACCGTTTCTTCCTGTGCCAGGGTTTCGATCTCCGTGACGGACACTTCAAATGCGGTTTTCTCCACGGGCCCCTCCTCGGTGAGTTTTATGTAGTTGCGGCTCTGTATCCGACCCTGGAGCTGAAGCTGGGTGCCTACGCTCCACTGGGCGGCCTCCCGGGCCTTCAGGCCCCAGCATATGCAGGGGAGATAGTCGGAGCGGCCATAGTGGCGGTTTACTGCCAGCATCAGGTCGCAGATATCCCGGCCCATGGGAGTGGTTCGGAGGTTCGGCGCTTTGCACAGGGTTCCGGTGAGCTGAACCAGGTTTTCATCCTCGCCGTCGCAGAAGCCCAGCTGCCGGGCCAGTACCGTTATGACCAGCTTGGCGCCCTGGCCGTGGCGGTTGTTGAAGGTGCGCAGCTGACCCTCTACCCAGAGCTTGCTGCTGCTTTGCACCGCCAGCTCCGCCAGCTGCTCCTGGCGTACCACAATGTTGATGATGTCCCGATTGCCAGAGAGCCGCTGGATCTCCAGGGGGAAGATATAAAACTGCTGCGCCCGGCTGGAATGGGAGTATACCGGGCTGCCCCACATGCTTCCGCAGAGCCGGGTATAGTTGTTGTCGCATATCATGTCCATGGTCTGTGCCGTCCTTTTCGTTGAGATACTAGAACATATTCCGGGAGCGCTCTTGAATATGACAGGGAAAATGCTATAATAGAAACATCTTTGAAAAGGAGACGGGACATGGACATAAAAGACATTCTGGAAAAATGCGACCACACCCTGTTGAGAGTGGACTGCACCAGCGAGGAGATAAGGAAGCTCTGCGACCAGGCCATAAAATATAACTGCGCCAGTGTATGCATACCCCCATGCCATGTGGCCGGCGCCCGGCGCTATGCGGGGGACAAGCTGAAAATATGTACGGTCATCGGTTTTCCCAACGGATATATGACTTCTGCCGCCAAAGCCTATGAGGCAGCCGACGCCATATCTAACGGCGCCGACGAGATAGACATGGTCATCAATGTGTCCATGGTGAAGGACGGCTGCTGGGTGGATGTGGCAAACGATGTGAGAGCTGTCCGGGATGCCACCAGAGGCAAGATACTGAAAGTCATCATAGAGTGCTGTCTGCTCACCGAGGACGAAAAGGTGCATATGTGCAAGATAGTCTCCGACTGTGGGGCGGACTTCATCAAGACCTCCACCGGTTTCAACACCGGCGGGGCTACCCGGGAGGATGTGAAGCTCCTGCGAGAGCAATGCCCTGAGACCGTGAAGGTGAAAGCTGCCGGAGGCATATCCAGCCTTCAGGACGCTATGGACTTCATAGAGCTGGGGGCAGAGCGCCTGGGCACCAGCCGCATCGTAAAGCTGGCCATGGAGCTGGAAAATGAGGAGGGCGCTCCCAACGAGAGCTACTGAACCGATAAAAGCTATGTAAGCTGCAAAAGACTAAAACAGCTTTTGCAGCAGCCTGCGCAGCCGGGAGCACAGCCACAGACCCGGCAGGGACAGGGCCAGCCACAGCAGGAGAAACTGGGGGCAGATCTGGCCCAGCAGGTTACAGGGCATGGACGAATAATCCCAGATCTGCCAGCCCAGCCGCAGATTCACCAGGCAGCCGGTGTAAAATTCCAGAGTGACCGTGGCGACGGCGCTCAGAATACTTTTGCGCCAGAGGGGCAGGGCGGTGAGGGCAATGAGGTACATCAGAAGAAAGCAGGCCCCGCCGCAAAGCAGCATGGTCCAGTGGGTCCAGCCCCGCCAGCCCAGCTCCAGCAGACCGTAGAGAACCGCGCCAGTCATGTATACAAGTACGTATTCCATCTTTTCAACTCCCGCTTTAGCTTCTGTAGCCGAAGGCATTATAATGCGCCGGGACGCATAGAATAAAATTGGAAAAAACCTGTTTGTTGGGGAAAAGTACTTGACAACAGTACAGAAAACTGATATAGTACCATCGCTAAAACAAAGAAGGCTCGGCATCCGCCGTCCTCACCCGGGGGCAGAAGGCCCTCTGCGGTCAATAGAGCACAGCCCTTACAGGGTTTGAAGTGTCTTTACGTGCGGATGTCATCATCCGCACTTTTATTTTTCCGGAGGTGTTAACAATAGCAAACGCTGTTCATCAAATCAACGAGGAGATACTTGACAAGGAAGTCCGCCTGATAGGAGATCAGGGCGAGCAGCTGGGCATCATGTCCGCTCAGGAGGCGCTGAAGATCGCCACTGAACGGGAGCTGGACCTGGTCAAGATAGCTCCCGGCTCCAATCCCCCCGTCTGCAAGGTCATGGACTACGGCAAGTTCCGCTTTGAGCAGACCAAGAAGGAAAAGGAAGCAAAGAAGAATCAGCGGGTAATCGAGATCAAGGAGATCCGTATGTCCCCGGGTATCGGCGAAAACGATTTTAACACCAAGCTGAAAAACGGCCAGAAGTTCCTGAGCGACGGCGACAGGGTCAAGGTTTCCGTGCGCTTCAGAGGCAGAGAGATGGCTCACACCGAGATCGGGGAGCAACTGCTGAAGGACTTTGCGGCCAAGTGTGCGGATATTGCCACTTTGGATAAGAACCCCAAGCTGGAGGGGCGGAACATGTCCATGTTCCTCTCTCCCAAACCCCAGACCCCGGCCAAGAAGCCGGCCAAGCCCAAGGCCCCCAAACCGGCGGAGGCCAAGGACGAATAAACGCCAGCAACAGGCAGCCTGCTGCCTGCCAAGGAGATACGGAAGGAGAAATTATCATGCCCAAACTGAAAACCCATAGCGGTGCCAAGAAGAGATTCAGCCTCACCAAGTCCGGCAAGGTAAAGCGCGCACACGCTTTTAAGAGCCATATCCTCACCAAGAAGGACACCAAGCGCTGCCGCCGTCTGCGTTCCGAGGCTTATGCCGATGTGACCAACGAGGCAACCATCAAGAAAATGATCCCTTACAAATAAGGGCAGACGCTATATAGGAGGATAATCAAATGGCAAGAGTTAAAGGCGCAATGATGACCCGCAAGCACAGGAACAAGGTCCTGGGTCTTGCTAAGGGATACTGGGGCAACAAGTCCCGTCACTATAAGATGGCTAACGAGCAGCTGATGAAGTCCGGCCGCTACGCTTACGTAGGTCGCAAGCAGAAGAAGCGTGACTTCCGCAAGCTGTGGATCACCCGCATCAGCGCAGGCTGCAAGATGAACGGCATGAATTACTCCACCTTCATGCACGGCCTGAAGCTTGCCGGTGTGGATATGAACCGTAAGATGCTCTCCGAGATGGCCATACACGATCCCGCCGCCTTCACCGCCCTGTGCGACATGGCAAAGAACGCAAAGTAATGTATCAAAGATAAAGCATTTCCAGTCCGGACGCTACAGCGTCCGGACTTTGCTTTTTCCAAAGTTCAGCAGATAAGGAAAAATAGTGTCTGGACTATGGGCCTGGGAGAGAATATAATATGCAAAAGAGTGGGAACCCATGCCGTGGATACAGGAGAGATAAAATGAAAAAGGTACTTATACTCATGGAACTGAACGCTGCCCAACGGGAAAAACTGGAGGCAGCGGGAGCAGGGGCCGTGCTGAGATTCAGCCTTCCTGACCGTGTATCAGAAGACGAGGTACAGGAAGCAAACATCATAATCGGTCAGCCAAAAGCGGAGATGATACGGGGCTCTGAGCGGCTGGAGCTTTTACAGCTTGAATCGGCGGGGGCGGATGCATATATAGTGCCTGGAGTGCTGAACGAAAAGACTGTTCTGACCAATGCCACCGGGGCCTACAGCCAGGCGGTGGCGGAACATGCCTTTGCCATGACCTTGATGCTCCAGAAAAAACTCCACCTTTATCGTGACAGGCAGAGAGCCGCCCGCTGGCAGGACCTGGGCACTGTCAGCTCCCTGGCCGGCAGCACCGTGGCTGTGGTGGGTATGGGAGATATCGGCGGCTATTATGCAGGCTTGGTAAAGAATATGGGGGCCTATGTGATAGGCGTTAAAAGACGGCTCTCTGCCTGCCCGGACTATGCCGACGAGCTGGTGCTTACAGAGAAGCTGGACAAGGTATTGCCCAGGGCGGATGTGATAATGTCCGTATTGCCAAATACTTCCGCCACCCGGTATATCTATACGGAGGAGAGCTTCCGGCATATGAAAGACAGCGCCATATTTATAAACTGCGGCCGGGGCAATGCCGTGGCCTCCGGGACTTTGTATGAGGCGTTGTCCCGGGGAGAGATAGCCGCTGCCGGGATAGACGTTACTGAGGAGGAGCCGCTTCCGGAAAACAGCCCTCTTTGGAGTCTGGAGAATCTGATAATTACTCCCCATGTGTCCGGCGGTCATCACTTACCTGCAACCGTGGATAGGATAGTGGATATCTGCGCCGGAAATCTCAGGGCATTTCTGAGAGGGGAGAAGCTCAAAAATGTTGTTGATTTCAGCACGGGATATAAAAGATAACCGGGAGCAAAGAACCTTATAAATTCCAAAGTCCGGCAGAGGCGCGAAGCGGCGCTGCCCGTGCGGCCGGGGAGAAGGGCCCCGGGCTGTTTCGTCCTTATGTACATTTTATCGATATATATTCTGTTGCAATTCACAAAAAAATAATAATCGCTTTTTCCTGCTTGACCCTGTATGTTGCTCAGTTTATAATCCAATTACAAGCCGAGCTTATTTTGGGGAAATGGAGGAAAAAGACGCATGAAAAAAATAATTATTCCGCTTTTGGTTATTATTCTATGCCTTTTGCCTTTGGCAGGCTGCGCTTCCAAACCGGCCGTGGAACCCGGCGCGGAGCCAAGTGCTGAGCCGACTTTGGAACCGATAGATAATCAATTGTATCTCGACGGCCGCAAACTGATGATATATTGCGGCGCCGGAATGACTGAGCCCTTCCAGGAGATAGCCGACGCGTTCGACGCCGAGACCGGATGCGAAATGCAGGTCACCTATGCCAATGCGGGCCAGATACAGTCCCAGATAAATACCGCCCAGGAGGGATCTCTTCATTGCCGGTTCCGGGGATGAGCTCAAACCCGTTGAGGACTATGTCACTGACAGCGTGGATCTGGTGAAACATATCCCGGTGCTGGCCGTACAGGCGGGTAACCCCAAAAATATTACAGGTCTGGCAGACCTGGCCAATGAGGGTGTGGAGCTGATAATCGGCGACACCGAGGCTACCCCCATAGGCAAGATTGCCCAGAAAGCGCTTGGAGACCTGGGTATATTTGACAAGGTCAGTATTGTGGCTACTACGGCCACGGCACCTCAGATGCCCACCGCCCTGGCCGCCGGTGAGGCGGACGCCTCCATCGTGTGGAAGGAAAACTGCAATGTGGAGGGTGTGGAGATCGTTGACACGGAGGACTTGGCGCCTTATATTAAAACCATTCCTGCCGCCTCCCTGAGCTGCTCGGCAGATGCCGAGGCCAGGACGGCTTTCCTGGATTTCCTGTCCACCGAAACGGCCAGGGAAATTTGGATGAGCTACGGATATGAGATCGTCCAGTAGGCAGGGGAAAAGAAGGCGTGCCGACGGCTTTTCCGTCTTTGCAGTTGCCGTTGCACTGCTGGTGATATTGTTCATCAGCAGTGCAATTTTTGCAATATTGGCAGGAGGAGCCGGAAATTTTGTGGAAAACCTGAGCTCGGAGGAACTGCGCTTTGCCCTGAAGCTGAGCCTGTGCACTTCCTCAATCTCCACGGCCCTGGTCATGCTGCTGGCCCTGCCGACGGCCTATGCCCTGACCAGAACGGCTATGCCTTTCAAGCGCCTGTCCTCCCTGGTGATAGAACTCACTCTCTCCCTGCCGTACCTGCTGCTGGGACTGGCTCTGCTCATCATGTTCTCCTCCCCCGCAGGCAAATGGCTGAAGGCCCAGGGATTTGCAGTTGTTTTTTCTCCGGCGGGCATAGTTATGGCCCACCTGCTGGTGAACCTGCCCTATGGCGTGCGCCTGGTAAAGACCTCCTTTGAGGAGGCGGATCTGCGTCTGGAATTCATAGCGGCCACCCTTGGCGCCTCCCGCTTCAAAAGCTTTTTGAGTATACTGCTGCCCCTGTGCCGCGCGGATCTGGTAAGCACCGCCATACTCACCTGGTCCCGGGCAATGGGGGAGTTCGGCGCCACGCTGATGCTGGTGGGGATAACAAGAATGAAAACCGAGACGCTGCCCGGCAGTATATATCTCAGTATATCCACAGGACGAAATGATACGGCCATGTCCACGGCGGTGCTGATGCTGCTCATATCTGCCGGGGCCCTGTTCCTCTCCCAGATAGCCTCGGGGAAAAGTAGGGGGAGAAGGCGGGTGGAGCGCAGATGAGACATTTGGAAGTCCGGGATTTTGCGGTGAAAAGGGGCGGGTTCCGGCTGGGCCCCCTGTCCCTGGATATAGAGCAGGGGGAAATCTTTGCTATCCTGGGAAGAACCGGAGCTGGCAAGACAGTGCTGCTTGAGGCAATGGCAGGCATGTTCCGGGGCGACAGGGGACGGGTACTGCTGGACGGCCGGGATGTTGTGGAAATACCGCCGGGAGAGCGGAGTC
>ERZ827478.1343-NODE-1343-length-17755-cov-4.408192_pt1 | contig 17755 bp, 14 predicted proteins | sample MGYA00519705_ERZ827478 | MGnify/ENA primary metagenome ERZ827478 (study PRJEB31778, sample SAMEA3449318) | human gut metagenome | biome: human gut; feature: human-associated habitat; material: faeces | place: United Kingdom | collected 2010/2012 ... | reverse complement strand
ATATAAAAAACCGGCGGCGGCTCTATACCCAGGATGTTCAATATCTGGTCGCGGATAAAAATGATCTGGGGCTTGCAAAGCATATAAGTTTTCCTCCATAGGATTATAGATTACAGTAATCTGAAACCGGCTAGACGATGCCGTCGTAGCCTGGGCCGGTGCAGCGAGAGGAGAGAGCAACCAGGCGGTCCTTGTCCTCCCTCCCGTCTATGAGCAGCAGATCCGGCTTGAACACCGGCAACAGCCCACCGCCGCCCAGGGCGGAAAAAGGAATGAGCCGCAGCCGCCCCGTCAGCTCCGGGAAAGCGGCGGCGGAGCGGAGAAGCTCCACCGGGTCGCTTATCTCCAGCAGCCCGGCCGCTTCTCCGAAAAGCCCCTTCAGGGCATTTGGAGATACTATTGCCACCGGCGCGCCGCTGATGGGGTCTGAAAGGCAGTTGCCGCTGTCCATCAGGGCGCTGAGACGGCAGCTGCGCCGGAGCATGTGTATCTCCAGCCGGGCGACGGAGTGGCCGGATACGGCGGCGGAGGCGGAAAAGACAAGACGCAGCGCCCCGTAAGCCAGAAGAAAGCATACGGCAAAGAGGCGCATATCCAGCCGTATATAGCCGAAGTTCAGCTCCAAGGCCCAGAGAGCTCCGCCCAGAGCGGCGGAGAGCACCAGGAACATCCCGGCGCAGCGCAGGGCCCTGGGCTGACCGCTGAAAGCCGCCAGGGCGATGAGGGCGGCAAAGGCCGCCTTCCAGCCCGGGTTGGCCAGAAAGCCGAAGCCGGGGAGAAATACGGCAACAGAGTAGGCGGCGCCCAGCAGCGCCGCCAGAAAATACCTGCCCCGCCTGAGAGGTAGGGCACACAGCCGGGCCGAGCACAGGCACAGCAGGTAGTCTGCCAGAAGGTTTGAGATAAAGAGGCTGTCTGCATAGATGATCTCCATGGCCTGAGTATAGCACCGGCAGGCTGCACAATTTGTCATTTGGGAATTGTCAAACAGGCCGTGCTGTGGTAAAATCTATGAGAAATTTATGCGGAGGATGCCTCCGGAGGGAGATACCCGGCAGCCGGGCGGCGGAAGGGAGAAGGCAACATGAGCTTTGTATACAAGCGGGTGCTTATAAAAATAAGTGGTGAAGCCCTGGCGGGGGAGAAGGGCACTGGCTTTGATTTCAACTTTATCTCCAAGGTCTGCTCCACGGTGAAAAGCTGCGTTGACGAAGGTCTGGAAGCGGGCATAGTCATAGGCGGCGGCAACTTCTGGCGGGGAGTCAAGGACGGCGCAGGAAAAGTGGAGCGGGTCAGTGCCGACCGTATGGGCATGTTGGCCACCTGCATGAATTGCCTGGCCGTGTGCGACGTATTCAAGCAGCTGGGGGCAAAGGCCCGGGTGCAGACCGCCTTCGACATCCAGGGTGTGGGTGAGCGCTATGACACCCTGAAGAGCATAGAATACATGCAGCAGGGGAACATAGTCCTCTTCGGCGGCGGCAGCGGCGCTCCCTTCTTCTCCACGGACACTGCGGCGGTCCTGCGGGCAGCGGAGATACATGCCGACGCCATACTCCTTGCAAAGAACATTGACGGCGTCTACAGTGACGACCCCAGGAAGAACCCCGATGCGGTGCGCTTTGACAGCATCAGTTATGACGAGGTCCTGGCAAGGCATCTTGCAGTGATGGATACCACCGCTACCAGCCTGGCTATGGACAACAAAATCCCTGTTATCGTCTTTGCCCTGGCCCAGCCGGAGAACATCCGCCGGGTACTCATGGGTGAGGACGTGGGCACTACGGTAAAGTGAAAGAATTTTTTGGATATACTTACAACAGGAGGAAGGAACATGTCTGACTACAGCCAATTTGAAAACAAAATGAAAAAGACCTGCGAGTCCCTGAGCACCCAGCTGGCCACCCTGAGAGCCGGGCGGGCCAACGCCTCCGTGCTGGATCAGATACAGGTGGACTATTACGGGTCCCCCACGCCCATCCAGCAGGTGGCCTCCATTGCCACTCCTGACCCCCGTACCCTGCTCATCCAGCCCTGGGACGGCTCTGTGCTCAAGGGCATTGAGAAAGCTATCCTGGCCTCCGACCTGGGCCTCAATCCCCAGAACGACGGGCGCATGATACGTCTGGTGTTTCCGCCTCTCACCGAGGAGAGACGTAAGGACCTGGTGAAGCAGACCAAGAAATATGCCGAGGAGAGCAAGGTGGCTATCCGCAATATCCGCCGGGACGCCATCGAGAAGTTCAAAAAGCAGCAGAAGAGCTCGGAGATCACCGAGGACGACTACAAGATAGCCGAAAAAGATATACAGAAGCTCACTGACGACTATATCAAGGAGTTGGACAAGATAGCCGAGAAGAAGGAAAAGGAACTGCTGGAAATCTGATATGGCTGATATTATCAACAATAAGGCGGGGAGCCAGGCCGGGCCTGATGTTCCCCGCCATATTGCCATCATACTGGATGGCAACGGCCGCTGGGCCAAAAAACGGGGGCTGCCCCGCACTGCGGGACATATGGCAGGGGCTGAGACCTTCCGGCGCATAGCTACATACTGCAAGAATATAGGCGTGGAATACCTGACGGTTTATGCATTTTCCACAGAAAACTGGAAACGCCCGGAGGAAGAAGTGGGCACAATCATGAAACTTCTGGGGCGTTATCTGGACGAAGCGATCCGGACTATGGAAAAGGACCATATACGCATGAAGGTCTTTGGAGAGCTGGCGAGACTCAGCCCCAAGCTCCGGGAGATGGTGGACCGTACCGACGAGATAAGCCAGCATTATCAGGGCTTCCAGGCCAATATCTGCCTCAACTACGGCGGCCGGGACGAGATCATCCACGCCGCCCGGCGCTACGCCCGGGACTATGCAGAAGGCAGGGTCCAGGGGGAACTGAGCGAGGAACAATTCGGGAACTATCTATACTCCGCAGGTATACCGGACCCGGACCTGCTGATACGCCCCGGCGGGGAGATGCGCATATCCAATTTCCTGCTGTGGCAGTGCGCCTATACGGAGTTCTATTTCACCGAGGTGCTCTGGCCGGACTTCACACCGGAGGAGCTGGACAAGGCCATTGCAGAATTCAACCGCCGTGACCGGCGCTACGGAGGGGTGAAAAACCCGTGACGGAGATACAGGAGAGGCTTTTTGCCCTCAGGGACGACAAGTACCGGGACTTCAACGCCTCCCTCATACCTACGGTGGACAAGGCGCTGGTTATCGGGGTGCGGGTCCCTCAGCTGCGCAAGCTGGCAAAGGAGCTGAAGGGCAGACCTCTTGCGGCTCAGTTTATGGCGGCCCTGCCCCATGAATACCACGATGAAAACCTGCTCCATGCATTGCTGATAAATGAGGCAAAGGATTTTGAACTCTGTATGGAGGAGCTGGAGATCTTCCTGCCCTTTGTGGACAACTGGGCAGTGTGTGACATGCTGGGGCCCAAGGTCCTGGCAAAGAACAAGGAAAAGCTTATGGAGAGGATACTCCGGTGGCTGGACTCTCCCCATGCCTACACTCAGCGTTTTGCAATGTGCATGCTCATGAGCCATTTCCTGGACGGGGATTTTAAAGAGGAATACCTGGGCCTGGTGGCCGGAGTGGAGTCGGAGGAATATTATGTGCGCATGATGCAGGCATGGTACTTTGCCACGGCCCTGGCGAAGCAATATGACAGCGCAGTGAAGTATATTGAGGGGCGCAGGCTGGAGAGCTGGACCCACAACAAGAGCATACAGAAAGCAAGGGAGAGCTTTCGGGTGAGCCCGGAGCATAAGGAATATCTTAAAACTTTAAAGATTTAGCTATAATTTAGATATATAAAGAGGAAAATATTATGGTAAAATCCATTTCCGTATTGGGATGCACCGGCTCCATAGGCCGCCAGACCATAGCCGTGGCGGAGCATACCGGAATCAAGGTGGCTGCCCTGACGGCCAACAGGCGGGTAGACCTGCTGGAGGAACAGGCCAGGCGGCTGCATCCGGCTTTTGTCGCAGTGTTTGACGAGGCGGCAGCCAGACAGTTCAGAATAGCCGTGGCGGACACTGATATCCGTGTAGGCTCGGGCCTGGAAGGACTTATGGAGGCCGCCACCCTGGCCCAGGCGGACTGCGTAGTTACCGCCGTCTCCGGCTCGGTGGGGCTCAGACCCACCCTGGCGGCCATAGACGAAAAGAAACGCATAGCCCTGGCCAACAAAGAGACCCTGGTCTGCGCCGGTGATATCGTCATGTCCAGAGCGGCAGAGAGGGGAGCGGAGATAGTCCCTGTGGATTCGGAGCACTCGGCCGTGTTCCAATGCCTGATGGGCCGGAAAAAGGGTGAGCTGAAGAAGATACTGCTCACCGGCTCCGGCGGACCCTTCCGGGGAAAGCGCCGGGAGGAGTTGGAGAAGGTTACCCCGGAGCAGGCTGTGAAGCACCCCAACTGGAACATGGGAGCCAAGATCTCCGTAGACAGCGCCACCATGATGAACAAGGGACTGGAATTCATCGAAGCCATGCACCTGTTCTCCGTGACACCGGAGGAGATAGAGGTGGTAATCCACCCCCAGAGCGTCATACACTCTATGGTAGAGCTTATTGACGGCACGGTGATAGCCCAGCTGGGTGTGCCGGACATGGGGCTGCCCATTCAGCTGGCCCTGACCTATCCGGAGCGCTGCCCCTCCATGTTCGGCAGGTTGGATTTTGCAAAGCTCAGGGATCTGAGCTTTGAGGCTCCGGACTTTGAAAAGACCCCCTGCCTGAAGCTGGCTATGGATTGCGCCCGCATGGGAGGCACCGCTCCCTGCGTCATGAGCGCTGCAAACGAGGTGGCGGTGGGAATGTTTTTGCGCCATCAGCTGGGATACAACCGCATCTACGACGCTGCGGCCTCTGCCGTGGAAAAGGTAGGTGTGGTGAAAGAGCCGGATCTGGAAACCATATTGGCAGCGGATACCGCTGCCAGAGCCTATGTTTTGGAGAATTTTTCTAAATGAGCATACTTTACATCATCCTTGCAATACTGCTGTTCGGCCTGCTGGTCATTGTCCATGAGCTGGGCCATTTTACCGTAGCTAAGCTCTGCGGAGTGAAGGTGGAGGAATTTGCCGTGGGCATGGGCCCGGTGCTGCTGAAAAGGCAGAGAGGGGAGACGCTGTATTCCCTGCGGGCTGTGCCCTTCGGGGGCTTTTGCGCCATGGCCGGTGAAGACGAGGAGAGCGACGAGCCCCGGGCCTTCACCAATCAGGCGGCCTGGAAACGGGTGCTTATTCTGGTAGCGGGTTCTTTTATGAACTTCCTGCTGGGCTTCGTTATAGTACTCATCCTCTATTGGAACGCCGCAGCCTTCTGGGCCCCGGTGATTGCCGAGTTCCGGGAGGGCTGCCCCTATCAGGGGGAGGATGCCCTGGAAGTGGGCGACCGCTTCTACAGCATAGACGGCCACAGGATATATCAGTATCAGGACGTGAACGACTTCCTCAGCCAGGGCGACGGAACTTATGACATAGTGGTCATCCGGGACGGGGAAAAGGTGGAACTGGAGGGCTTCTATTTCGTCCCCGTGGAATACGAGGGGGAGAGCCAGAAGTTTTACGGCTTTTCCATGGGCACCGAGGAGGCCACCTTCACCGTGAAGCTGCGCTATGCCTGGAACACCACAATGGAATTCGGCCGCTGGGTCTGGATGGGCCTGAGCGAACTGGTGAAGGGCAATGTGGGAGTTCAGGATATGGCGGGCCCGGTGGGCATCGTGGGGATGATGGCCGAGACCGGAGAGAGCGCCGAGACTACCGCCGACGCCCTGTTCAGTATCTTTTACCTGGGGGCCTTTATTGCGGTGAACCTGGCGCTGATGAATATGCTGCCTATCCCCGCCCTGGACGGGGGCAGGGTGTTCCTGCTGCTGGTGACCTGGGTGATAGAGACGGTGAGCCGCCGCAAGCTCAACCCCAAGTATGAGGGATATATCCACGCTGCCGGCATGACGCTGCTGCTGGGACTGATGGTATTTGTGATGTTCAACGATATATTCAGGATAGTGACGACATGATGGATAAGAGAGATAAAGTAAAGAAAATCAAGGTGGGCGGAGTGGAGATAGGCGGTGGAGTGCCGGTATCCGTCCAGACCATGTGCAACACCAAGACCTGGGATGTGGAGGCCACCGTGGCTCAGATAAAGGCCATGGAAGCTGCCGGTGCGGATATCGTGCGTATAGCCATCCCCGACATGGATTCTGCCAGGGCCGTCTCCCGGATAAAGGAACAGGTGAGAGTGCCCCTGGTGGCGGATATACACTTTGACTACCGCCTGGCGCTGGAAGTAGCGGAGCGGGGCATAGACAAGATACGCATCAACCCCGGCAATATCGGCGCCGAGGAGAACGTGAAGGCCGTGGCAGACAGCTGCCGCAGGCGGGGCATACCCATACGCATAGGCGTGAACGCCGGGAGCCTGGAGCAAAGGCTGCTGGAGAAGTACGGACATCCCTGCCCGGAGGCCCTGGTAGAGAGCGCGAAGGGCCATGTGGCCCTTTTGGAAAAGTATGACTTCACGGATATCTGCATCTCAATGAAGGTATCCTCGGTGCCTCTCACCGTAGCTACCTACCGTCTGGCGGCGGAGGTCTTCCCCTATCCCCTGCACCTGGGAGTCACGGAGACAGGTACAGAGTGGAACGGCACCATACAGTCTGCCGTAGGCATAGGCACCCTGCTCTGCGAGGGCATAGGCAACACCATAAGGGTATCCCTCACCGCAGACCCTGTGCGGGAGGTCAGCGCCGGCATCGCCATAGTGAAGGCGGCGGGACTGCGCCCCGGCGGGGTGAAATTCGTCTCCTGCCCCACCTGCGGCAGGACGGAAATCGACCTGATAAGCCTGGCAGACCAGGTGGAACAGCGGGTGAAGGACATGCCCAGGGACATCACCGTGGCGGTGATGGGCTGCGTGGTCAACGGCCCCGGGGAGGCCCGGGAGGCGGACTACGGCATAGCCGGAGGCAAGGGCAAGGGCCTCATCTTCAAGAAGGGCCGGGTGCTGGGTACATATCCCTATGAGGAGCTGTGTGACCGGCTGGTGGAGCTTATTGAGAAGGACGGGGAGCGGGCATGAGCGAGCACACTCCCTTTCTCACTATTTTCCCCGGCTGCGAGGATATAAAGAGCTGCGCCGGGGGCCTGGAAAAAGCCTATGTCACCGACGTACAGGTGGATCTTGGGGAGATGATGCTCACGGTCTGCGCCTGGTTTGCCGCCATGCCTTCCCCGGTGGATATTTCCACCATCAGCCAGAGACTTAAGGAGGACTACGGCCTTGCCGGAGTGGGGCTGGTGCCGGATTATCCCAGGGTGAAGCTGGCCTCCACGGCGGCGACTGCGGCCTCTGCCCCGGCTCCCGGCGGACCGCCCAAGGGGGAGATCCTCATGGGCAGAAAAATAAAGCAGCAGCCGGTGCCTATGAGCACCCTCAGTCTGGAGTCCGGCAAGGTCACTGTGGAGGGGGACGTGGTGGCAGTCACCAGCCGCCGATTGCAAAAGCGGGGCAGCGCGGTTTTGTGCTTCGATATCACAGACCGCACAAATTCCATCCGTATCTCCCGGTTTATCCGTTCCGATGACGACCAGAGCATAATAGACAGCATAAATGTGGGGGATCATGTGATCGTCCAGGGGGAGGTAATCTACTCCAAATTCGACGATGACATTGTGCTGGACCCCAGAAACATAATGAAGGGCAAAGCCTATATCAGGCCGGACAATGCCCCGGTGAAGCGGGTAGAGCTGCATATGCACACCCGCTTTTCCGCCTTGGACGCCCTCACCGACCCGGCGTCAATAGTCAAGCGGGCGGCCTACTGGGGCATGCCCGCCATCGCCGTCACCGACCACGGAGTGGCCCAGGCCTTCCCGGACATGTGGAAGGCAGGGAAAAAGCATGGGGTCAAGATCATTTACGGTCTGGAGTGCTATTTCGTCAACGACATGGACGGCAACAGCGCCGTCATGGGTAAAAGCAAGCTGCCTCTGGACACGGAGTTTGTGGCCTTTGATATAGAGACCACCGGCCTGAATGCCCAGTCCGACCGGATGACAGAGATAGGCGCCGTCATTTTCTCCGGCGGAGAGATAAAGAAAGTTTTCAACACCTTCGTTGACCCGGAGCGGCACATCCCTCCGGACATCACCCAGCTCACCGGCATAAGGGACAGCGACGTGGCCGGGGCCCCCAAGGAGAAGGAGGCCATGGAGATGTTCATTGACTTCATAGGGGACAGGCCCATCATTGCCCACAACGCCCACTTCGACGTGGGCTTCATGAGCGCCGCTGCCATACGCCAGGGCCTGAAATTCTCTCCGGTATTCCTGGACACCCTGGCCCTGTCCCAGGCCCTGCTGCCGGAGCTGAAGCGCTTCAAGCTGGACATAGTTTCCAACCACCTGGGCCTGCCCCAGTTCAACCACCACAGGGCCAGCGACGACGCCATGGTGGTGGCCCGGATGATGGAAAAATTCCTGCCCATGCTGGCTCGCCAGGGTGCGAAAACCGTGGACGATATAGAGACGGTGTATCACTCTCTGCGCCGCACCGACGTGGCCAAGAGCTACCACATGATTCTGCTGGTGAAAAACCGCAAGGGGCTTAAAAACCTTTACGAGATGATATCCCAGTCCTATCTGAAATACTTCCACCGCAGCCCCACCGTACCCAAGAGCCTGCTGAACCAGCACAGGGAGGGCATTCTTGTGGGCTCGGCCTGCGGCATGGGAGAGCTCTACGGGGCAGTGATGAAAGGGGCCGGCGATAAGGAGCTTAAGAAGATAGCCAAATACTACGACTATCTGGAGATACAGCCTATATGCAACAACGGCTTTCTGGTGGACAACGGCGTGGTCAGCGACGTGTCTGTATTGCAGGACTACAACCGCACCATACTGCGCATAGGCCGGGAGCTGAATAAGCCGGTGATAGCCGCCTCCGACGTCCACTTCCTGGACGCAGAGGACGAGCAGTACCGGAAGATACTCCAGGCCGCCAAGAAGTTCTCCGACGCCGACCGGGGCTGCCCCATCTTTTTCAGAACTACCGAGGAGATGCTGAAGGAATTCGAATATCTGGGCAAAGAAGTGGCGGAGGAAGTGGTAATCACCAATACCCGGGCCATAGCCGACCAGGTGGAGGAGATAGAGTTGCTGCCCAAGGATCTGTCCCCCCCCAAGATAGAGCACTCCGCCGAGGATTTGAAAAACCTGGTCTATGGGAAAATGCACCGTATCTACGGAGAGAATCCCCCCAAAATAGTCCAGGACCGTGTGGACGTAGAGCTGAACACCATACTGGATCACAACTACGACGTCATTTACATGAGCGCCCAGAAGCTGGTGCAGAACTCCCTGGAGAACGGCTATCTGGTGGGCAGCCGGGGCAGCGTGGGCTCCTCCATAGTGGCCTACATGTCCGGCATCACCGAGGTCAACTCCCTGCCGCCCCACTATGTCTGCCCCAAGTGCTGCCACTCGGAGTTCGTCACCGACGGCAGCTATGGCTGCGGGGCGGACATGCCGGAGAAGGACTGCCCGGAATGCGGTACACCCATGAACCGGGAGGGCTTTGACATACCTTTTGAGACCTTCCTGGGCTTCCCCGGCAACGAGAAGACGCCGGATATAGACCTGAACTTCTCCGGCGAGTATCAGGCCAAGGCCCATAAATACACCGAGACCCTTTTCGGCTCGGATCATGTATTCAGAGCCGGCACCATAGGCACCCTGGCGGAAAAGACAGCCTACGGATATGTGAAGAAATATCTGGAGGAGCGGAACATCACCGCTACCAAGGCGGAGGAGAACCGCCTGGCCCTGGGCCTGGTTGGGATAAAGCGCACTACCGGCCAGCACCCCGGCGGCCTGGTGGTCATTCCCCAGGACATGGATGTCACCGATTTCTGCCCGGTGCAGCACCCGGCGGACGATCCCAACAGCGATATAATAACCACCCATTTTGAATACCACTGCATGGAGGCAAACCTGCTGAAGCTGGACGAGCTGGGCCACGATGACCCCACCATGATACGCATGATGGAGGACATGACCGGGGTGGACGCTAAGAAGATATCCCTCTCCGACCCGGAAACCATGTCCATCTTTACCAGCCCCGCCGCTCTGGGTCTGCCCGACGATGACCCCATAATCGGCAAGACCGGCACCATAGGCGTGCCGGAGTTCGGCACCGGCTTCACCCGCCAGATGCTGGTGGACACCCAGCCAAAACAGTTCGACACCCTGGTGCGCCTGTCCGGCTTCAGCCACGGCACCGACGTGTGGGCCGGGAACATCCACGACCTCATCGTCAACGGCATCGCCACCGTCAATGAGACCGTGGGCTGCCGTGACGATATCATGCTCTACCTCATCTCCAAGGGCATGGAGCCCTCCCTGGCCTTCAAGACCATGGAAGCGGTGCGCAAGGGCAAGGTGAAAAAGAGCGGGGAATTCCCCGGGGACGCCGAGCAGCAGATGCGCGATTTGGGCGTGCCGGACTGGTATATCGAGTCCTGCCGGAAGATAGCCTACCTCTTCCCCAAGGCCCACGCCGTGGCCTACGTGATGATGGCCTTCCGCATCGCCTGGTTCAAGGTCCACGAGCCTCTGGCCTTCTACAGCGCCTACTTCTACCGGCGCAGCCAGAAGGGGGGCTTCGACGCGGCCATGATGACCGTGGGCACCGACGGAGTGCGCAGGAAGATACGGGAGATGAAGGGCAAGACCCTTACCGCCAACGAGGAGGACCTGCTGGTGACTCTGGAAGCGGTGTACGAGTTCAACATGCGGGGCTTTGAGTTCGCCCCCATCGACCTGTACAAGTCCGACGCCATAAAGTTCACCGCCACCGAGGACGGCAGGCTGCGCCCGCCCTTCGTGTCCATCTCCGGCCTGGGGGAGACGGCGGCCTGGGATCTGGCCCGCTGCACCGAAGGGGGCAGGAGCTTTATCTCCATAGAGGATCTGGGCCGGGCCTGCCCCAAGGTGAGCCAGACCCACCTGGAGGCCCTGAAGGCCATGGGCGCTCTGGGGGACATGCCGGAGACCAGCCAGATTAATCTCTTTGATTTTTAAAAGATGCACTAATAAAACAAATTCAAGGGAACGGCCTGCGCCGTTCCCTTGAATTTCAGCTTGTCGAAGAAGACTTAGTCTTCTTCGACAAGAGGGATTGCACTTCGCTCCATGCCTCGGTTGTACGCCAGAGGCGTACAATTCGACACTTCGCTCCGTGAGAAGTGTTTTCTGCGACGTACACGCCGCCGCAGAAAACGATTGAATTTATTTTTTCGCTGCGGCGAAAAAACTCTGCGAGGCTTTTTCGACAGTCTCAAATTCAAGGGAACGGCCTGCGCCGTTCCCTTGAATTTGTTTCCCTGGCCTTTCTTGAACTTTTTGTAACGCTTCTTGCGGCGGCGGGCACTCTGGTGTAAAATGAATAAAAATATATCCGGAATGATTTAAGGCATAATAAGCATAGTTATGAAAGGGGAGCAAGGCATGAAAATAACATTTCTGGGCGCTGCCCACGAGGTAACAGGCAGCTGCACCTATATAGAGGTAGGGGACAAGAAGGGGCTGGTGGACTATGGGATGGAGCAGGGCAGAGACCTGTTTGAGAACGATCCGCTTCCTGTAGCGGCAGGAGAGCTGGACTTTGTGCTGCTGACCCACGCCCATATAGACCACTCGGGATTGCTGCCCCTGCTGTACAAGCAGGGCTTCAGAGGTTCAATATATGCTACCGCCGCTACATGTTCCCTGTGCGACATAATGCTCCGCGACAGCGCCAACATCCAGATGTCCGAGGCGGAGTGGAAAAGCCGCAAGTCCATCCGCAACGGCGGGCCGGAGATAGAACCCCTCTATGATCTGGATGACGCGGCGGGTGTGATCGGCCGGATGATACCCTGCCCCTATGGCAGGGTCATCCAGGTAAACGACTGCGTCAGCGTCCGCTTTACCGACGTGGGGCATCTGCTGGGCTCCTCCGCCATAGAGGTCTGGCTGACGGAGAGGGAGGAGACCCGGAAAATATGCTTCAGCGGCGACCTGGGAAACCTGAACCAGCCTATCCTCAGAGACCCGCAATACGTAAAGGACACCCAGTATCTGGTGATAGAGTCCACTTACGGGGACAGAAAGCACAGCAGCGAGCGTATCGACTATGTGCCTGCCCTGGCCCGGCGCATCCAGACTACCCTGGACAAGGGGGGCAACCTGGTTATCCCCTCCTTTGCCGTGGGACGTACCCAGGAGATGCTCTACTTTATCCGGGAGATTAAGGAGAGGGGACTGGTAACGGGACACGGGGATTTCCCCGTCTATGTGGACAGCCCGCTGGCCATAGAGGCCACCACCGTCTTTCTCCAGTGCGATACCCAGTTCGTGGATGAGGAGATGCAGCAGCTCATCCGCGCAGGCATTAACCCAATCGTATTCCCCGGACTGGAGCTTACGGTCAGCCAGGAGGAGTCCAAGGCTATAAACGAGGATAAGACCCCTAAGGTGATAATCTCCGCCAGCGGCATGTGCGACGCGGGGCGTATCCGCCACCATCTGAAGCACAACCTCTGGCGCAGCGAATGCTGCATACTCTTTGTGGGCTACCAGTCCGAGGGCACCTTGGGCCGCAGCCTGGTAGAGGGCGTGAAGAACGTGAAGCTCTTCAACGAGGAGATACAGGTCAACGCCACCATAGACGTGCTGCCCGGCGTAAGCGGCCACGCGGACAAGGACGGACTCATCGCCTGGCTCCAGGGCTTTGAGCAGAAGCCGGAGCTGGTGTTCGTGAACCACGGCGACCCGGATGCAGCCGAGGCATTCAAGGATTGCCTGAACAATGAACTGGGCTACAGGGCAACGGCGCCCTACAGCGGCTCCCGCTTTGACCTGCTTACCGGCCAGTGGGAGTATATGGCCCTGCCAAGGCCCATCAAGAGAGCAGCGCCCAAGCAGCGCAGCGTCAGCAAAGCCTTTGAGAAGCTGCTCTCTGCCGCAGAGCGCCTGCTGCGGGTGGCCAAGGCCATGGAGGGCCGCCCCAACAAGGTGTTGGAGGCCTTTGCAAAGGATATAGACAAGCTGTCGGATAAGATGGAAAAATAAGTATCGCAGGGGTTTTCCGTTGACATAACATGGAAGCTGTGATACCATAAGGCATATCCGGCAAGAGAAATATAACAGGAGGAAGACCCATGGTTTTTGCCAGGTTTGATTCGGCCAGAGCCCTTGGCAGCAAGCTTGCAGGTATGTCCCAGCAGGGGCTGTGCGAGTTTGCCTCCAAGCTCTGCCGCCGCATAGAAGCCGAGGTAGGCGGCAAGGGCTACCGCGGCGGTATATTCCCTGAAAATATAAGTGTGGACGATAATGGAAACATCGCCTTGGGCCCCGCGGCCATGAGCGACTGGCAGGGCCAGGAGCTGGAATTCCTTGCTCCGGAACTCTATTGGAGGGGCAGCTCATCCGCCGCTTCCGACGTGTATTCCGTGGGCATGGTGATGTACTATGCGCTCAACGGCGGAAAGCTCCCCTATGACGGGGAATGCGACGACGCCCAGCTGCGCCGTATGGGAGGGGAGAATTTCAAAGCTCCCAAGGGTACTGGGCGGAGGTTGAAGGAGATCGTGGAAAAGGCGATCAGCTTCAAGGCCCAGGATCGTTTCCAGAGCCTGGGAGAGATGCAGGCCGCCATTGACAGCTGCATAAAGAACCTGTACCTCAACGGTGAAACCTCTGCCGAGGCTATATTTAAAAAGAGCGATGACGACCTGAGTGAGCTGGAGCGGATGATGGTAGGGATTATCGAAAGGGGGGATGAGGCCCCCGGAGAAGATGACGAGTCCCAGGAGCAGGCGGAAGAAGTGAAGGTCTACGCCCCCTCCACTCCAATCGCCGACGCCAAGGCTGCCGCCCGGGCCCGGGCTTCCGATCCGGCCCAGGTAATTGCGAGAAAGTTCAAGGAGCAGGCCAGCCCTGCCGTACCAAAATTGAGAGAGGAGAAGAATCCGGAGCTTGCACCCATAGTGCCTTCCAGGCAGCCGGTCAAGACGCCGCCGGTTCAGTATACGAGAAATATGGAACGTGAAAAGAAAATCGCCGAAGATGTGAAAAAGCGCCGCCGCCGGCCCCTGGCGGTGATACTGGTGCTGTGCGCCCTCCTTATTGTGGTGGCCATTATTTTCAATGCCATGCTCAAGGATTTCCGCCAGGCCAGGGCCAGCACGAGCCCCAGCCCCACCGCCGATCCCTTTGTGGGCACCATGACCCCCGAGAACACCACCGATCCCAATGACCCCTACGGTTACTTCAGCGAGGACGGAGACGAGAGCGGAGAGACGGCCGCCCAGGCCACCGACACCCCGGAGCCCAGCGAGACTCCCAGAGAACACGGCTATGAGCTGGTGGTGGCCGATGTGAGCTGGACCGAGGCTGCCGAGAGATGCAAGGAGATGGGCGGACATCTGGTGACCATCAATACCCAGGATGAGTTCGACACGATAGTTGAAATGGCCGAGGAGGCGGGGGTGCCCCGTATATGGATAGGCTGCCACAGGGTTGACGGAGAGCTGGTCTGGGAAAACGGCGAGACCGGCATAGAGGTCTGGGCCAAGGGCGAGCCCTCCTATGTGGATATAAACGATGAGGTGGCCGAGGACTATATCATGCTTTGGGACAACAACGGCTGGGGCTATAACGACAACCGCAACGACCCCATCGCCGACTATCCTGAGTGGTATTCCGGGACCGTGGGATTTATCTGCGAATACGGCGACTGAGTCCCGGCTGGGGCTACAAAGGATATTTGCGGGCGGCCCGCCCCATGACGGGCCGCCGCTTTCAGACTTTCGGACAGAAAAGAGTATATACATGGAAATCAGAGAGTTTAAAAACACTGACATCGAGCAGGCCCGTGAGATTTGGAACGAAGTGGTGAGAGACGGAGTGGCCTTCCCTCAGATGGAGGAGCTGGATACCCGGAGCGGTCTGGACTTTTTCCTGTCTCAGAGCTTCACAGGTGTTTGCCAGGAGGACGGGCAGCTGCTGGGGCTGTACATCCTCCATCCCAACAATGTGGGCCGCTGCGGCCATATCTGTAACGCCAGTTATGCCGTGGCCTCCGGGGCCAGAGGCCGGGGAGTGGGAGAGGCTCTGGTGCGCCACTGCCTGAAAACAGCCAAGGAGCTGGGCTTCAGGATATTGCAGTTCAACGCTGTGGTGAGCAATAACACCCCGGCTTTGAACCTCTATGCCAAACTGGGCTTTACCCGGCTGGGAGTCGTCCCGGAGGGATTTCTCATGAAGGACGGAAGCTATCAGGATATCATACCCCACTACAAGAAGCTGTAGGGGACTAATCGAAACGGATGATGTGATATGGGCAAGACTTTCAGGCTTCTGGCCGCGCTGTTGTTGTGCGCCATGCTGCTGCCCGGCAGCCCGGCCTATGCCGCCGAAGATGATACGGAAGATGAAAAAGTGAATCTCAGCAGTGGAGTGGATGAGGACAGCATACTGGACAACACCGTCCTCACCTCCAAGGTGGAGAGTTTTCTGGAGGAGTGGGACATAGACCCTCAGCAGATAAGCGTTGGTTACTGCTATACCGCCACGGGGGACAGCTGGTACTATAACGGGGAGGAGTGGTTCTATCCTGCCAGTATGTACAAGGTGCCTCTGATGATGCTGGTGGCGGAAAAGGAATACGAGGGGGAGCTGACTCAGGACACGGAGATACACGGGGAGAAGTTGAGCCGTGTGGAGGAGCTTATTCTCACCCACTCCAACAACGACTGGGCCCACATAATTCGGGAATACCTGGGCGGGGACGATGTTTGGCGGGAGGATGCCAAGAAATATGCCCAGCTGAAAGAAGAAGACTACGACCCGGATTATCTGGACTACTGCTATTTCAACAACATGTACATGACCCAGGTCATGGAGACGCTGTATTACGAGCAGGAGCGATTCCCCAATGTGATAGACTGCCTGCTGGATGCCGAACCCGGGGAGTACTACAAGTCCACCCTGGAGGACAAGTATGAAATAGCCCAGAAATACGGCAGCTTTCAGGACAGCCGCGGGGAATGGTTCAACCATTGCAGCGCCATAATCTATACACCTAACCCCTGTATAGTCACGGTGATGACCAGCAACGTCACAAAGTACGAGACTATCATAGCCAAGCTGGGAGACATCCTGGTGGACTATACTTTGCAGCTGGATACCCAGCTGGAGAGCCATAAGCAGCAGCTGGAGGAGGCTGCGGCGGAGGAGCAGCGGCTCCAGGAGGAAGCGGCAGCGGAGGCTCAGCGCCAATTGGAGGAACAGCAGCGCCAGGAGGAGGAAGCCCAGCGGCTGCTGGAGGAGCAGCAGGCCGCCGAGGCAAAGGCCCAGCGCCGCAAGGAGATAATAAGCACCGTTCTGAAGGTGGGCGGCGCTCTGGCTGTACTTGCCGCGGCGGTGCTGATCGTAAGGGCCTCGGTGACAGGTAAGCGGAAAAAGGCGGAGAGAGAAAAACAGCGCCGCATGGCCCGGCGAGCCCGAGGCCGGGAGGCCGTGGAGGGCCGTCAGAATCTCCAGGAATTCCGGCAGCCCGGGAATATCCCACGGAAAAACCGGGAGGGCCAGCCTCCGGTTCACCCGCAAAATGCGCGGGACGGCGGTGAGAACAGGAATTCCAAAGGGCGCGGTGGGAAATATACGCCCCGCCATTGATACAGAGAAAAAGTCCCGGAGGGAAAAATGAAAAGACTCATATGCATACTGCTGATACTGTGCATGGTGCCGGGAATATGCGCCTGCGGCGGTTTTGGCTACGGAGTGAAGGAAGTTCAGGTGCTGGTTGAACAGGAATACTCCCTGGCTTTCCGCAACAATGACCCGGTGTACCTGTATGTGACTGCCGCCATCGGCGTGTTGGCAGCCCAGGGCAAGGTGGAGGAACTCAGTGCTAAATGGTTGGGGGACTCGGGGGCAATCAAATTTGCAAAGCAGGCCGATGCTCTGGACAACCTCCCCGCGCCGGAGAAGCGGAGCTTTACCGTAGGAATGGACATCAACTCCTTCCCCATGGCCTATATTTCCAACGGTGAATTCTGGGGCCTGGATGCGGAGCTGGCCAGGGCCGTGGCGGAGCTGCTGGGTTGGGAATTGAAGTTCCAGGAGATCGAGAAAGAAAACGTGTATGTGGAGCTGTCTTCCGGCAATATAGACTGTGCCTGGGGCGGCGTGGCTCTGGACCCGGCCGAGGTGGAGGAGGGACTGTACACTCAGTATGGCCCCTACATAGAAAACAACATCGTGATAGCCACCAGGAACGGTTCGGCAGTGTGGAACAAGCTGCGCCTCAACGGTCGGAAAATGGTCATGCCCTCCACGCCGGAAGCTATGGAAGCCCTGAACACCGACGAGCGGCTGACAAAGCGCCTGGGGCAGATAACCCGTCTGGCAGGGGGCACTACCGAATGCTTTGAATACCTCTATGCGGGAAGCTGCGATGTGGTGCTTACGGACAGCACGGCAATGATGTACTTCAATTGCCACTGATGTACGCCGAAGATTTTTAAAGTGAACAGGATAAAGCTGAGCCGCCTGCCGGTTATACCGGCAGGCGGCAGCAGCTTGTCGAAGAAGACAAAGTCTTCTCCGACAAAAGGGCTTGCACTGCGCTGCGTCGCTGCAAACTCCATATCCTTCGCAGCGGCGGCAGCCCACAGGGCCA
>ERZ827478.1335-NODE-1335-length-17841-cov-3.589677_pt1 | contig 17841 bp, 14 predicted proteins | sample MGYA00519705_ERZ827478 | MGnify/ENA primary metagenome ERZ827478 (study PRJEB31778, sample SAMEA3449318) | human gut metagenome | biome: human gut; feature: human-associated habitat; material: faeces | place: United Kingdom | collected 2010/2012 ... | reverse complement strand
ATAAGCTGGCTGGCCACCGCCGGCAGTATCATCTTCCCAAGGGCGGAAGACACCGGCAAATTACGGAATACATCTTCCTGACTGGCGCTGAGTTTTGCCTGCATTAATGTTTACCTGAGCTTTCCATTTATATCTCCGTACCTGCTATATATACACAGGTGTATGGCACAGCAGGCCGTGCAACCGTATGCCTTGTGCGGCTATTATCTTGCTCTAGTCCTTGTTCTAATCCTTGTTCTAGTCCTTGTGTCATTCCATCTTTTCTACTCTTTCTAATTATTTCTTCTCTTTCTTTTCTCAAATTAATTTCTCTTTTTGTCAAAGCCTGCGTGAAACAAGTTGGGAAATGCGGGATAAGTTTTTCCCCCTGCCCTCTATATAAGCAAGGCCGCTTGCAAACCCTACAGGCATAAAATGAAAATCCTCCGGATGAAATGCTTCGTTGCCTGAACAAAAGGAACTTAGTATGGGCATAGAAGCTGAGCTCAAAAAAGCTTTTCCTGATTACTAAAAACTGCTGCCCATAGGTCAGTGCACAAGCGGCAAGTCCAGGGCAGCAGCATTGTAAGATAAACCTTATATAAAATAAAAAGCCTGTCGCAAGATACACATCCCTTACGACAGGCTGGAGCTGGTAATGTGACTCGAACACACGACCCCTTCATTACGAGTGAAGTGCTCTACCGACTGAGCTATACCAGCAGAAAAAACTGAAGCTATCCTACAGCGCTTGGTATTTTAGCATAAATAAATTTTTAAGTCAACACTTATCCTGTCGCCCATGTTGACATAACGTTTTGTATAATTATGAAATGTATTGACTTCATTGCTTCCAGATCACATTTCGTTAATTTGCGTAAATTGTTCCGTATTTCCTATATAATGTCAGTTGAGTGTAACTTATCATAGAGTGATTACAGGGGTTTCAACAAGTTACATAACGCCCAAAAATAATTATTCTGCAAATAGTTATCAACATTTTCAACACAGTTTCCCACAGGCTGAATTGTGCGATAAATGCCTATTTGCAGAATGTTTTGTACTATAATGTCGAAACAGGTAAAAATAAGAAATTACAATCCTGAAGCAGAAACTAGTTTACATAATTTAGCATCAGAACCTCCCGAAAAGGCCGGAATCCCGCATGGAAAAATACTGTTCTCCGGCCACTATCACATGGTCCAGCAGCTCCATGCCTATGAGGCGCAGGGCCTCGCCCACTTTTTTGGTCAGCATCTCATCTTCTCGTGACGGAAGGGCAATGCCCTCCGGATGGTTGTGGGACAATACAACAGAGGCAGCCTTGTTTTTTAGGGCAGTCTCCACTATACGCCGCACGGTGATATCCACCGCATTTACTACGCCCCTGCTCAGCACCTCGCAGCTGATAAGGGCTTTCCGGCTGTCCAGGCACAAAAGCAGTACAAGCTCATCTCTCTCATCCATGAAATGTGGCACGAGAAATCTGCCCAGATCAGCAGAGCTGCGAAATATGCGTATATCATTTACCCGAGAAATCCGGCATTTCTTCACCATCTGAGGCACCAGCTTTATAAGCAGCGCTGCATTTTCTCCTATACCCGGTACCTCGGTGAGCTCCCTGAGTCCGGCATCAAATACCCCGCTCAGGCTGCCGAATTTGTCCAGCAAATCGTGGGCAAGCACATTGGTGTCCCTGCGGGGAATGGCATAGAACAGCAGCAGCTCCAATGCATTCAAGTCATTAAAGCTGTCAATCCCATGTTCTATAAATCTGTTCTTAAGCCTGTCCCTGTGTCCGTCATGAACCCCCATCCGGCAATCCCCTGTTCCTTATATATTTTATCTGAAAGTCAGATGTCCATTGTAGCGTAGGCGTTGAGGTCACTGCCAGCCGTCACTCCGGCCAGATATTCATAATATGCCTGGGCACCTATCATAGCCCCGTTGTCTCCGCAAAGTCTGAGAGGTGGCACGAACAGTTGGCAGCCCTTTTCCTTTGCGGCGGCAGTGAAATCTGCCCTTATGCGGGAATTGGCGGCTACTCCCCCCGCTACCACTATTTTCTTGTATCCCAGGTTTTCTGCGGCAAGCATAGTGCGGGGCACAAGGCTGTCGCTGACAGCCTTGGTAAAGGAAGCGGCAAGCCCTGCTCTGTCCAGTTCTTCCCCCTTCTGCTGTGCATTATGTACCAGATTTATCACCGCAGTCTTCAAACCGGAAAAGCTCATATCATAAGGGTTCCCTTCCACATGGGATACAGGGAAATGATAGCGTTTGTCATCCCCACCCTGAGACAGGTCGTCTATGGGTTTTCCTCCCGGGTATGGCAGGCCCAGCACTCTGGCAGTCTTGTCAAAGCACTCCCCTGCCGCATCGTCCCTGGTACTGCCTATTATCTCCATGTCAGTGTAGTCTCGCACGTCCACCAGCATGGTATTTCCGCCGGATATTGCCAGGCAGAGGAAAGGCGGCTCCAGCTCAGGATAAGCCAGATAATTTGCAGCTATATGTCCTCGGATATGGTGTACCGGAATAAGAGGCACACCGAGAGCCAGAGCGCAGGCCTTTGCAAAGTTTACGCCTACAAGCACTGCACCAATGAGTCCAGGAGCATAGGATACGGCCACAGCGTCAATGTCTTTGCGGCTTATACCTGCGGCATCTATTGCCCGTTGAGTCAGTATTGAGATAGACTCCACATGGCACCTGGAGGCTATTTCAGGTACAACGCCGCCGTAAACAGCATGGAGCTGAGCCTGGGAGAAGATCTGGTCTGTCAGTATCTTTCTGCCGTCCTCTACCAGAGCAACGGCAGTTTCATCACATGTGGATTCAAAAGCAAGTATTTTCAAAAGCTACGCCTCATTTCAAAAAATGTGTCATAAGTATAGCATCTTCCCGCGGAAATTCATAGTAATTCTTTCGCCTTCCCACAGGTATAAAGCCGTGTTTTTCATAGAGGGAGATTGCCGCAGCGTTGCCGCAGCGAACCTCCAGGGTAACAAAAGCCAAGCCCAGGCACTTCGCGCGCCTCATCAGTTCCCCTATCAGAGCGTCGGCAACGCCAAGGCGCCTGGACTCTGGCGCCACTGCCACATTGGATATATAGCCCTCGTCCAGCACGTACATCATCCCTACATAACCCAGCACCCGGTTTTCATCGTCCAGAGCAGCTATGAACTCATGCCGATCATCTCTGAGTTGGCTTTTCAGCTGCTCCCTTGTCCATGGCAGCGAGAAGCAGCCTTTCTCTATCTCCTCTATCTGCCCCAGCATAGCCTCTCGGGCATCCTCTATGTGCCAAGCCATATCAGTGAGCCTCTGCCCAGCTGTGGCCTATATGGGCCTCTGCTACCAGGGGGACGCTGAGGTGGGCAGCATTTTCCATTTCCTCAGTGAGGATATCCCTCACCTGTTCCGCCTCGTCCCCGGGACACTCAACGATAAGTTCGTCATGGATCTGAAGTATGAGTCTGGCTTTGAGTCCTGCCGACTTAAGCCTTCCGTGCACATTTACCATGGCAAGCTTTATGATATCCGCTGCAGTTCCCTGTACCGGCATGTTCAAGGCTACGCGTTCGCCAAAACTGCGCATATTGAAATTGGAACTTTTTAGCTCCGGAAGGTAGCGCCTACGCCCGTAAATCGTGGAGACAAAGCCCTTTTCCCTGGCACTCTCCACTATGCTTTTCATATAGTCCCGAACCCCGTGATACTTTTCCAGATACGCATCCATATAGGCCTTTGCCTCATTGGTGTATACCCCTATATCCTGAGCCAGGGAAAAAGCGGAGATACCGTAGACGATACCAAAGTTCACCGCTTTGGCCCGGCTTCTGAGGGTGGGTGTCACCTCTTCCACCGGTACGCCAAAGACATTAGAGGCCGTGACGGTGTGGAAGTCCTCCCCGCTGAGAAAAGCCTCCTTCATTGTCTCGTCTCCGGAGATATGGGCCAGTAACCTCAGCTCAATCTGGCTATAGTCGGCATCCACCAGCATCATACCGGGAGCCGCCACAAACATGTTTCTGATCTGGGCCCCCAGCTTCTTCCTCACCGGGATATTCTGCAGGTTTGGCTCTGTGGAGGAAAGGCGTCCGGTGGCGGTCACAGTCATTTGGAAGCTGGTGTGTATGCGCCCATCCTCGCTGATGACCTTCAAAAGCCCCTCAGCGTAGGTGGACTTCAGCTTGGTGAGCATACGGTAATCCAGGATTTCCTTTACTATTGGGTGCTTGTCCTGTAGCTTTTCCAGCACATCCGCATTTGTACTCCAGCCGGTCTTGGTCTTTTTCCCATAGGGCAGCATCAGTTCGTCAAAGAGAACAGTACCCAGCTGCTTTGGGGAATTTATGTTGAACTCATGTCCCGCATGGGCCCATATGCTCTCCTGGAGGGAGTTTATTCCCGCATTGAGGCTCTCACCAAAATCATACAGGGCTTTCCTGTCCACATAGAATCCGGACTTTTCCATTTCTGCAAGTACCTGGCACAGAGGCAGCTCTATTTTATAATAGAGCTCGTCCATTCCCAGTTCCAGCATCTTGCCGTTCAGCTTGGGGTACAGGTTGAATATAGCCTCCGAGCCCTTCAGTTCCTGCCCGGCATATCTCCCCGATATCCGCTCCAGGGCATAGTCGCTCTCCGTGGCATCCAGCAGGTAGGCCGCCAAAGCGGTGTCAAATACAAATCCCTCCGTCGGGAGATTCTCCCCCATCAGCAGGCCCATAAGATCCTTCACGTTGTGCCCAAGTTTCTTTACTTGCGGCGAAAAGAGCAGCTTAAGCAGCTTGTCATAGCTTTCCCCGCAGCGGTTCCAGGCCGCCTCATATACCGCCTTCCCGTCGCAGAGTTCCAGTATGTCCAATCCGTCCAGGCAGTATACCGCCACAAATTCAGCCTCGGTCAAGGTGGCAATTAGTTTCTCAGTTTCCCCGGCTGTATCCAGCTGTATGTGTTCCATGCCGGCTGAGGGCTGTATTTCCGATGCAGCATCCTGATTTTCCAGGCCCCACTTCTCTATAAACTTATTAAAGCCCAGGCGCTTGAATATGCCGTAAAGCCCGGGGGTATAATTTTTGTCCCAGACATTCTCCTCCGGCTTGAATTCCAAGGGTACGTCCCTGACAATGGTTGCCAGCCAGTAAGATTTTTCGGCGCTCTCCTTTCCCTGGGCCAGTTTTTTTCTGACGCTGTCTTTAATATCCAGGTTATCGAGAGCCTTGTAGATATTATCAATCGTTCCATAGCTCTGTACCAGGCCCATGGCGGTCTTTTCCCCAACGCCGGGGACGCCGGGTATGTTGTCGGAGCTATCCCCCATCAGCGCTTTCAGGTCAACCATCAGTCCCGGCTCAAAACCGTACTCCTCCCGGAAGCGTTGGGGAGTATAAAGTATGGTTTCGGTCTGGCCCATGCGGGTCTTCACGTTGCAGACGCTGGTCTTGTCGCTTATGAGCTGCAGGCTGTCCTTATCACCGGTGACAATGACACAGTCCCAGCCCCGGCTTTCACATATTGCCGAAGCAGTGCCCAAAATGTCGTCGGCTTCATAGCCTTCCAACTCATAGCGGCGGATACCCATGGCATCCAGCACTTCCTTCAGGACCGGCAGCTGAGCTGCCAGCTCTTCCGGCATGGCTTTGCGCTGGGCCTTATAAGTCTCATACTCTTTGTGTCGGAAGGTCGGGGCTTTGAGGTCAAAGCTTACGCACACAGCCTCCGGGCGCTGCTCTTCCAGCAGCCGCTGCAAGATCGCCAGAAAGCCATACACGGCATTGGTGGGCGTGCCGTCCGGAGCATTCAGCGGACGCACTCCATAGAATGCACGGTTGACTATGCTGTTGCCGTCCAGTATCATCAGCTTCATTTGCCTTTAACCTCACTTCTCTCCCCGCAGGCGGATAATTTCATCTCTCAGCTCTGCGGCTATTTCGTATTCCAGCATCTTTGCGGCTTTACGCATCTTGTCCTCCAGACTGGCTATCAGCTCTCTGCGCTCCCTCTCAGTGAGCTTTGTGCCGTCGCTGCGGCGCAAGGGCTTGGTGTCGGTGGAAATCTCTATGAGTTCCCTAACGCTCTTGACAATGGTCTTTGGTACAATTCCGTGGGCCTGATTGTAAGCCATCTGTTTTTCCCGTCGCCTTGCAGTCTCATTTATGCAGGCGCGCATGGAGGGCGTCACCGTATCGGCATACATTATTACCTGGCTCTCGGCGTTCCTGGCTGCACGGCCCACAGTCTGGATAAGGCTGGTCTCACTACGCAGGAAGCCCTCCTTGTCCGCATCCAGTATGGCCACCAGACCAACCTCCGGGATATCCAGGCCCTCACGCAGAAGGTTTATGCCCACCAGAACGTCGAACTCCCCCAGGCGCAGATCCCTGATTATCTCCATACGCTCTATGGTTCCTATGTCGTGGTGCATATATCGGCAGCGTATGCCGGAGTTTGAAAGATAGTCGGTGAGATCCTCCGCCATTTTCTTTGTAAGCGTAGTCACAAGGCTGCGCTGGCCTTTTGAGATCCTGGCATTTATCTCTCCGATAAGGTCGTCTATCTGTCCCTCCACCGGCCGGACGCTTATCTCCGGGTCCAAAAGCCCTGTAGGCCGGATTATCTGTTCAACTACCTGTCCCGCCCGCTCCTTCTCATAGTCTCCGGGGGTGGCCGAAACATACACCCTCTGGTGTATCCTCTGGGTAAATTCCTCGAATTTCAGCGGTCTGTTATCAAAGGCCGAGGGCAGACGGAAGCCATAGTTTACTAGGGACTCCTTCCGGGCCCTGTCACCCCGGTACATAGCCCGCACCTGTGGCAGGGTCACATGGCTCTCATCCACGAAGAGCAGGAAGTCCTTTGGAAAATAGTCCAAAAGAGTCATAGGCGGACTGCCCGGTTCTCTGTCAGATATTACCCTGGAGTAGTTTTCTATTCCCGTGCAATAGCCCAGTTCCTGCATCATTTCAATATCGTAGTCTGTACGCTGTTTTATGCGTTGGGCCTCTATAAGCCGGTTCTGTGCCTGGAAATATTCTACCCGCTCATCACATTCCTTTCGGATACGTTCTATTGCCGCGGCCATTTTTTCTTTGGTGGTCACATAGTGGCTGGCAGGATAAATGGCGGCGTGGCTGAGATAGCGGGTAGGTTCCCCGGTCACCACGTTTATCTCGCTTATCCTGTCTATCTCATCGCCGAAAAATTCCACTCTGATTGCCTTATCGTTGGAGTAGGCAGGAAATATCTCTACCGTATCTCCCCGGACGCGGAACATATTCCGTTCAAAGGCAATGTCGTTTCTCTCGTAGCGGATCTCCAGCAGCTTTCTCAGCAGTTGGTCAAAGTCACGTGTCTGCCCCTGCCGGAGTGAAATCACCATGTTGGCATAATCTATCGGGTCGCCCAAACCGTAAATACATGAAACAGATGCCACCACAATAACGTCTCTACGTTCAAAGAGGCTGGAAGTTGCGCTGTGGCGCAGGCGCTCTATCTCGTCGTTTATTGAACAGTCTTTTTCTATAAAGGTGTCGGTATGGGGTATATAGGCTTCGGGTTGATAATAGTCGTAGTAGGATACGAAATACTCCACCGCATTTTCAGGGAAAAATTCTCTGAACTCACTGCATAGCTGAGCGGCCAGAGTCTTGTTGTGGGCCAGCACAAGGGTGGGCCTGTTCAGCCTGGCAATGACGTTTGCCATAGTAAAGGTCTTTCCTGAGCCGGTAACGCCCAACAATACCTGCTCGTCAATGCCGTTTTCTATCCCGGCAACCAATGCGTCTATTGCCTCCGGCTGATCTCCGGTGGGCTGATATTGCGAAACCAATTTAAAAGTATCCATAAACATTTCCCTAAAGCAGCAGAAAAACTTCTAAGCATATTCCCCATTGAAAGATTATTATACCACACCTTCTTCTTTATCACAAGACAAAGCACACACCCTCAAGTATTTATTAAGGAATTAGCCGCTTGAAGCTGCTCAGCGGCCATGTTATAATCAAAACAATTAAGGAAAGCGGAGATTAATATGAAAACCATCAATTCCATAGGCAGTGCAAAACAGATAGTTTATGAAGTGAGCAAAGTCATTGTAGGCAAGGACGAGGTAATAATCAAAATGCTTTTGGCAATCCTTGCCAGGGGCCATATACTCATGGAGGATATACCCGGCGTCGGCAAGACCACAATGGCCGTAGCCTTTTCCCGGGCCTTGGGGCTGGACTATAACCGAGTGCAGTTTACCCCCGATGTACTGCCGTCGGACATCACCGGTTACTCCATCTATGACAAAAACACCGGAAAGATGAACTACCAGCGTGGCGCTATTTTGTGCAACCTCTTTTTGGCCGATGAGCTGAACCGGGCCACCAGCCGCACTCAGTCCGCCCTTTTGCAGGCCATGGAGGAGGGTGAAGTAACCGTGGACAATGTCACCTATCCCGTGCCCCGGCCCTTCATGGTCATAGCCACCCAAAATCCCATCGGCGCCAAGGGCACTCAAATGCTGCCGGACTCCCAGCTGGACAGGTTCATGATACGCCTGACCATGGGCTACCCGGACCCTGAAGCTGAGGCGGAGATGATTCGCCGCAAGCAGCAGGGCATAAGTCTTGAGCAGGTGCAGCAGGTGGTCAGCCGTGAGGAGCTTATGGGTCTCTGCGCCGAGGCCGAACATGTATATATAAAAGACAGTCTGATCGATTACATCGTAAAGCTGTGTACCGTGACCAGGGGAGATTCCCGTATACTTCAGGGAGCCAGCCCACGGGCGGCCATATCCCTCACTTCTCTGTCAAAGGCAGCCGCCTGGATTCAGGGACGGGACTATGTTGTACCGTCGGATATACGTTTTGTCTTTGCCGATGCCATCCAGCACCGGCTCATGTGGGCCAGCGACAATTTGTCCTATCGCCGCCAACGTTCCGTTGTGGACGAGCTGTTTGCCTCGGTGAGGGCACCGGAACTGCGATAATCATGCTGACTTTAAATTGCCTGTTATACCTTTTCGCCTGTGCCCTGGCTTATCTGTTCAGCCTGACCTATGTGGGCTGGTATGGTGCCTATCTCCTATGGGCGGTCATTGTGCTGCCACCGGTGCTGACTCTGCTGAGCCTGCCGGCTATGGCCTCCCTGCGTATAAGCTGCTGGATACCTGAGCGGATAAACACAGGCGACAAGGCGGAAATCAAAATCAAGTTCTCTAACCGTCGCCTTCTTCCCGTTCGCACTTGCAGTTTTACAATCAATGTTGTTAACCTCTTTACCGGAGAAAGCTACAGTTTCCCCATGCGCTACGGTTTGCTGGATGACGGAGTAAGTCTGCTCAGCCTGCCAAGCTCATCCAGCGGAACTCTGCTGTGCTCCCTGGAGGACGAGCAGCTATCCAGCTACTTTGGGCTCATTCGTCTTCGTCCGAAACGCCAGTGGCAGGCCAAATGCACCGTCATGCCGAAGCCCATTGCTCCGGAGAACATGGCAAGCCTGGAATCTCTGCCTCCGGTAAGCCAGAATTTTCGTCCGAAGCCCGGGGGCGGATACTCCGAGGAGCACGAGCTGCGCCAGTACCACCCCGGCGACAATATCAATTCCATCCACTGGAAGCTCAGCTCCAAGACTGACGAGCTGATTGTACGTGAGCCGATGGAGCCTGTCGAAAGCAGCACCACCGTGCTGCTGCACACCACAAGTGAAATCGATCTGTCCCATCTGTATTGGCTTTCTCTGCGGCTTTGCAGTTGGAACATCGAACATGTCATACGCTTCGGCAGTGCCTATGCTCAAGTGAGCAACGAGACCGATTGCCGCCGGGCAATGTGCCAGCTTCTTTCCCTGCCCAGAGCCAAATGTCCGCCTATGAACGTCGGCAGCGGCCGTATTTTTGAGGTGGAAAACGGGGAGGTGCACTGGCATTGAATAAATTGCTCAACCGTTTGTCTACCCTCATGCTGATGCTCATGTCGGTGATACCCATGGTTCACCTGTTAATGTACAGCTTTTCCCTCACAGCTGATGAGCGTCTGCCCATTTTCCTCATTGTGGCCGTGCTGTTCTGCTGGCTTATGTTCAGCTTTTGGCGGTTTACACTTCCGGGCATACTAATATGTATTGTCCTTATACTTATTTTTTATCAGGGTCGCAACGAAATTTTGACCATGCAATTTAAGGACATGGCCGATAAAATGGTCATAACATACTATAACCGTTTTGTCGCCTCCGGATATAGTTTTTCTTCAACGGATATCACACATACCGAAGCTATATTTTTTGTGGGCTTCATCCTCTCGGCGCTCATGGGCATTACCTTGAATTCCCAGGAAGACCGGGTCTTTTTACCTTTGCTCATAAGCCTGCCCATAATATTTGTCTCCCTGCTGGTTTACGGTCTAATGCCTGCCTGGGTAATGCTTTGTCTGAGCGCCTTTGTATTCCTGCTTCTTGCCACCGGACGTATAAACCATCCTGACGGAAACACCGGTAAGAGCTTTCTCCTGCTGGTACTGCCGGTAGCAATGGTGCTGGGCCTTCTTCTACTCTTTAAAAATCCGGACAATTATGATTATGAACAGCAAAAACTCAGCTTGGTGGAACTGGCCCAGAATTTCACTCAGGAGCTAACCGCATCACTAAGAGAGAGCGGTGATTCAAGCTTGGTAAACGTTGGTTTACCTGGCTCTTCAGCTCAGCCTTTGACTCAGGATGAACAAAGTTGCCAGTGGAGCATAAGCGGCGAAACCTTGGATATAACCAGTATGCCCGATTCCTCCTCCCTGCAGCAGATTTTGATGTATGTCACCTCCGGTAGCAGCGGACATTTTTATTTGCGCGGCAACTCCTACGGAGCCTATACCGGCACCGGCTGGTCCACGGCCCCAGAATATCCCGGCAGCAGCGTGCCGGCATTTTCCGCCCTTGCTGTTGCAGCTTCAGGCTTGTCCCAAGAAGCTGAGATGTATATAAGTCCCGTCGCACTTGACGGCTCAAAGTTATACGTTCCCTATTATTGCACCAGAGAGTATGATAAAGAATCATATATAAGCGGCAGTGGAGGGGACTATTCCCTGTCGTTTATGAGCTATACCTCTTCTTTCAGTACACTGGAACTACCCCAGGAATTGAAAGATCTGGAACTATCTTATCGGCAATATGTGTACAACAATTATTTGGAACTGCCCCAGGATACCAGAAGCGCCCTGCTGGAAATCGCCGAGCAGAATTCTCTCAGCAGTACCGATTTGTATCAAAGCATCGCTCAGGTCGCAGAATACGTGAGGACGCGCTGCCCCTATAATATAAACACTCAGGCTTATCCCTCAGATGACTATGCTGTTTATCTGCTCACTCAGGCTGGTGAAGGTTATTGCGTGCATTTTGCTACAGCAGCGGCGGCTATGTATCGAGCATTAGGTATTCCTGCCCGCATGGTCACAGGACTTGCCGTTGACGTTCAGGCCGGTGTACGGGAGGAGATATTGGGAGAAAATTCCCATGCCTGGGTTGAAGTATATGTGGATTCTCTGGGTTGGCTTCCGGTGGAAGTCACTCCCGGCGCCTATGAGGGTCCGGCTCTTGGCGGCTTGGAAGAGGAGCCTCAGGACAGCCTAGCTCCTCAGCCCACTCCTCAGGCTTCTGATCTATCTCAGGATGAGAGTTCGGTAAACGACCGTTCACCCGAAACCCAGAATGGCAGTGAAACTAATGAAAGCAGCGCTGATGAGTCTTGGAGTCCTAGCCTCAGTTTTATTATCTTTATTTTTCTTCTTCTGGCGCTTCTTATTTTCTTATCACGTTATTGGATAAAAATTAAGCTTTGGCGCCGTCGATTATCTCAGAACAGGAACAAAGCTGCTATTTATGCCTGGCGCTGCGCTTCCCGCATTTGTAATTACGGTGCCGAAATGCCCGAAGAAATCAGCTCAGCTGCTCAGCGTGCTTTCTTTGGCAGAGGGCTTAATGATAATAAGCCGCTGGAGGACAGTCTCACACAACTGGAAGTTCTCAGGGACAGCACTTACAAGGCGCTGCCTTGGTATAAAAAGCTGAAGTTCAAATTCTATGACGGACTAAAATAGCTTCAAGGGAGGTGTAACCCTCCCTTGTTTTTTTATTGCTTTTTTATCTGCGGCTCATTAGCTCAAGGGCCTTGCTCAATAGCTCTGCTGCATCAATACGGCTCAGAGTCTCCTCTACCGCTTCACCGTCTTTTAAAATGCCGGATGCACTTAGATTTGCGCAAGCCTGGGCCATCTCCGGAGCAAGCGTTTCATCCAGTTCAATATAGCTCACATCGTTCAGGCCTAGGGCCTCATTGAGCATCAGCACTGCTTCCGATTTGGTAATAGGCGCGTTGGGCTGGAAGCAGTCTGTCTCATCGCTTATGCTGTCCATGCCGCACATCACTGTGGTTGCCACATAGGGCTTCATCCACTGGGGAATGTCCTCGTCGTCACTGTATCCGGTGCTGAGTACACCCGAAATAATGGGCTCGTCCGACACAAGCAGGCACATGCTGATGAACTCTCCCCTGCTCACGCTGCGCTCCGGATAAAAACAATATTCCCCACCTATCTGCTCCCCGGTGAATATCCCCTCCTCGCTCATAAGCAAGGCGGCATATTCCCCGGCACTGCCTTTCATATCAGAATAGCTCACGTCCTTTTTTTGCTTTTCTATCCGGATAATCACCGTAGCCTCCTGAGACACATTGCCCTCGGAATCTGTGGCTTTATATCCGAAATAATCTTTTCCCTTTTTATCCTGATTTGGCGTATAGACAAAGCTGCCGTCAGGGGCCAGTTCTATATGGCCTTTCACCGGCTGGGTACATATTTCAAACTTCACCACGTCGTTTTCCGGATCAAAGGCGCTGAGCTGGCCGCTCACAGATACGTTCCTGTAAGTGCGCAGCTCCAGGTTTTCCGCCACAGGGGCGCTTCCGGCAGCCATAGCCGGATATACCAGGCCCGAGCACATAAGCACTGCCATTACCACCAGGAATGCGGAAATAAAAACTCGTTTCATGTTATGCCTCCTCTTTATGTTTCTGACAGTATTTTGTGCCTGTAAAGGACAAATATACAAAAGCCTGTAGACAAGGTATAAAAGCATGTGATAAAATACCGCCATATATTCAGGGAGGATAATCCAATGGAAATTACTGCTGCGGCTCAGTGGATAAACAGCACTTTTGCCGCCTTCGATGAGAGCGTCACATTGGCAGTGCACCGGCTGTATGACATTGCCGGCGGCTTTTTCTCGCCTTTTTTTGAGTTCATCTCCTTTCTTGGCAAGGATGGAATAATCCTTGTCCTGCTGTCCCTGGCTCTTATGCTGTTTCGCCCTACCCGCCGTTTCGGCACGGCAATGCTCTTCGGTGTAGCCATCGGCGCGCTGTTTACCAATCTTTTCCTAAAGATAGTCATTGCCAGGCCCAGGCCATATGCGGATGAAAACAGCATCTTTTATCAGCTCTGGCTCATTATGGGACAGCATATGGAAAGCGATAAAAGTTTCCCCTCCGGCCATACCACTGCCGCCTTCTCTACAATGACCGCAATATTTTTTACCGGCAACAAGAGGTACAGCTGGACGGCTTTTATATTTGCCATATTGATGGGCATATCCCGCATTTATCTTGTGGTGCATTTCCCTTCAGATGTGCTTGGCGGTATTATCGTAGGCTTCATAGCCGGATGCTTGGGAGCCCTTATTGCCCGCCGGCTTCCGGATAATTGGTATCGTGTGCGAATAATAAACAGCAAGGCAGGTGATGGGCCGTGTTCGGATTTGGAAAGCCCAGATTCAAAGGCGTAGATAGAAAGTATGTCAGCGACCAGGAGCATATATCCGACTATGAGACCGCCCAAGCCATAGGCCGAGTCCGCCTGGGTAAGCTCTGTCTGTACTATAAGGATTTAGGCAAAAAATACTATGTTCCCTACGACTATATAGAGAGGGCTTTCTGCCGCATCAGCGAATGCCAGCCGGACGACAGCCCAGCATATTACTATTATCGCCTCATTTTAGTCCACGGCAACAAAGAGTTTGCAAACCTTATCTTCAACGAAGAGGCGGATGTAGACAAGCTGCTGGAACTGATAAAGGAAATTAATCCATCTACAGCAATAGGTTATGTGCCCCCGGCAGACGGGAAACGCCGCTACTTCTCATAAGTATAAACACAAACTGTGCCCCGCAGCCAAAATGCTGCGGGGCACAGTCTACATCTTATTTTTCCCGGGAAATCAGACAGACTCAAGAAAATCGTAGGAAATGTCTCTGACCTTATCCCGGCCATTGTTGTAGTCGTCGGTATAGTTGGGAGCAGGTATAATAAAGCTGTTGTCCCCGGCCACCACACGCTTCACAATGACCCATTTGCCGTCCCGTTTCTCCCACTTATCCACGTCCCGGCACCGGGCTTCCACAGTGAAACTGGCCTCACCCTTCTTGTTTTTGTATTTGCAGGCGGCATACATATATGTCTCACTGGCGGCCTTTGTTCCGTCCTCGTTGAACTTAATGAGGATATTGGTCATCATATGATGGGTAGACACCATTTTCCGGTGCATCTTAAGCATCATATCGATGAAGCCCCGTCCGGTTCCCTTATAGGTAGGTCCATAGTCCACCTCAGCGTCCTCGGCAAAAATGGTATATCCCAGTTCGTTGTCTATGCGGTCCAGGGCCCGGCAATAGTTAAATATCTGGTCTCTGATTTTGTCTTTCTCAATAAGGATTTCCAGGTCAGTCATTAAATGCGCTCCTTCCGCCGATATACGGCTTAAAACTGAGAACATGATAGCATTTTTGGCGGGTTTAAACAATAAGCACTATGCCTAAAGCCGTCCGGCAAAATATACAAATATTCATTTTATAGTGAATACTCATTTTGCCAGACGCTTTATCAAAATCTCATCTGCCTGCACTGCTATGGTTCTGTAATCAGTGTAAATGACCTTACCCGGCATTGCCCCTGAGGGTTTGCGGACAAAGCGCACCATGGTATAGTCTACTGGTATTTTGCCTCCCTCACGGCCCTGGGAATAATAGGCCGCAATTACTGCAGCCTGAGAAATAGCAAGGGGCGTAGGCTCCGTGTCATTACAGCGAAGTATGACGTGGCTGCCGTGCACTTTTTGGGTGTGGAACCAATAGTCTGTCCGGCGGGAGAGCTTGGTTGTCAGCTGGTCGTTTTGCAGGTTGCTGCGCCCTGCCAGGACTTCATAGCCGTCATCGGTGACAAAGCGCAGAGGCGCCTGGGCCTTTAAACGGTTCGGCTTGCTCCCGGAGGGCTGACGTATATATCCTGTCTCCACCAGCTCCCGGCGGATATCTGAGATATCTTTTTCGCTTTCTGCAAGACTGAGCATCTCCAGCACACTGTTGAGATAATCCAGCTGGCTCTCACCTTTGGCAATCAAATCGGTGAGATGGCTCCTGGCTGCTTTGAGTTTATTGTATTCCTTAAACAGAGCAGCAGCGTTTTGCTGTGGGGTTTTTATCGGATCTAGGGGAATCTCGATTTCTGCCCCCTCCGGATCGTAATAATCCTGGCACCTGAGCAGCCTGTCTCCTCTTTTTATTCGGTAGATATTGGCTGTAACCAGCTCGGCCCTTTTCCGGACTTCATCCCTTTCCTCAGTCCGCCGCAATTCCTCAGTCTGTCCGGCCAGCTTGCGCTGCATCCTGTCTCGGAGTGTGCGCACCGTTTTATAGAGTTGATGGCTGCGGCGGCGCTGCTGCTCGGCTCTGTCCCGCTGAGAATAGAAACTGTCCAGAAGCCCGGAGAAGCTCTTCTCCTCCCGGCAGTTTACGGTTTCGCCGTACTGCCCTATCCCCATAAAACTGAAATCAATGGGTTTTTCGTCCTCATACATGATGTATGGCCGCAGTTCCCCTGCATGTACCGTATCAACAAAGGCATCCAGCAGTTCCGGTAACGTATCGAAACTCCCGGAGCAGCGGAAGCTCAGCTCCCGGCAAATCAGAGGCGAGAGGCCGGAAAAGCTGTCCAGCAGCCACTTGTCCAGACTCTGGCTCCTGTCGGCTGCAGCGATCATATCCCGGCGCTGTCGGCTGTCCGTATCCATCAAGACAGCCTTTGCCTGTTTGGGTGGAAGTCTGTATATCATGCCAGGCAGCATGCGCCGCAGAGCATCACCGGCAAAGTCCATCCTGCGCATACAGTCGATTATACGCCCATCTCCGTCCACCAGTATCAGGTTGGAGCTGCGACCTATCATTTCAACAACAAGCTTTTTATGACTGGCAAAGCCCATCTCATCCCGGCTCTCCAGCTCAATTATGAGCATGCGTTCCCAGTCCGGCTGATACAGCGAAACAATCCTTGCTCCAACCAAGTGCTTTCTCATGAGCATACAGAACATGGGCGGCTCCGCCGGATTTTCAAAACTGCTCTCCGTGAGCTGGACCCTGGCCCTACCGGTTCCGGCAGTCAGAAGCAGACGCAGGTTTTCCCCATTAGAGCGCAGGGAGATAATCAGCATATCCCTCTCCGGCTGCTGAACCTTATCTATCCTGCCGCCCTGGATTTTTTCCCTCAGTTCCCCTGTAAGGGCCGAGAGATAGATTGCGTCAAGTGGCATGATCTTTATTCTCCATTATCACGGCAAAAAGCCGGTTTATCCGCTCCAGCTTTCCCTGGAGGTATAGCCATCCAAAAAGTGCTTCCAGTCCGGTAGCGGCATGATACTGGCCTATATCGGCGTTTTTCGGTACTGAGTGAACATGGGCATTCCTTCCCCGTTTGAATATTGCCCGCTCCTCGTCATCAAGCACACCTGTCAGCCTGGTGGCGGCCTCCGCCTGGGCAGCAGCTTTCACCAGCTTTACCGTGCTCCTGTGGAGATCCAGCAGGGCGGTGTGGCCGCTTTCACAAAGCATGCTGCGCACCAGTAATTCATACACCCCGTCCCCCACATGGGCAAGTCCAAGGATGCTGATTTTATTTACGTCTTTAACGTCCATTTCAGGGAAAAAACCTGACATAAGCCTTACCTAAGCCCCCGGAGTTCAGATACACTCCGGGGGCATCCTTTTAATCTGATTCTTCTGCATCTTCCAGGGAAGCGGCAGCGCTGTCCACCGGGAGCAGTGGTTCCTCATTGGGTATTAGTCCCAGGCTGCGCTGTATCTCCATCCACCCATCCCGATCTATCACTACCTGACGGGGCTTCGCCCCTTCATATGGTCCTACTATACCCAGCTCTTCCATCTGGTCAACTATGCGTGCAGCTCTGGAATAACCCAGCTTGACACGTCGCTGAAGCATAGATACGGAACAGGATTTGGTCTCCAGCACGACCTCCACGGCCTGTGGCAGCATCTCGTCAAAGCTGCCTGAAGCCCCATCATCGTGAGAGTCCCTGTCTCCATCGTGGGAGCTTTTGTCCTCTGCGGCCTTATTCATAAATTCTTCTATCTCGGAGTTCTGATTGGTGACGCCGGCTCCCTCCTTGATAAACTGAATAACGTCCTCTCTCTCCTCGTCGGAAACAAAGGCCCCCTGGATGCGGGTGGGCTTTCCGCATCCCACGGGAGAAAAGAGCATGTCCCCCATTCCCACCAGTTTTTCTGCCCCGGCCTGATCCAGTATTATACGGCTCTCCATGGCGGAGGAGACTGCAAAGGCTATTCGAGAGGGGATGTTGGCTTTCATAAGCCCGGTGATAACATCGGCAGAGGGCCGCTGGGTGGCAATAATAAGATGCATACCGGCAGCGCGTCCCATCTGGGCAACCCGGCATATGCTCTCCTCCACCTCTTTGGAGGCCACCAGCATCAGGTCGGCCAACTCGTCTATGACTATGACCACCTGGGGCAGCGTCTGCTCCC
>ERZ827478.1332-NODE-1332-length-17871-cov-4.475247_pt1 | contig 17871 bp, 15 predicted proteins | sample MGYA00519705_ERZ827478 | MGnify/ENA primary metagenome ERZ827478 (study PRJEB31778, sample SAMEA3449318) | human gut metagenome | biome: human gut; feature: human-associated habitat; material: faeces | place: United Kingdom | collected 2010/2012 ... | reverse complement strand
GTGATACCCCTCTCACGCTCCAGATCGTTGGAGTCCATGACCCGGTCCACCACTTCCTGGTTCTCCCGGTATACGCCGGACTGCTTGAGCATCTCGTCCACCAGGGTGGTCTTGCCGTGGTCAACGTGGGCAATGATGGCTACATTTCTAAGCTTATCCATAAAGCTCTCCCTGCCTTTTCAAGTTCCAAAATATATTTACACACAAAGTGGAATTTTAACACCAGTATAGGCGTATTGCAACACTTTTCCTGTAAACTTATGATAAACGTTGAAAAAAATCCGGAGAAGTGATAGACTGTCCCCATCATTGAACGGAGAAAAACCCATGAGCCACAATTTTTTTGCCTATATATCCCGCATGCGCTATATCGGCCGCTGGAGCCTGATGCGAAACTCCCTGCCGGAGAATATCCAGGAGCACAGCCACATGGTGGCGGTGATAGCCCACGCCCTGGGCGTGATACGCCGGGACGTGTTCCATATCCCCTGTGATCCCAATGAGTATGCTGCCGTGGCCCTGTACCATGACAGCTCGGAGATCCTCACCGGGGATTTGCCCACCCCTATAAAGTATTACAGCCGGAGCATCAACGCCGCCTATAAAGAGGTGGAGGAGATAGCCTGCCGCAAGCTGCTCTCCACTCTGCCCCGGGAGCTCCAGGATGCCTTTCAATCCCTGATAAGCGGAGCGACGGAGGAGCACTGTCACGACTTGGTGAAAGCTGCGGACAAGCTCTCCGCCTATATAAAGTGCATTGAGGAGCGCCGGGCGGGGAACGACGAGTTCATATCTGCGGAAAAGCAGACCCGGGAGATCCTGGAGCAGAGCCCACTGCCGGAGGTGAAGTATTTCATGGAGCACTTCATCCCCGCCTTTGAGCTGACTCTGGACGAGCTGGGCACCATAGAGGAGTGATTGAAAATGGAACAGAAGAAGATCGACAGAATAAATGAGCTGAGCCGCCTGGCCCGGGAGCGGGAGCTGACGGAGGAAGAGCAGCAGGAGAGGGCGGCCCTCCGGGCGGAGTATATAGCCGACTTCCGCCGGGCCACCATAGACGTGTTGGAAAACACTTATATCATGACTCCGGACGGGAAAAAGCATAAGCTTCCCAAAAAGGGTGAAGTCCGGGGAAAATAAGAAAAAGGCGGAGGAAAATACATCAAGCGCCCCGGCCGGGAAATTCCCGGCCGGGGCGCTTGATGTTCAGCTTGTCAAAAAAGTCCTTAAGAACTTTTTTGACTGCGCTTCTCCCGCCAAGCATTTTGCCAAGGGCAAAATGCTGCTATGCTCGAAAAGCCTTGAAAAATCAAGGCTTTTCTGTGGCGGGTTATTGTACTACGAGGCGGGCCTTGCCCCCTCGCGCTCCCCTGCTGCTCTGTTTATCTAAACTGAAGCATAGTTTTTCGACAGTCTCACAGCAAGGGCCCCGGCCGGGGCCCTTGCTGTTCTATGAAAGAGTGCTGCTTTACTTGTTTATTTCCAGTACGGCGTCGTAGGCGTCCCGGATGGCATCCAGAGCGAAGCCCACTTCCTTGGCGCTGCCGATAAGATACCAGGGGATGCCCAGCCTGTCGCAGGTCTCCTGAAGAGGCTTGGTGTCCCGGCAGCGGGAGCCGGCGGCCATGACCACGGTGTCGGCAGGCAGCTCCTTCTTCTTGCCGGCGGTCTCCACCACTACGCAGCTGCCGGTGATCTGACGGCAGGCGGTGTTCAAAAGCACGGTAATGTCCTCTTTTTTCATGGCCTTCTGAGTGCCCACACGGCGGGGGAAGCCCAGGTCGCCCAGAATAGCCTTGCCCATTTCCACCACGGTGACATGGCTGCCCCGGTGGGCCAGGTATTCGGCCACTTCAATACCTACCAGGCCGCCGCCGATGACCACGATATTGCCGGGCTTTACCTCCCGACCGGCAAGGACCTCGTGGGAATTGACCACATTTTCGCCGTCATGGCCGGGTATGGGAGGCACAAAGGGGGAAGAGCCGATAGCCAGTATTACGGCATCAGGCTTTTCCGCCTCTATGAGTTCCTGGCTAACCGGGGTATTGAGACGGATGTCCAGACCCTCGTCATATATGTTTTTGATTGCGAATTCGACTGCCCGGGAGAAGTCACCCTTTCGTGGGGCCTTGCCTGCCAGCATGAACTGACCGCCCAGATGATCGCCCTCCTCGCAGAGTATGGGCTTATGGCCACATTTATGGAGGGCATCTGCTGCCTCTATACCGCCAATACCGCCGCCGGCAATAAGCACTTTCTTAGGCTGAGCTGTGGGACTGAGGACACGGCTGTTCTCCTGACACAGAAGGGGATTGCGCAGACAGGAGATATGGGGGATGCTGCTGTCGGTGAGGGATTTGTGGAAACGGTCATAGCAGCCCTGGTCGCAGCCTATGCAGTATTTGATGGAGTTTAGCTGCCCGGCCTTGGCCTTGTTGCAAAAATTGGGATCGGCCAGCTGGGCTCGGGCCATGATAACCATGTCGGTTTTGCCGGAGGCCACAATCTCATCGGCCAGCTCAGGGGTATTTATCCTGCCGCAGACCATGGTGAGCATGCCGGTCTCCCGGCGGATGCGGGCGGCAGCTTCCACGTTGAAGCCATGGGGCAGATCCACAGGAGGCACCTCGTAATAGTTTGCGGTGGTGACGGTATTGCCCCGAGAGACGTTGATCACATCAACGCCCAGCTTTCCCGCCTCTTTACAGAAGTCGATAACGTCTTCCGGAGTAAGGCCGTCCTTCAGCTGGTCGTCCTGCCAGCAGACACGCATGGACAGGGGCATGTCCTCCGGCATGTTGGCCCGGATGGCTTTGATGCACTCCAGAGGGAAACGCATGCGGTTTTCGGCGCTGCCGCCCCACTGGTCTTTCCGCTTGTTGAAAGCCGCAGAGAGGAAGGAGTGGGGCAGATAGTTGTGGCCACAGTGGAACTCCAGCATATCAAAGCCGGCGGAAACCGCTCTGGCGGCAGCCTTGCCGTAGGCGTCTATAACGGAGAGTATGCGCTCCTCGCTCATTTCCGGAATCCTGTAGGCAGGCCAGGTGCTGATACGGGAAGGAATGAGCTTCTCGGCGTTAGGGTCGCTGCTCACAGCCAGAGAGCCCTGCCACAGCTGCAGGGCGATGTGGCCTCCGGCCTCGTGGACGGCCTGGGCCAGGCGGCGCAGGCCGGGGATGTGCTCATCGTCGGCGACGGAGAGAAAGGCGGTGGGAGCGCTGGCGGCGTCCACGGCGCAGACCTCGGTGGTGTTGAGGCCACAGCCGCCCTTTACACGTGCTACATGATAAGCGATCATCTGATCCGTGACGGAGCGGCCGTCTGCACTGGCGGCGGGCATATGAGTGCCCATGGCAGACATGACAACACGGTTGGGAAGTGTAAGGCCACGTATCTGAATTGGCGAAAAAAGAGCATCAAAAGACATTGGCTATCCTCCTGAAATGATGGCGCAAAAAGAGATTTTACCGGGCATTCCCTGTTTATATGGGCGAAACCCGATTAATACTAATGTCACATAATGGATTGTAATAAGTTTAACATACCTGAAAAATTCCCAAAGGACATATTCGGCGGTACATTAATAGTTGGGCATGTCAAAAAGTCAGTGTTTTTAACAAAATAAAGGACAGAAAATCAAAAAACACCAACCGAACTGCCGGGCAGGCATCGGAGCGTGATGACGCTGCGGTATATTTACCCAGTCAGGAGGATTAGGTAGAAATAGAATTTCATTTTTTGTAAAGAGCCGAGACAGGAAAATGAAAAAAACTGCATAGCCGTATATGAAAAAGAAGTGTTATAATTTTATCAAGAACGTCTGAAAAATCCGGACGGAGATATTTACAGAACTGAAAAGCTTATTGAAAGGAGAATGGGCCATGGCTACGCAAGCTATACCTTTTGACAAAAAATTTGGGGAGATGGTACTGGAAGTTGTCAAAAACGTCCGGCGTCAGGAGTATACGCCGGAGAAACTTTGCCAGCTCCAGAAAGTGATAGAGTGCAAGTACTTCTACTGGTGGGCAATGGATATGAAGAAAGAGGAGTATGCTACTGAACTCTTCACCGATGATTTTGCCTATTACATGGGGCGCCGCCTGGTAGCCAAGGACAAGCGGGCCCAGGCTCTCAACGCCAAATGGAGCAACAAGGATATGCAGACCATGCATATGGGCCATCAGCCCATGGTCTGGCTCATAGACGACACTCACGCCCGGGGCGTGTTCCAGTATGAGGATCACATGGTCTATTTTGACGACGGCCAGGTGGTTGAGGGCTGGATGGTTTACTGTGATGACTTTGTGAAGTGCGAAGACGGGGCCTGGCGGATAAGCCGCCTGCGCATGGCCTATCGTGAGATGGACGGCAGCTATCGGGACCCCATCCCTCCCAAGGGCTGGCAGCCTGAGGACTGGGAGGAGCCGAATTACTGATATTGTAAACTGCTGAAAGCTGAAGTTCCGGCGCGGCTCTTTCAAGAGCCGCTGCTGGAACTTTTTTTCATATGCCCGACTGCTGCAGGCCGGAGGCGTAGTCAAAATAGACCAATAATTAAAAATTTTTTAAGAATTTTAATAATTATGATTGAGCATTCAGCTTTACCATGGTAATATGTAATAGTGCTCTGCAGATGCCACACTGTGTGAATTCGAATGCACTCAGAAAAAATAGGCCCGGTGTGCTGCATAAAATTTCAGAAACACAGGGGCCGATGTGTTTTAAATATTAAGGGGAGGGGATAGACGTGGATAAATATACCCGGCATAAAAAAATATGGGGGCTGTTGTATGGGATAATCCACGCACCTCTCACCAGGCTTATGAATATGGACTGCCAGCTCTGCCAGGTAGATGGTCCTTGCATAGTTATTCCAAACCATGTGACAGCCGTAGACCCGCTGCTGGTGGCAATGAGTTTTCCAAAAAAACAGATGTATTTCGTAGCCAGCGAGCATCTGTTCAGGAAGGGCTTGATATCCGCTCTGCTCAACTGGCTGGTGGAGCCTATCCCCCGCAAGAAGGCATCCTCAGGGGTGGACACTGTAATGGCAGTGCTGCGCCATTTGCGGGCAGGCCACTCCGTCTGCCTTTTTGCCGAGGGAGAGGCAACCTGGAACGGGCGCAGCGGCAGCATCTTTCCGGCTACGGGGAAAATGGTGCAGCGCAGCGGGGCCACCCTCATTACCTACCGCCTGGAGGGGGGTTATCTGACCGACCCGCGCTGGAGCAACACCTTGCGCAGGGGACGCCTGTATGGCCACCCTGTGGGCATATATCCGCCGGAAAAGCTGAAAGCCATGACGGCCAAGGAATTAGATGAGCTTATAAACGGGGATATTTATGAAGATGCCTGGGAGCGGCAGAAAAAAGAGCATGTGCCGTTTAAAGGCCGGAAGCGGGCGGAACTTATAGAGGCTGCCCTGTTCATGTGCCCGGAATGCAGACGCATAGGCACACTGAAAGGAAAAGGGAACCGCCTGACCTGCAGCTGCGGCCTGAATCTGGAATACACGGAGGAGGGCTTTTTCCGGCCTGCCCTGCCCTTTGAGAACATCGCCCAGTGGGACGACTGGCAGCATGAGCAGCTGAAGTCCGGAGACTTTCCCCGGGAGGGGGAAGTCCTGTTCTCCGACGGGGGAATGAAGCTGGTGGAGATAGGCCAAGGCCACAGGCAGCTGAAGCTGGGCCGGGGAGAGCTGTGCCAGTATCCGGAGAAGTTCAGCTGCGCCGGACATGACTTTGCCCTTGCGGAGATCACGGATATGGCCATGGTCCAGGCCGGGGTGCTGCTGTTTTCCCGGGGAGGGAAGTATTACGAGATAAGAGCCAAACACCCCAGCTGCCTGAGAAAGTATCTGGCGGTTTGGGAAAATTCCCATGGGATATAGAAAGGGGTCAATATGGATTATTCATCTGCCAACATGTCGCTGTGGAATATTATCATTCAGCTTGGCCTGATCGCCGGAGTGATACTGCTGTCCCAGTTTTTGCGCAGCAAGCTGAGCTTTGTCAGGAAGAGCATGATGCCCGTGGCGGTACTGGGCGGCTTTATACTGCTGATACTCAAATATCTGGGCGTGGCCAAGCTGGATGCCGAGCTGCTGGAGATGCTGGTGTATCACTGTATCGCCCTGGGCTTTATCGCCATGTCCCTGCGTACCACGGGCGGCCAGAAAAGCCGTGGTGGGCAGAGAATAGGTCTGCGCTCCGGCGCACTGATAGTCAGTACATATCTGGTGCAGGGCGTGGCGGGGCTGATAATAACCATGGGCCTTGCCTATACCTTTATGCCCGGACTGTTCAAGGCTGCGGGCCTGCTGCTGCCTATGGGCTATGGCCAGGGCCCTGGCCAGGCCAACAATATCGGCGGCAGCTATGAGGCTATGGGCTTTACAGGAGGCCAGAGCTTCGGCCTGGCTATAGCTGCTTCCGGCTACCTCTGCGCCTGTATAGTTGGCGTCATCATGCTGAACATACTCAGCCGCAGGCACAAGATAACTCCCCGCAACGAGAGCAAGGGCAGCCGGGATCTGTCTGTAGGATTCTTCCAGGACAACAATGAGCTGCCTGTCTCCGACTCTATAGACCGGCTTTCCGTGCAGTTTGCCCTGATACTACTGGTGTACCTGCTGACCTATCTGCTCACCAAGGCTCTGGCCGGCGGCGTGACTGCCCTTGCCCCGGGACTCACCGATACGGTGAACACTCTGCTGTGGGGCTTCAACTTCGTTGTGGGCTCGGCAGTGGCCATGCTGGTGAGGCTTCTGCTGAACAAGGCTCAGAAGTCAAAGATAATAGAGCACCAGTATCAGAACAACTATCTTCTGAACCGCCTGTCCGGCTTCTTCTTCGATATCATGATAGTGGCGGGAATCTCAGCCATAAATATGGAAGAGCTTAGCGGGCTGTGGCTGCCCTTTGTGCTGCTGAGTCTGGCGGGGGCTGTGCTCACCTGGCTGCATCTGCGCTGGGTGTGCAAAAAGCTCTATCCCGATTACTATTACGAGGGGCTCATATCCATGTACGGCATGCTGACAGGCACCATCGGCTCAGGCATATTGCTGCTGCGGGAGATGGACCCGGAGTTTTCCACCCCGGCGGCAAATAACCTGCTCACAGGCAGCAGCTTTGCCATTATCTTCGGCGCCCCGATACTGGTGCTGGTGAGCCTGGCGCCCAAGTCCGACCTGCTGTGCCTTGCCACACTGTGCATAGCGGCGGTATATTTGGTGCTGCTGGTGCTGTTGATTTTTAAGGCCGGTGGAAAAAAACAGGGGGCAGAGGAAAAATAAGAAGGCCCGGCCTTACTGAATAAAGGAACCAAGCGTTAAGGGCAGCCTGTATCCCGGGCTGCCCTTACAACATAAAAGCAAGATCCGGAGCAGAAAACTCCGGACCTTTTGCTGAAAAAGCCTTGCTGCGGATTTATTTTTTGCTTTCGGTGTCCTCACTCTTTCCTTCCCGTTTGGCTTTGCGCCTGGCCTTTACTTTCCGGTACACCGGGCGGAAGACGAAGAAGAGGATTACAAGAACGATTATGGTGGGGATGGCGGAGACCAGGAACACCAGGAAGTTCTTGAAGAAACGGCCCAGGTCCTTGAAGGCTCCGGTGAGGGCCTGCCAAAGTTCCTGAAGATAGCCCTGCTGGGGCTGGGGAGTATACTCGCCCACTTCGTCCACGGTGACGTACAGGCTACTGTAGCTCACCTGCCGGTCCCAGTTGTTCAGGGTGGACTGGAGGCTCTCTATCTGGTATCTGAGCTCCGTGAGTTTTTCCTCGATGGTGATGACGTCGCTCACCGTCTCCGCCTTCTCCATCATCTCCAGGAGCCTGGTCTCCTGGGTCTCATAGGCGGTGAGCCTCGCCTGGGTGTCGTAGTACTGGGTGGTGACGTTTTCCGAATAGGTATAGGTATAGGGGACGTTGCCTATATCCGACAGACTGTTCATCACTGTCTCAAACTTGTCGCTGGGGATACGCAGGGTATAGGAGGCACTGCGGTTGCCGGAATTGCCCCGGGAGATGCTGTAGTAATTGGCGCCGCTGAGGCTGCTGGACTCTATCCAGCCGCCGTACTGCTCCAGCATTTCCATAAGCTTTGCAATGCTGTCGTCAAAATTCTGGGTCTCCACCTGGGCTTCCCCGGAATATATTATCTTATCCGGATTGATCTCCCCGGCTTCGGCCCCTGCCTCTCCGCTGACGCTGTCTTCCTCAGCCTCCACATACTGAGCGTCGGCGGCGTAGCTGCTGTAAGAGGCAAGTCCGCCGGTGCCGTTGCTTGCTGCCGCCGGGGCCTCCTGGATTGACTCGGTGGCGGCAGCAGTGTCGCTGCCCTTGCTGCCGGCTCCGCAGGCGCAGAGGCTCAGCAGCATGAGAAGTGCCAGTATCAGTGCCAGTGTCTTTTTCATTTTTATCCTCCGTTCTTTTTGAATTTTTCATCGGATGTCCTCACTATTGCTGACGTTAAAAATTCTTAAATGTTTCCTCTGCCGTTTACAGGCCGGAAAAAACCTGTTAAAATATTTATACAGTGTATAATTTTCAGGACGGGACCGGCGCAGCCGCCGGAGATTGGAGGAACCTATGTCGGATACATATCTTACCTTTGCCGCCCTGGTCATGACTCTGGCCTGCCTGTCGCTGATGGGGCGCTTTATGCAGGCCACCCGGAGTGGGGACTATGCCCGCTGCATCTGGTACAAGGGGGCGGCCTCCCTGTGTTTTGTGCTGGTGGGGCTTCTGGGGATGCTGCGTCTGGGAGATCTGGACTACGGCTGGAAAATGGCCCTGGGACTATTTATGGGATTTTGCGGCGATGAGCTGCTGGCCATGCGCTTTATCCGGGAGGAAAAGCACGACCAGTACTTCAGCCTGGGAGCCATGGCCTTTTCCCTGGGCCACCTGCTTTTCATCTGGGCGGCCTTCCAGCGGGCCGGAAATGTCCTGGCCTGGGGCCTGGGTATTTTTGCTCTGCTGCTTCTGTGCTCCGGAATCTATGCCAAACGGAAGGAGAGCCACGCAGGGGATATGCAGCCCAAGGCCGTGGCCTATATAGCTCTGGTGTGCTTTATGGGGGCCACTGCCTGCGCTGCGGCAATAGCCAGGACAGATATCTCATCCCTGCTTTTTGCTCTGGGCGGCCTGGGCTTTGTGGTCAGCGACAACATACTCTGTGCCCATTATTTCGGCAAAGACCGGCGCTTCCTGCTGAACTGGCTCATACATATAAGCTACTATGGAGCCCAACTGCTGATAGCCTGGAGCATATTTTTTGCATGAGCCTGGAGCTCAGCCCCGAGGCGGCTCCATGAGATTTTCCACAACATATTGGCACAGGAGCAGTCCGGCCGTGGCCGGCACCCATACCAGGGAGCCGGGGATGCTGCGGCGCCCTGGAGGCGGAGTCTCCCGCTGCTCCGGCTCCATAGGTTCTTCAGGGCTGAAAACCACCGGGTGGTGCTCCACTCCCAGACGGCGCAGCTCTTTGCGTACCACTCTGGCCAGGGCGCAGCCGTAGGTCTGGGAGATGTCTGCCAGCCTCAGCTGGGCGGCATCCCGCTTATTGCCGGTGCCCAGGGCGGAGACTATGGGGATGCCCCGCTCCCGACAGCTCATTATAAGATCAAGCTTGCAGCTGACCAAGTCTATGGCGTCCACCACAAAGTCAAAGTCACCCAAAAGCCGGTCCCGGCTCTCCGCTTCGTAGCGGGCGGCCAGGGCATGTATCTCCGCCTCGGGGTTAATGTCCCTTATCCGCTGAGCCAGAACCTGGGCCTTTGGCAGCCCGAGAGTGGAATTCAGGGCGCAGAGTTGACGGTTTATATTGCTGAGCCCCACGGTGTCCTCATCTATGAGGGTGAGCCTGCCTATGCCGCTGCGGCCCAGAGCCTCGGCACACCAGGAGCCTACTCCCCCCAGGCCGATGACTGCCACGTGGCTGCTTTTCAGCCTTTCCATGGCCTCATGGCCCAGGAGCATCTCCTCCCTTAGAAATCTCTCGTCCATGGTTTCCTCCCGTTTTTAAAAACCCCCTGCCGCCGGGCAGGGGGTTTCGATTTTTAATAGTATTTCTCAGCCGACAAGACGCATGCCAAAGCCTTCCACCGGGGTGTAGCCGGAGGTAATGTCGGTGAGCCACTGGCTCACGGCCTGGTTTTCCAGGTCGCTGCGGGCGATGTAGTCGGCATAGTTTTCACCCTCGCCCACGTAGTACATCACATGGTAACCGGCGTAGCTGCCGCTCTCACCATAGACGATGGCGGTATCGCCTGCCTTATGGCCTTCAAAGCAGAACTTATCGAACTCATCCACCATCTGGCCCTTGGTGACGGCATCGTACAGGCCGCCGTTGGTGTTGGAACCGGTGTCCTCGGAGTACTCCTCCGCCAGGGCGGCAAAGCTCTCCTCGGTCTTGTCTCCGGCCTCATACTCGGCCAGGATCTCTTCAGCCTTGGCCAGGGCCTCGGCCTTGGCCTCGTCGGTATAGTTGCCGTCCTCATCGGCCACGGCCTTTATAAGGATGTGGCGCACCTGGGCCATGTTGTAGTCATTGTTGTCCCGGGAGAGGAAAACCACCACGTAGTAGCCGCTGCCGCTGCTGTCGGCAGTCACGGTGGCGTCTCCGGCCTGGCGTGCGGAATCCATCATCCAGTCCTTATAGCTGCCCAGACTGGCACCCTGGGTCTTGCCGGGCTGAGTGGCGGAGGCACCCTCTACCTGAGCGGCTACTGCGGTATCCAGCCGTTCCACATAGTCCTCTTCTTCGCCGGAGAGATAGGCATCCAGAATGGCGTTGGCGGTATCCTCGGCTGCGGCCAGGGCCTCGTCGCTAACTTCGGAAGTGGTCTCACCGTCCTCGCCGGTGACCTCGGTGGTCTCGGCAATGACGTAGTAGTAGGCGTAGTTGAAATAATCCTGTTCGCCGTTATAGTCGGCATAGGTCTGGTCTATCTCCTCCTGGGTGAACTCCAGGGAGTCGGTATAACTGGTGAGAGCCTTGACGGCCAGGGCGGAGTCCCTGTAGGCGCTGCGCACCAGGTCGGCATTCACGCCGGGGCCATAATTTGCAGCAAAAAGGTTGTCTACGCTGGCAAAGCCCTGGCTGGAGGCATATTCATCCATGCCGTCAAAATTGGCTTCCACGGCATCCAGATCATCCTGATCCAGTTCTATACCGTTTTCGGCGGCATAGTCTCTCAGGGCCTTCTCCTGAACGAGAGTGCTCTCTGCGGTCTGAATGAAGTAATCTCTCCAGCTCATCTCTTCGGAGGAGATGGCGCAGGTCTGGTCGTCCAGACCGTTGATGCCGTTGGAGGTATCCAGCCCAAAGAGGGAGGCGTAGCCGCCGTACTGGTTAGCCATATAATAGTACTGTTCGGCATAGTAATAGCTCATCTGGGAAGCGGAGTATTCCTCGTCGGCAACGGTGAGGGCCGTGACTTTATACAGCAGATTGGAGTTGAGGAAAAATATAAAGGCGATAAGCAGTATTACCGCAATGGTGCCCAAGGTCCAGCGGCGCTTCTGCTTGGCCTTTTCCCTGGCCTCTTTCTCCATGGCCAGAGTTTTCTTGTCGGTACCTGCCTCGCGGGCGGCCTGACGCAGTTTCTTTTCTGTTGATGCGCTCATGGTATGTCATCCTTCTTGATCAATACTTTAGTCTGCCGGTTGCAGACTGGGCTATTATACCCCAAAAGTCCCTGCTGTTCAAGGGAAAAAGCGCGGTATTCCAGAAATATTCAAAGAAAAATGCCGGGATGGGCGGGCTTTTTCCTCCGGGACAATTTTTATACTGCATTTGACAGGAAAAAGTGGTATACTGGCTGAAGTCTATAGAAAGGTTTATGCAATGAAAAAACACTCCTTATTAAAAAAAGGGCTGGGAGGACTGGCGGCTGTAGTGCTGATAGCTGCCGCCCTGGTGGCGGACAGCAGATATCGTCTGCAGCTGACGGAATACCGGCTGAGCTTCAACAATCTGCCGGAGAGCTTTGAAGGCTGCCGCATCGTTCACATCAGCGACCTGCACGGAATGAGCTTCGGCCGGGATAACAGCAGGCTGGTTGAGCTGATATTGAACCAGCAGCCGGATATTATAGCCATTACCGGGGACATTGCCGGCGACGGCGGGGATCTGGAATCCGTGGAAGCCCTGCTCCGGGGCATAGAGGGCTTTTGCCCTGCCTACTATGTCAACGGCAACCACGAGTGGGCCAATAATTGCGTACCGGAGATAGAGGCTCTGATGGAGAGCTACGGGGTGCACTGTCTGAGCAATGAGATCGAACTGCTCTATAAGGGGGATGACAGCATCGTGGTCATTGGGGCGGAGGACCCCAACGGCCGGGCGGATATGATGAAGCCCTGGGATCTGTCCCTCAAAGCCGGGGAACTCTACTCCGGCAAGTTCATGCTGTGGCTGGCCCACAGGAATGATTACATCACCATGTATAAGGACATAGGCACTGATCTGGTGCTCTGCGGCCATGCCCACGGCGGAATTATACGTCTGCCTTTTGTAGGGGGGCTTCTCAGCACGCACCACACGTTGGGGGCGGAGTATGAAAAAGGCATCTATTCCTCCGGCCACTATCTAATGGAGGTATCCAGGGGCCTGGGCAATTCCGTACCGATACCCCGGCTCTTCAACAGGCCGGAGCTGGTGGTGATAGAGCTGAGCAGAAATAATTAAAGTCCCAGTCATATTTTCCGGAGCAGGCGCATATATTGAAGGTATGTTGAAAAAATACAGGAGGTATATGCGTGGAAATGGATATTGACGACATGATCTTCGGCGACTGCGACCCGGGTCCCAGTAACCGTTAAGAAGGTATCAAGGATGCCGAAAAGGTATTAAAATGTTATAAAAAGGCGGGGTTTACCCCGCCTTTTTTCATTGCTTTTGTCCATTGAGTTTTCCCTCTGCCGGTGGTAGCATATACGGCGCTCCAAAGGCGGAGCCGGAACGTTCCAGCGCCGGCTGGACGCAATATCAAAAGTTTTGCTGACAGGAGACCGGATATGCGCAGCACAGGCAAAATTAAAAACGGTATAACCGAAGGACCTATATTCACTCAACTGCTGATGTTCTTTTTCCCGGTACTGCTGGGGACGCTTTTCCAGCAGCTGTACAACACCGTGGACGCGGTTATTGTGGGACGTTTTGTGGGCAAGGCTGCCCTTGCGGCAGTGGGCGGCTCCTCCGCCCATATTCTGAATCTTATCATAGGCTTCTTTACCGGTGTGTCCTCCGGTGCGGCAGTGATAATATCCCAGTATTATGGCGCAAAGGACGACGAAGACGTCTCCAGAGCGGTGCATACCGCGCTGATATTGGCTGCCGTGGGCGGAGCACTGATGACGGTGCTGGGCCTGCTCACCGCGCCCTGGCTGCTGAGAGTGCTCAACACGCCCCAGGACACCATGGCGGACTCCCTTATATATTTGCAGATCATATACATAGGTATGGCCCCCAGCATGGTGTTCAACATGGGCTCGGCAACGCTGCGGGCCGTGGGGGATTCCCGGCGGCCGCTGTACTTTCTCATGGTCTGCTGCCTGCTCAACATCGGGCTGGACCTGCTGTTTGTGCTTCAGTTTAAAATGGGCGTCATGGGCGTGGCAGTTGCAACCATCATTTCCCAGCTCATAAGCGCCGTGCTGGTGTGCGTTCATCTGGCCCGCTGCCGGGACAGTTATCGTCTGGAGCTGCACCGCCTGCGGCCTGACCCGAGGATACTGAGACGTACCGTGCATATCGGCTTGCCCTCCGGGTTTCAATCCATCATGTACGGCCTCTCAAACCTCATACTTACTGCCGCCGTCAACAGCTTCGGCACCGATACCGTGGCTGCCTGGGTCGCCATGGGTAAGATTGACACCCTCAACTGGATGACCCTCAACGCCATGGGTATATCCCTCATGACCTTTGCCGGACAGAATTACGGGGCCAGGAAGCTGGACCGGGTACGGGGCAGCCTGCGCCTTTCCATGATACTGGGCTTTGCCATGGCTGCAGGGGTCTGCGCCCTTTTCGTCACCTGCGGCAGATACATGCTCATGCTCTTTACCGACGACGCCACCGTGCTGGAAATTGCGGTGATGATAGTGCTCTACATTGCACCCTGGTACTGGCTCTATGCCCCTATCGAGGTGTTCAGCGGCGGCTTCCGGGGCCTGGGCGACACCCTGATCCCCACGATAATCACAGCTGTGGGTGTCTGCCTTGTACGAGTGGTTTGGGTATACACCGTGGTGCCGGTGTGGCATGACATACAGGCTGTATGCATCAGCTATCCAATAAGCTGGGCCATAACTTCCGCAGCCTTCTTTGTATATTATTTCATAGTCAGAAAGCGCAAGCTTTCGGATACTCCCGCACTGCAGTGAGCCTAAACTGAAAAAGCTGCCCTCCCTAAAATTCTGGGGAGGGCAGTTTTTTCCTAAACAAATGGTATTGTGGCTTTTAATGCCGGGCCTGATCTGCGGAAGGAGCAGAAGCCCGATTTTCCTTTTTTGCCACCAGGCCGATGAGCTGGCCGGAGATTATCACCGTCAGCAAGGAATAGGCTATGCGTCCCAGCGGGATGTAGCTCAGGGACAACAGCAGCACCGCCAGGTCGCTGGCCAGATATATCCACTGCAGGGGCAGCTTCAGAAGTTTGCCCAGGGACATGGCCAGCGCGTCATCCCCGCCGGGGGCTCCCCCCGAACGGACGCAGAGGCCTACACCCACACCTACAAAGACCGCCCCCAGCACTGCCGCAGCCAGAGGATATTCCCCGATGGCGGGATATACCGGGGGGAATTGCTCCAGCAAACAGTACCAAAGGGAGAAACTGCCGCCAGCCAGAGCCGACAGAGCGATAAAACGCCTGCCGAGAGTTTGCCATCCCAAAAGATAGCACAGAACATTGAGAACCAAAGAGCCTAGGGCCGGGGACAGATTCAGCCAGTGATGCAGCAGCAGGGTGAGGCCCAGCACCCCACCCTCGGTGACACCGGAGAGGGAGTGGACATTGTAAAGGCCAAATGCCAGTATGCCGCTGCCGGCGATTGATATCATGATATCCCTGCCAGAGATGTCCAGCCGGGAAAGAAACCGGGATAACAAGTTAACAAAACCTTTCTCAAAGATATTTGCCCGTAAGGCCGGGACTTTTTTGTGGGAAAGGTTCTCCGTTACGGCAGGTCAATTATCCCTGCGGATATGGCCCGGTGCACAGTTTTGTATCTGAAGGCGGCGGGGGCTGAAATGTCATAAAGGCTGGGGTCGCCCTGCTTCCAGTCCGCTGCCGGTAGGGATGCATTCCTCCGCCTTATACAGAGGAAGAGGCGCCGGTTCACTTTAACAAATCCTTTCTTTAAAATTTATGTTTTCCTCCGGCGGTTATGCCGAACGAATATTAAAAGGGCGCGGAGAAAGGCGGTGTACCTTCCGCCCGCGCCCGGTGCGGCGCTGAAGCCGATGTCAGTTGGCGGCTTTCATGGACAAGAAGGCGTTGATAAACCCGTCCAGATCCCCGTTCATAACGTTGTCTATGTTGCCGTTTTCGTATTCGGTGCGGTGATCCTTCACCAGCTGGTAAGGCATGAACACATAGGAGCGAATCTGACTGCCCCACTCTATTTTCATCTGCACGCCCTTGATGTCGCTGATTTTCTCCAGGTGCTCCCGCTCCTTTATCTCTGCCAGGCGGGCCCGAAGCATATTCTTGCAGTTTTCCAGATTCTGGAAGTGACTGCGCTCCACCTGGCTGGCCACCACTATGCCCGTGGGTATGTGGGTGAGACGCACGGCAGAGGAGGTCTTGTTGACCTTCTGGCCGCCTGCTCCCGAGGAGCGGTACACATCCATCTTTATATCCTCGTCCCGGAGCTCTATCTCATTGTCGTCGCTTATCTCCGGCATGACCTCCACGGCGGCAAAGGAGGTGTGGCGGCGGCCAGCGGCGTCGAAGGGGGAGACCCGCACCAGACGGTGGATACCGTGCTCGCTCTTGAGGAAGCCGTAGGCATTTTCGCCTTCAATCATTATGGTGGCGCTCTTGATGCCCGCCTCGTCTCCGTCCAGATAGTCCATGACCTTGACCTTGTAACCGTGACGGTCGGCCCACATGTTGTACATGCGGTAGAGCATGGAGGCCCAGTCCTGGGCTTCGGTGCCGCCGGCGCCGGCGTGGAAGGTGAGTATGGCGTTGTTGGCATCGTATTCCCCAGTGAGGAGAGTGCTCAGACGGGTGGACTCCGCCTTTTCGGAGAAGGCGGCAAACTCGGCTTTCAGCTCCTCCAGCATGGAGGCGTCATTTTCCTCCAGGGCCATCTCGCACATGACATACATGTCTTCCCAGGCAGAGCACAGCTTCTGATAGTTTTCACATTTGTCCTTGAGATTCTTCAGCCGCTTTTGTACCTTTTGAGAGCGCTCCACATCGTTCCAAAAGCCTTCCCGGGCGCTGGCAGCCTCCAGCTCCTCTATCTCTTTTTGGGCGGCCTCCAGCTTCAGCGCATCCCTCAGCAGCTCAAGAGAGGGCTTTGCGGCGTTGAGCTTGGCCTTATATTCTTCAAATTCCAGCATGGTATCATCCACTTTCCATAATTTCCGTATCCTACATTATATACAAAAATCCAGCGTTTGTAAATCGTTTTTTTTATCTGTAATTTTACCGTGATAAAGTTTTGTTTCCTATTCCAATTTCCAAACTTAGGTGTTATAATAAAATCAACTAATTTTCGCTGCCGCTTAACTCCGGCAGCCTGATCCCCAGCCTATGAATTATGGAGGATAAAGAGAAATGATTTCACACGGCAAAGAGATCAAGGTGTTCACCGGCAACTCTAACCCCGCCCTGGCAGAGAGCATCTGCTCCGAGCTCTTCAGAACTCTGGGCAGTGCAAACGTATCCCAGTTTGCCGACGGAGAGTGTTCCGTCTCCGTGGCCGAGCCGGTCCGAGGCAAAGATGTGTTCATCGTTCAGTCTACCTGCAAGCCTGTAAACGACAACCTGATGGAGCTGCTGATAATGACCGACGCCATGCGCCGGGCCTCTGCCGGCCGCATCACCGCAGTCATACCTTATTTCGGCTACGCCCGTCAGGACAGGAAAGCCAAAAGCCGTGACCCCATTTCCGCCAAGCTGGTGGCAAACCTGATAACCGCCTCCGGGGCGGACCGGGTCCTCACCATGGATCTCCATGCAGCCCAGATACAGGGCTTCTTTGATATCCCTGTGGACAACCTGGTGGGCAGCCAGCTCTTTGTAAAGCACTTTATAAAAATGTTCGGCAAAGCCAATGAAGATGTTATGGTAGTTTCCCCCGATGTGGGCAGCACTGCCCGGGCCCGGGCTTTCTCCATGAAGCTGGGCACCAACATGGCCATTGTGGACAAGCGCCGGGAGAGAGCCAACCAGTCCGAGGTAATGAACATCATCGGCAATGTGGAGGGTAAGACCTGCATACTGCTGGACGACATCGTAGATACCGCCGGTTCCCTCTGTGGTGCCGCCAAGGCTATAAAAGAGCTGGGCGGAGCCAAGAAAGTATATGCCTGTGCCACCCACGGGGTGCTCTCCGGCCCGGCTATCGAACGCATAAACGAAAGCTGCATAGAGGAACTCCTGCTGCTGGACACCATCCCCTATCCTGCCGACAAGCCCAAATACGAAAAGATACGCTACCTGTCCACCGCGGCAGTATTTGCCGAGGCTATCCGCCGTATTTACGAGGAAGTTTCCATTTCAAACCTCTTTGACTGACGCTCCGGCTGCACCGGGGCCGGTATTCCATATCAAGGCCGCGGCTGCGGCATTTCAGGTGAAACACACATGCTCTTAAAAAAAAGCGGCGGGATAAGCTGGC
>ERZ827478.1322-NODE-1322-length-17977-cov-3.857438_pt1 | contig 17977 bp, 19 predicted proteins | sample MGYA00519705_ERZ827478 | MGnify/ENA primary metagenome ERZ827478 (study PRJEB31778, sample SAMEA3449318) | human gut metagenome | biome: human gut; feature: human-associated habitat; material: faeces | place: United Kingdom | collected 2010/2012 ... | reverse complement strand
TTTATTTTTTCGCTGCGGCGAAAAAACTCTGCGAGGCTTTTTCGACAGTCTCACACGGGCAAAATCCCGTGTATATTTGGCTCAAAAACAAAACATAAAATCAGATAATGAATCCGCCGTCCACGCCTATCACCTGCCCGGTGGTATATCCGGCCTCCGCCAGATAGAGCACGGTATGAGCTATATCCTCGGCCTTGCCAAGGCGGCCCAGAGGTATCTGTTCCCGGGCCAGCATATCTAGAGTTTCCTGCCCCAATACCTGTACCATATCCGTATCTATGACGCCGGGGGCAACACAGTTCACCCTTATCCCGCTGGGAGCCAACTCCGCTGCCAGGGAACGGCTGAGGCCGATGATTGCGTGCTTTGTGGAGGAATAGGCCGTCTCGCAGGAAGCGCCGTGCTGGCCCCAGATAGAGGACATGTTGATGATACAGCCTCTGTGTTCATGGAGCATATGGGGCAGCACTGCCTGTATGGTGTTGTAGCAGCCCCCTAGGTTCACGTCGAAAATGCGTTTCCAGGTCTCCGGAAGGATGTCCTGAAACTGCTGTGGAATGGCAATGCCGGCATTGTTGACCAGCAGATCCACCGGGCCGAACTCTCTCTCAATATGGGCCACCATCTCATTCACGGCGGCGGCATCCGCCACATCGGCCTGGTGGCAGATGGCCTTATGCCCTTCATCTTTCAGCTGCTCTGCCAGCTGCTCCGCCAGATCCATACGTTCTATACAGTTTATGCATACTTTATATCCGGCCCTTGCCAAGGCGGCTGCACAGGCCGCGCCTATGCCCCGGGAAGAGCCCGTAACCAATGCAACATTCATATTTTCTTCTCCCTATACCGCATTCCCGTTCAGGCCGGCACAGCCTTCAGGTTCTCCTCTATCAGGCGGCTGCTGTAGGCTGCCAGCTCAACGGTGCTCATAGACTTAACCTTATCCGCCGGGATCACCTCCAGGATGTCCAGATATACATCTGTGGGGCGGCGGAAGAGGTTTTTCTTTATCTTCTCCGTGCCGCTGACGGAAGTAATCACCAAGGGCACGTTGGCTTTTTGTGCTATCTTGAAGGAGCCTGCGTGAAAAGGCAAGAGTTCCCCCCCACGGCTGCGGGTGCCCTCAGGGAAGATACCCATGGAACAGATTCCCTTTTTCAGGTAGTCGGCGGCAGTGAGGATGGTGGTGAGGGCCTTGCGGTCATTTTCCCGGTCAATAGCCAGATAGCCCGCCCCGTAGCCCATGGTGCCGAAGAGAGGTATCTTCATATTGGAGGGTTTGGACACGAAGGAGATATTGAATTTTCCCAGCTTCCTGACTATGACCGCCGGATCAAACATGGAGCGGTGGTTGCACACCAGCAGGAACCTGTCCGGTTCTGGCAGTTTTTCAAGCCCACGTACATGAGTGCGCACCCAGGCATAGCCTGTGAGAAGATAGGCCACATACAGGCAGCCGGTGCGGCAGACAGAGCTCTGACGGGTGATGGGCTTGGTCTGATTGATAAACCAGGTAGCCACCCATACCACAGTGAAATAAAGCAGATTCAAGGCCAGGAAACAGCCTGCAAACAGCAGGGCGGTTTTCCAGATCACGAATCCGCAAAGGCGCACATAAATGAAAGCTGCTCCGAAGGCCAATAGCAGAAATGCCAGAATAAGCATGACTACAGCTCCTTAAGTATAATAAAATGCCCATTTATTTTACCACTTCTTTTTTATTTGCCAATACTTATTTCCATTTTTTGATTGAAAGTTTACAAAGCCCCTTGACGCCGTACGGAGTGTTGCTGTAATCTATCCCGGAGGTGAGTTCCTGTGACAGAGGATGTTTGTCTAATACGGCGGGAAAACGGCATGCCTTCGGGGGCAGACTTCTCCGTCGTCATTACAGAGGAGGCCATGGAGCCCCTCATTCCCCGGGGCAGCCGAGTCTATGTCAGCGGCAGCACGCCACTTAAAGAACTGGATACCGGGCTCTTCCTATATGACGGAAAAGTCTTCTGCCGCCGCTGGTGTGAAGACTATAACGGTGCCCTTATCCTGCTTGGCGGAGACGAGGGTCGCCGGAAAGACTGTATATATTTAAGCCGGGAGCAGCGCAAGCGCTGCCTCTGTCTGGGAAAGGTGCTGCTGTAGACAGCAGCCTTGATTCGAGCATACAAAAAATACCGCAGGCACGCCTGCGGTATTTTTCATTTAAATACTTGCTTACTTGTTCAGGTAATTTTTCAGCAGCTCCTGCAGCAACTCATCCCGGTCGATGCGGCAGATGAGGGTGCGGGCATTGTTGTAGTTGGTGATATAAGTCGGATCCTCGGAAAGAATATAGCCCACTATCTGGTTGATGGGGTTATATCCCTTTACCATGAGGGAGTTATACACGGACGACAATATCTCCCGCATCTCGGCCTTGCTGTCCAATGCAGCAAATTTTCTGGTTGCATCCTCCATGAAGTTCCCCTCCTTTTTTTCTCTATTGGCCCTATTATACCAGAATATAATGTCAAGTAAAGTCGATTCACAGCCGAAAATAATTAAGAATTATTAAATTTTCAGCAATATATACCTTTCTCCGCGTCAGCTTCAGCGTATCACGGCTCCGTAGTTCTTCTCCAGGGCAGAGAGTACGGCTTTTACCGTATCCCCGGCGTGCTCGTCGGTAAGGGTCTGATCATCGGAGCGCATGGTCAGGGAGAAGGCCACGGACTTCTTGCCCTGGGCAATGTGGTGGCCAGTGTACACGTCGAACACGGAGCAGTCCTTCAGATACTCCCCGCCGTTTTCCAGTATGCAGTCCAGCAGCCTGCCCACAGGGATGTCGCTGTCACAGACCACGGCAATATCCCTGGTGACGGAGGGAAACTTGGGCAGCGGCACATACACCGGTGTGCCGCCCATGAGCTCAAACATGGTCTCAAAGCTCAGCTCCGCACAGTAGAGTTCCACGTCCACACCGTAGTTTTCCGCCACGGCGGGATGTATCTGCCCCAGCACGCCCACATAAGTCTCGCCCACATACACCTTGGCGCAGCGGCCCGGGTGGTAGGAGGGGTTCTCCTTCTCCGCCTCAAAGCGGAGCTTGCCCACCTTCAGGTCCTCCAGCAGAGCCTCCACCCAGCCCTTCATCCTGAAGAAATTCATCTCGGGACCATAGGCGCCGAGGGAGACTATCTTGGGCTCATCGGCCATGCCGTCATCCCGCTTGAGATATATCCTGCCTATCTCATAGAGGGCGGCAGAGCGGTTGCGGTAATTGTAGTTGCGGCTGAGTATCTCCAGCATGGAGGGCAGCACGGTGGTGCGCATGATGGAGGTGTCCTCCCCCAGGGGATTGAGTATGCGCAGGCTGTCCCTCAGTGGGGAGTCGGCAGGCATTCTTATCTTGTCGTAGTAGCTGGGGCTTATGAAGGAATAGGTGATTATCTCGTCCATGCCCAGGCTGCGGCAGGTCTGGCCTATCTGGCGCTCGCACTGCTGCACGGGGGTGAAGCCGCCGCTGGTGGTATTGCCTCCGGCAAAGCAGGTGGGTATCTCGTTGTAGCCGTAGAAGCGGGCCACCTCTTCGGCGATGTCGGAGTAGTGCTCCACGTCGCCCCTCCAGGAGGGCACATGGATGACATCCCCCTCCAGAGTGAAGCCCAGGTGGATGAGTATGCGGCGCATCTCCTCCTCGGCGATATCGGTGCCCAGCAGGGCATTTATCTTCTCCGGCTCCAGCTTCAGGGTTGTCTCTTTCAGTTCCTTGGGCACCACGTCTATGACGCCCTCCACCACTTCGCCGGCCCCCAGCAGCTCTATAAGCTCGCAGGCCCGCTCTACTGCCTTATAGGTGTTCTCCACGTCCAGACCCTTCTCGTAGCGGGAAGAGGCGTCGGTGCGCATACCCAGGGCAGTTGCGGTGCGGCGGATGGAAGCGCCGTTAAAGTTGGCGCTCTCAAAAAGCACCATGGCGGTGTCTCCCTCTATCTCGCTGTTGGCGCCGCCCATGACGCCGGCAACACCCACGGGCCGGTCGGTGTCGCAGATGCAGAGCATGGAGGTGGAGAGCTTACGCTCGTTGCCGTCCAGGGTCTGGATAGTCTCCCCCTCTCTGGCTAAACGCACGTGTATCTCCCCGTTGTTGACGCAGCTGAAGTCAAAAGCGTGCATGGGCTGGCCGTACTCCAGCATGACGTAGTTAGTTATGTCAACTACATTGTTGATGGGACGCATACCGGCATTGCGGATACGCTCCCGCATCCAGGCGGGAGAGGGGGCGATCTTCACGTTGCGCACCATGCGGGCGGTGTAGCGGGGGCAGAGCTCCGGCTCCTCCACCACTATCTTTGCCATGTCGTTTATATTGCCCTGGGCAGTGGCCTTCACCACTGGCTCGTGGAGCTTCAGCTCCTTGCCAAAGGTGACGGCAGCCTCCCTGGCCAGACCTATCATGCACAGGCAGTCCGGGCGGTTGGGGGTTATCTCAAACTCCACCACATGGTCGTCCATGCCCAGTAGCACAGCCATGTCGTCTCCCGGCTTGCAGTCCTCGTTGATTATGAAGATGCCGTCGGTTATACAGTGGGGGAACTCTCTCTGCTCGGCATGGAGGTCGGCGAGAGTGCAGACCTTGTCCTTGCCGGTGTCATAGGCCAGCAGGTCACCCTGGTGGATGTTCTGGCAGCCGGTGATAGTCTCCGCGCTGCCTTTGCCGGTGTCCAGGCTCAGCTTATACTGAGAGTAGGCCACAGGCTCCAGCTTCTCCACTTTGGCGGCGATCACTTTGCCGTAGATCTTGTCTCCCGCTTTGATGTCAGGGGATATGGAGGGCTTGGCCGGGTCTATGGGATGGTAGTCCCCCAGGATGGCGGCGGCCTCTATCACTGCATAGGGGAAGTCGTGGGTGGTGACGTTCAGCTCTTTCAGAGAGCAGAGCATGCCGTCGGACTCCACGCCCCGGAGCTTGCCCCGGGTTATCTCCGCCCCGTTGGGAAGCAGGGATTTGTGGAGGGCGGTGGGCACCAGGTCCCCCACGTGGACGTTCCAGGCGCCGGTGCAGATCTGGACGGTCTCGCCGGTTCCGATGTCTATTTGGCACACCAGCATATGGTCGGAGTTGGGGTGCTTTTCCAGGGAGACTATGCGCCCCACTTTTACGTTGTTTATTTTTTTGCTCAGGTCCTCGGTGACTTCCACCTTGGAGCCGGACACGGTCATGGCCTCGGCAAAGCTCCTGTCGCCGCACTCATTGAGGCTGAGGTCCACATATTCGTTAAGCCATTTTCTTGAAAGTTTCATGTCTGTACCTCCTACTCAGAACTGCTCCAGGAACCTGATGTCGTTTTCAAATATCAGGCGCAGGTCGGTGATCTTGTATTCGCCCATGGCCAGGCGCTCCAGGCCCATGCCGAAGGCCCAGCCGGAGTACACGTCCGGGTCTATGCCGCAGCCGGCAAGCACCTTGGGGTGAACCATACCGGCGCCCAGAACCTCTATCCAGCCCTCGCCCTTGCAGGTGGGGCAGCCCTTGCCGCCGCACTTGTGGCACTGGATGTCCAGCTCGCAGCTGGGCTCGGTGAAGGGGAAGTGATGGGGGCGGAAGCGGGTAACTGTTCCCTCACCGTATATCTTTTCCACCACCAGGTTCAAAGTGGCCTTCAGGTCGGCCATGGTGATACCCTTGTCGATGACCATGCCCTCTATCTGGTGGAACATGGGGGAATGGGTGGCGTCCACCTCGTCCTTGCGGTAGACCCGGCCGGGAGCTATCATACGGATGGGCAGGCTCTTGGTCTCCATGGCGTGAACCTGCATGGGAGAGGTCTGGGTGCGCAGCAGTACCCGTCCGTCCTCACTGAAGTAGAAGGTGTCCGTCCAGTCCCGGGAGGGGTGGCTTTCTTCGATGTTCAGCTTGGTGAAGTTATATTCCGCCAGCTCCACCTCCGGGCCGTCCACTATCTCAAAGCCCATGCCGATGAAGATGTCCTTTATCTGGTCCAGCACATTGTACATGGGGTGCTTGTGGCCCAGCTGCACCTTCTCCCCGGGCATAGTCACGTCCAGGGCTTCGTCCCTCAGCTTTTTTTCCAGCAGGGCGGAAGTGAGCTGAGTCTTGCGCTGCTCGATGGCGCTTTCAATGTCGCTTCTCAGCTGGTTTGCCAGCTGGCCCATGGCCGGGCGCTCCTCGGCGGAGAGGCTGCCCATCTGCCGGAGAATGGCGGTGAGCTCACCCTTCTTGCCCAGGTACTTGACCCGCAGGGCCTCCAGGCTCTCCGCGCCCTCAGATTCCAGGATAGCCTTGACGGCGGACTCCCTAAGTTGCTGCATCAGTTCTTTCATGTCTCAATCTCCTGTAAAAAAATAAAGCCTCCGCCCCAAAAGGGACGAAAGCCAAGACTTCCGTGGTACCACCCACATTCGGCAAAGTGCCGCACTCAAAGCGCTTAACGCGCGCTGCACGCCGGTGATTGGCCGGAGCTCCCGGGCGAACCAAGCGGCCTTGTCCCAGGGGGCTCACAGCCGCCGACCCCCACTCTCTGCCGGACAAATTACCCGCTATTTTCCCGTTCTCTGCAATAACTCGTTCAGTTTAGCATACAGTTTCATTTTTTTCAAGAGGGATTTGACTATTTTGCCGCCGATGATTATAATGTCCCTGGACAAAGCATATAGTCAGGCATAAGATTTTTTTCGGAGGACGGATAAGCCATGAAAAAACTGTGCCTGCCCCTGCTTTTGACAATATGCCTGCTGCTTGGCGCCTGCGGCGGCCGGGAGTTTTCCGATGCCCATGAGCAGCTCTCCCAGCGGCTGGGGGCTGTTGAAGCTCTCAGCTTTACCGCCAATGTCCGGGCGGAATATGAAAACAAGACCGCACGCTTTACTCTCAGCTACAGTGAGGACAGCGAAGGCGGCTGCGTCACCGTGCTGTCTCCCCAGCTCATCGCCGGAGTCACCGCCCGAGTAAAGCCAGACAGCACCAGTCTGGAGTATGACGGCATAAGTCTGGGCACCGGGGAGCTGGACGACTATGGGCTGTCCCCCATGTCCGCCCTGCCCATGCTGGTGCAGGCTCTCAAGGCCGGAGCCCTGGACTCCGGCTGGACCGAGGGAGATTACACCGTGCTGCAGATAAACAGCACCGATACACTCACCTGCACCGTATGGTTCCGGCCGGACACCATGACCCCCTGCCAGGCGGAGCTCATAAGCGACGGCCGTGTGAAAATTTTTGCCGAGATAAGCGACTGGCAGGAGGGGACCCAGGTTCCCGCCCCTACCCTTGAAGAGCCAACAGGCGAAATTATGGAGTACTGATACAATGAAAGATCTGCAAAAGAGGACCTGGGCCAAGATCAGCCTGGAGAATATCAGACACAACTACAGGGCCATCCGGTCCTCCCTGCCCCTGGGCTGCCGATTTCTGGGCGTTGTAAAGGCGGATGCCTACGGCCACGGCGCTCTGCGTGTCTCCCAGCTCTTACAGGAGGAAGGCGCCGACTATCTGGCTGTCTCCTGCCTGGATGAGGCCATGGAGCTGAGGCAGGGAGGTATCAGCCTGCCCATCCTCATTCTGGGCCATACCCCGCCGGAGTACACCGCCCAGCTTGTAAGTCTCGACATTACCCAGACCGTGACCTGTTTTGCAAAGGCCCTGGAATATTCCGCCGCCGCTGCAGAGCTGGGCCGGGAGCTGAAGATACATATAAAGCTGGACACCGGCATGTCCCGCCTGGGCTATCTCTGCGCCGGGGAGCATTTTGACGAGGGCGTGGAAAACATCATAGAGTCCTGCCGCCTCCCCGGCCTTGTCCATGAAGGCATATACACCCACTTTGCCGTCTCCGACCAGGAGGATGAAGAGAGCCGGGATTACACCCGGCAGCAGTTCAAGCTCTTTGTGGATGTATTGACTGCGGTGGAGGAGCGCAGCAGCATCAGTTTCCCCCTGCGCCACTGCGCAAACAGCGGGGCCGTGGTGAATTACCCGGAGACAACTCTGGACATGGTACGTCCCGGCCTGCTGCTCTACGGCTATGGGGACGGAGGGAAACTGGGCCTGCGCCCCTGCATGCGCCTGGTGACCACCGTGAGCACTATCAAGTTCTATGAGCCCGGCACCTCCATAAGCTACGGCCGCCGCTACGTAACGGACAGTCGCACCCGCATGGGCGTGCTGGCTATCGGCTATGCCGACGGGCTTTTCAGGGCCGTGAGCAACAAGTGCGCCTTTGCCGCCGGCAATGGCTTTGCCCCTCAGCGGGGCACCATCTGCATGGACATGTGTATGGTAGACCTGACGGAGCTGCCGGAGGTGGATGTGGGCAGCCAAGTGGAGCTTTTCGGAGAGAAATGCAGCATCTGGCAGCTCTCTGAGGCCGCCGGCACTATACCCTATGAGCTGCTGTGCTCCGTGTCCAAGCGGGTGCCCAGAGTGTATTTGGAATGATAAGTTCATAAAACCGAGCCCGGCTCTCTGTCCGGGCTCGGTTTTTTCAATCGACCAAAGTAAAAATATCCTCCACATGCAGTCCCAGGAGCCGGGCTATCTTCATGGCCAGCTCCAGACTGGGGTCGTACTTGTCGTTCTCTATGGCGATAATGGTCTGGCGGCTCACTCCCAGCTGCGCTGCCATATCCTCCTGGCGCAGCCCGGCTTCCTTCCGCAGCAGCTTAACCCTGTTTTTCATCAGCTCATCACCGCAATATATGTGCCCACTGCCAGGATGAGCACACTGATGAACAGGGCAGCCAGAACGGTTTGCAGCAGCCTGTTGGGCTCATGGTATTCCTCATCCCCGACAGTCATCTTCTGTTTTATGCCCATATAGCTAAAGGACTGCACGCTGAGCCCCAGACACATAATTAGTGTGGGTACAGGCTGATAGGGCGCCCCCTTTGCCAGGGTCTGCCAGCAGTTATACAGCACCCAGACTACAAGAGCTATGAGCATCGCCCTGAAGCCCCACTCCTCCGAGCGCAGCTGGATGTTCCTGTCCATCTCGTCCATTTTCTTCACCGTATCATACCTCCTTATATTTCAAAATGTTAAGAGTTCTTTACATTTCTTATTATATAGCTTCCCGGCAAAATGTCAAGAGTGCTTAACATTTTATTTTGAGTTTGTTGTAAAGGAAACTTGACAGAATGATGAAGCTGTGATATATTGGAATTGTAAAGGAAACTTGTCAAAACTGTGAGAGGGGGCAAAGCCGTGGAAAACCGGGTGGAGGAATTGCGCAAATCCCTGGGCTTGAATCAGGAGGACTTTGCCAGAGCTATCAGGGTATCCCGCCAGACCGTCAGTTCCATCGAGAACGGAAAATACAATCCCTCCCTGGAGCTGGCCTTTACCATAGCCGACTATTTCAAACTGAGCATTGAAGAAATTTTCATCCATGAGAGGAGAGAGCCATGAAAAAATCTCAGCTAATAAGCGGCATCATCTATACTCTGCTGGGCCTTGCAATACTGCTTGCCGCCTTTTTCACCGATACCGAAATCGGCATGCTCTACGGCCTTGGCGGCGCTCTGACAGGCCCGGGGCTGGCCATGATGGGAAAATATTTATATTGGAGCCGCCCGAAAAACCGGCAGCGCTATGAGGAGCGTCTGGAAAATGAGCGGATAGAGATGAACGATGAGCTGAAGCAAAAGCTCCGTGACCGCTCCGGCCGCTATGCCTATGTGCTGGGCCTTGTGACAGTAAGCCTTTCCCTTTTCGTTATCGGCATATTGGAAAGTCTTGGTCTTATTGGAGACAGCCTGCCGCTGGTTTGGTATCTCAGCGCATATCTTATCTTCCAGATCATCGCCGGTATAGTGATCTTCAACCGGCTCTTAAAAAAATATTGAGCCTGAGTCACACCAAAGTCGGAATCCCAGCCGTCACCCAATAACAACAGAGGCCCCGAAGCGGGGGCCTCTGTTGTTATGTAAATCAAATTATGTAATTTGTATTATGTCACTCGCTTAACAGGCCCAGGAAGCAGTCCTGGCTGGCTATCTCCCCATAGAGAATAGCTCCGGGACTTCCGAAGTCGTAGACCTTGATGACATCTTTGAGGCTCTCCTCGCCCCCCAGCTCCATAAAGCGGTCGGGGAAAGTTTCAAAGAGCTCCTCGTTGAAGGTACAGCCCTCCTCCCCCTGATATACGGCGGCGTAGTATATCCCGCTCTCTACCAGGTCCTGGAAGAAGTGGCTGCCGTAGCTCAGCTCCGGCCTCAGGCCGTGGGAGCTGTAGGCCAGCTCACACATGCACTGGTACTTGCTTATCTCTGCAAAGCTAACCGGAACGCCCAGGCTTGGGGTGGTAGTGCCCCAGCGCCCCGGCCCCAGAAGCACCGCATTCTTACCTTTCAGCACGGCATTAAGTTTACCCACCGCCCTAGCCACGGAATATTTCATTCCCTCCGGCAGCTCCAAATAGGGCTCCACCTTCACAAAAACCCCATAGCGCACCGGGACGCACACGTTCCCCCCCATAAAGTTGCCCTTTATCCTGAACAGGAAATCCTTCACCTTGGGCATGACTCCCGCCTGACCCAGGCCGTGGGTCTGAAGTGGGCGGCACTGGAGCAGGTTAACCCGGTAATCCCCATCTTTGTTGAAGTTGCAGGCATACTCCACATCCACAGGATAGTTATATTTCTCCTGGAGAACGGCCATTATCCTGGTCATAGTCTGGGTAAAGTCGGTACCTCTCAGCATACGACGGAAATTGAGGATGAAGGGGGCGGGTTCGTCGTAAATGCCCAGCTCCCTGTATCTGGCTATAGTAGCCATGTCCGGCTCCATGAACAGGGATGTGTCGGTGCTCATATCCTTTCTGTCCAGCTCCTCCAGCTTCCGGCTGGTAAAGGTGTTATAGCGCAGGTCTATCACATCCACATTGTGCTGGGAGTATTTGTACTCATCCCCGTAGTTCACCATGGGAGGGGCCAGGGGCTCGTCCAGGTTGATGAGCCTTGCATAGTCCTCCGCCTCCCGGTCCACGGCCCGGGTGCCCATGCCGAAAACCAGGCGCAGCATACCCTTGTTCCCCTTGGCGGCGGAAACGCTGTTTACATACAGGTTCTGAGAGTGGCCCACTCCCGCCACATGGGGGTAGTAATAGCGGCCGTGGCGGTCGCCGCAGACCCTCATCACCAGCAGGGCCATCTGCTCATCTCTGTCCAGCAGGTTTCGCTCTATGCGGTATTTGTAGGCTTCCTCGCTGACGGTGCTGGCATATACCTGGCGCACTGCCGCCTCAAACTGGCGGTAGCGTTGGTCCAGGGTACCCTGATTGGGGCAGAACACGCTGTCGTACTTTCCGGCAAAGGCGTTGCCAAAGCCGTCCTCCAGCAGGGAGCTGGATCGGACAATGATGGGCGACTGGCCGAAGTATTCCAGCATGGACAGGAATTGTTCCTTTATGGCGGGCATGAAACTGCCGTTTAGCAGCAGCTGTCTCAGCTCCGGAGACAATCTCAGATAGTCCTCCGGTTTCAGCATCTGGGTGCGCAGCTCCCAGATACCGCTCTGCACCGCATAGGTATAAAACACGTCTGCCCCGATGAAGTAAGAGTCATGAGGCTCGATGCGCCGCCTATATAGCTCCGGGTCAGTGTCCCTTATGACGTTTCTGGCCAGGAGCATGCCCACCGCCTTGCCGCCGATGCAGCCGGTACCGATTACCCGTTTCTTTATATCCATCAGATCCTGCATGGAAAAATATTTCCTGCACAGCTCCAGGCGCTTAGGTTCATTGCCCAGCAGGCAGCGGAGGATATTCTCCTTTATAGCCCGGCCTTCCTCGTCCACCGGCTCCCCGCCGCCGTTCTTTACCGAATCGAACATACTGTCCCAGCAGTCCCGGCGCTCCCCGGTCTGGGTAAAAATATCAAAAATGGCATAGAGTTCGGCACTGGAAGTGAGGGTACGGCAGTGACTGCCCTCCAGCTTTATTGGATAATACATATCCTGGGTCTGCCGCCCGGCCACCTTCACCGGGTGGATATAGGTGTTGCCGTCAATATTGCGTATATTTATCAGCACCGGAGTTGTAGCCCGGATGCGGGAGACGGTGTCGTATATGTGCCGCTCATATTTGATACAGGTGTAGGCTATGGAGTTGCGGCTGTGGCTGAAGGCGCTGGTAAGGCAGAAGAAATTGCACACCATATGGTCGGAAAACCAGAAATGCTGTAGGCAGGAGAGGCAGTCGGTTATAAATATGCTGTCCTCCGGCTCGGAGCTGACTATACGGTGTATCTGCACGGAAAAGGTCTCAAAACCTACCGCCGGGTCAAGCACATATTTTTTTACGTTGGCCCCCCGCTTTATCAGGGCCTCGTCGTCCACCACCTCGGCGTGGTCGGCAAAGCGCAGGTATACAATTCGCTGCTTTGTCCGCGCCACACTGGCCACCAGCTGGCTCACCACAAAGACATAGTCCCCCATATTTTCTATCTGCCAGGTAACCGTATCTCCCCAGCGAAGATAGTCCAGGGTCTTGTCCAGGCCCTCAATGCCGGTACTTATATATTTGGCCTTTTCCATTGGATTCCTCCTTTTGTCAGATATCGTCTTCCGTAAGCGGGACCTCCCCTTATTTTATAAGAATTATAACCGAGGCCGGGCCGCCATGGCAATATAAAAGAGACGGAAACGGTCAAAAAATTTCCCCGCAGCTCAAGCTGCGGGGAATACGTTCACTTTTTCAGAACTATGTCCACCTTATCCTTATATATGCTGTTGGGAGGGATGACACCCCGGACGCAGGAGGTGGGATAGATATTGGAGTTGCGGCCTACCACGGTTCCGGGGTTCAGGACGCTGTTGCAGCCCACTTCCACGCGGTCACCCAGCATGGCGCCGAACTTCTTGCGGCCAGTCTCTATGGCTCCAGCGGGATCCTTCACCACAACAAGAGTCTTGTCGCTCTTCACGTTGCTGGTAATGGAACCGGCACCCATGTGGGCCTTATAGCCCAGCACCGAGTCGCCCACATAGTTATAATGGGGAGTCTGGACATTGTCGAAGAGCACCACGTTTTTCAGCTCCACAGAGTTGCCCACCACGGCGTTCTTGCCTACAATGGCGCTGCCACGGATGAAGGCGCAGTGGCGCACCTCGGCGCCGTGGTCAATGATGCAGGGTGCGCCCAGGTAGGCAGAGGGAAAAACCTTGGCGTCCTTGGCCACCCACACGCCCTCACTGGGATTATCGTATTCGTCGGGGCTGAGGGTGGGGCCCAGCTCCAGGATAAAGGACTTTATCTCGTCCAGCACCTCCCAGGGATAGGTCTTGCCCTGAAAAAGCTCCTTGGCAATGGTCTTATCCAAATCGAAAAGTTCTTTAATCTCCGTCATCATTTCACCTTTATAAGCTTTCCCGCCGCAGCCATGGCGGCGATTATCTCATCCACCTTTTCCTCACAGAGGGCGTCGGTAGTGGCCTCCACCATCACACGCAGCAGAGGCTCGGTGCCGCTCTTTCTCAGCACCACCCTGCCGTCGTCTCCCAGATCGGCCTCCACCTTTCTGACGGCGGCCTTTACTTCCTCGCAGTTCAGCGTCTCATCCTTGTCTGTGACCACCACGTTCTTCAGCTTCTGGGGGTACATGGTCATGCCGGAAGCCAGCACGGAGAGAGGCTCCTTGGTCTCGGTAATGCACTCCATAACCTTTATGGCCGTGAGCAGGCCGTCGCCGGTGTTGGCGTGGAGGCCAAAGATGATATGGCCGGACTGCTCACCGCCGATGATGTGGCCGTTCTGGCGCATATTCTCCGCCACGTACTTGTCGCCCACGGCAGTCTTTTCATAGCCTATGCCCAGACTGTCCAGAGCCTTGTAAAGACCCATGTTGGACATGATGGTGGTTACCACCTTGGAAGAGCCCAGCATGCCCTTATCCTGCATGTACTTGGCGCAGACATACATGATGTGGTCGCCGTTTATCACGTTGCCTTTTTCGTCCACGGCCAGGCAGCGGTCGGCATCGCCGTCAAAGGCGAAGCCCACGTCCAGGCCGTTATCCAGCACGAACTTCTGCAGCTGTCTTATATGGGTGGAGCCGCAGTCCACATTGATGTTCAGCCCGTCGGGCCGGTTGGAAATCACGTAGGTGTCGGCACCCAGAGCGTCAAAGACACTCTTGGCCATCTGCCAGGTGCTGCCGTTGGCACAGTCCAGGCCGATCTTGAAGTTCTTGTAGGAGCGGGTGGCCAGGGAGATGAGATAGCCTATGTAGCGGTTGCGCCCGGCGGCGTAGTCCACAGTGCGGCCTATAGCCTCGCCCTGGGCATAGGGCAGCGCCTCATCGGAGTCAAGGTAAGCCTCAATACCCTCCAGCAGGCTCTCCTCCATCTTCTCCCCGTCGCCGTTTATAAGCTTGATGCCGTTGTCGTGGTATGGGTTGTGGCTGGCGGATATCATTATGCCGCAGTCAAAATCGTCGGCTCTGGCAATGTAGGATACGCTGGGGGTGCTGGTGACATGGAGCAGATAAGCGTCCGCCCCGGAGGCGGTGAGCCCGGCGCAGAGGGCCGACTCGAACATATAGCTGGAGCGGCGGGTGTCCTTGCCTATGACCACCTTGGCCTTGTGGTCCCGGCTGTAGTACCAGCCCAGATAGCGTCCTATCTTAAATGCATGGTCTACGGTGAGATCCATATTGGCTTCTCCACGGAAGCCGTCGGTTCCAAAATATTTACCCAAAAAAATTCCCTCCCGTTAAAGTTTCGCGGCCGCCGCCGGGTCTGTGCAAACGGTGACCTCCAGGGGTATTTGCAGGAAAGCAGCCGGTATATAACTGTCCGTCCTGCCGTATATCATCTTAAAAACCGCGTCTGCCTTCTCCTGGCCGGCTGCCAGCAGAAGGATATTGCGGGATGAAACGATGGTCTTGATGCCCATAGTCAGGGCATACTCGGTAAGCCGACGCTCCCCGTCCCGGTACTGGCGGCGGGTGGCATCTGTCAACTTCTGAACATGGGTATGGCTGTCAAAAGGGGTAGCCGGCTCATTGTAGCCTATGTGGCCGTTAATACCGATTCCCAGGATACACAGGTCAATACCTCCGGCTGCTTCTATCAGCTCGTCGTATTTCTCCGGCTCCCTTTCCTCCGGGACAAAGAAATTTTTCTCCGGCAAGTCAATGTTGTCTATGAGCTGTTTTTTGAGTATACTGCGGCAGCTGTCTGCCTCATTGCCGCCCACATACTCGGTGACGGCAAAAATCTTTGCATCCTTGAAGCTCAGCTCCCCGGAACGGCATTTTTCCCCTAAAAGCTTATAGAGCCCCTCCGTGGTACGCCCGGCAGTGAGAGCAAGGACCGACCCAGGCTTCTCCTTCAGCAGCTGCTGTACTTTATCGGCACAGATCTTTTCCAGCTCCGGCAGATCTTTTATCAGGGTTTTCACTAATATCACCTGCTATTTCAGAAAATTATGGGCATACTATAGTCATGGCTATAATAATCATACGCACTATAATAGTATATTTTTCCCTGCTGATAACCATGCGGCTCCTGGGCAAGCGTCAGCTGGGCGAGATGGAGCTGTCGGAATTCGTACTGGCAGCTCTCATTGCCGACCTGGCCTCCCTGCCTCTCCAGGATCTGGGCATACCAATGATAAACGGGCTGGTGCCCATTATAGTGCTCTTTTGCTGTGAGCTGCTGATTGCCGGGGTCTGCATGAGAAACATACGCTTGAGGGCCTTTTTCTCCGGCAAACCCAGCATGCTTGTCATCCGTGGCAAAATCTGTCAAGTGGAGATGCACCGCAACCGCTTCACTCCCGACGAGCTGATGCAGGAACTGCGAAACCAGGGCATTCTGGACATCAGCTCCGTCCAGTACGCCGTACTGGAGACCGACGGCAAGCTGAATGTAGTTCCTTTTGCCGCAAAATGTCCCGCCACGGCGGAGCAGCTGGGCATAAACGTCTCCGACGAGGGCTACCCCTTCATAGTCATAAACAATGGCCGGGTACTCCAGGGGAACCTTAAGCATCTGGGCCGGGACCTGAACTGGCTCAAAGGGCAGCTCAAGCAAAAAGGTCTCAGTTCACCGGAGCAGGTCTTCCTCATGACTGCCGACAGAAATGACCATGTATACCTTGCGGAAAGGGAGGAGAAAAAATGAGCCGTGAAGTTCTGGCCTCTCTGCTCCTGCTGCTGCTTATAGTGGGAGCCTGGTGGAACATCCGCGCCGTGGACTCTCTGTCAGGGTATATGCTCTCCTCCCTGGAGGAATCTGAGCAGGCGGCGGATAAGGGCGACTGGGCCGCAGCCCTCAAGGCCATGGACAACGCTCTGGAGCGCTGGCTGAAGGCCGACAGCTATACCCATATCTTCATCCGTCACTCGGAGATAGACTCCACCGCAGATGCCTTTTACGAGTTGAGGGAGCTGCTGCTCTCCGGAGATTTGGACAGCAGCGGCGCAGCCTACGGCAAACTGCGCTACCATATTATCAGTATACAGGAAATGGAGCATCCCAGCCTGGGCAGCATTTTCTGAGGCGGATTTTTACTTGTCCTGCAAAAGCTTGGACAGCTCTTCCATAAAGGTGTTTATATCCTTGAAGCTGCGATAGACCGAAGCAAAGCGCACATAGGCCACCTCGTCTATCTCTTTGAGCCGGGCCATGACCATCTCGCCGATATCCACGGTGCTGATCTCCCGCTCCAGATTGCTCTGGAGCTCCTGCTCTATATCGTCGGCAATGGCCTCCAGCTGGGCCAGAGTCACGGGCCGCTTCTCGCAGGCCCGGACCATGCCGTTTATCAGCTTCACCTTATCAAAGGTCTGACGGCTGCCGTCCCTCTTCACCACTACCAGTGGCAGGCGCTCAATTATCTCATAGGTGGTAAAACGCTTCTGGCAGGCCAGGCACTCCCGGCGGCGGCGTATGGTGGCGCCCTCCTCCGCGGGTCTGGAATCTATCACCCTGCTCTCGGAATATCCGCAAAAGGGACATTTCATATATTCTATCTCTCCCTAAAAATGTTATGTAGACTCAACGGATGTATTGTATCACAGGATAGCCCACAGCGCCATACAAAATATTGCCAATTCTCGCGCTAAATATTGATTAATTTTCCCAAATTAGTAAAATCTTTCGCTGCATTTTTGGTAATACCATCCAGAGGGCGCCGCCCCTCATCGTTTTGGATTCCTGACGGCATTCCCAAGAGTATCTCTTTCTACAATATTGTAAACTAATCACACCCCCTGAATGTTCAGGGGGTGTGATTAGTTTACATAACTCAATCAATTTTCGGAGGTAAAGCCACAGGCTCTTTCCATTATACGTATCAGCACCCTTATACCCTGGATATAGCTGCGTTGGGCAATGCGCTCATTGGTGCCGTGGACCAGTCCGGCTACCTCAGAGGCCTGGCTGAGGAAGGGCGAGCAGCGCAGGCAAGCGGAACAGATGTTTTCGTACTGTCTGGCATCAGTGGCACCGGCGCTTATAGATGGGATAAACACCACATTATTATAATAGTAGCTCATGGCCTCCAGCAGTTTTTCGTAACCATAGCCCGAAGCCTCCGACAGCCTGGAGGGGTCATTGGCCTGGACGAAGTCTGCTTTCACTGCTATACCCTCCAGAGCCTTTGTGCAGCGTTCCTTCAGCTTATCCACGCTGTCCCCGGGTATGAGACGGAAATTTATATTTGCTTTGATATCCTGAGGCAGCACGTTGCAGGCGGGGCTGCCGCCGGAGATCATGGTTGGGGCAATGGTGGTAGCCGTGAGGGGGAAGAGTTCCTTGACGGAGGCACAGTATTTCATTATGGCCCGGGAATTGCCCGGGATATCCTGTATCAGGCTTTTCAGCGGCTCCTCGGTGACATAGGGAGTCAAAGCCCTCAGGCACTGCTCCAGGGCCTGAGGCATATCCGCATCCTGGGCGGTGGCGCACACGGCGCTTATAGCTCTGGAAATATGCTCCAGGGAACTTCCGCCAAAGGGATTGCTGGAGTGGCCGCCCTTG
>ERZ827478.1320-NODE-1320-length-17995-cov-3.700223_pt1 | contig 17995 bp, 22 predicted proteins | sample MGYA00519705_ERZ827478 | MGnify/ENA primary metagenome ERZ827478 (study PRJEB31778, sample SAMEA3449318) | human gut metagenome | biome: human gut; feature: human-associated habitat; material: faeces | place: United Kingdom | collected 2010/2012 ... | reverse complement strand
GTCTTTTGTATTACCTCTCAGCCGACAGTCCCCTGAGAGGTAATACAAAAGACGCTCCAGATTGCTGGAGACAAGGATATCCATGGAAGGGGAGAGGCTGCGGTGGAAGGGACGGCGCCGGTCATAGATGCCGGTGCGGAAAAAGTCCGTCAGCACATTGTTCACATTGGAAGCGCAGACCAGGCGGCCTACAGGCAGGCCCAGCTCCCCGGCGATATAGCCTGCCAGGATGTCTCCAAAATTGCCGGTGGGCACCACAAAGTCCACTTTGTCCCCCAGGGCGACGCGGCCCAGGCGGAGCATGGAGGCATAAGCCGAGAAATAATACACCACCTGGGGCACCAGGCGGCCGATATTTATCGAATTGGCCGAGGACAGCCGCAGACTGCCGGAGAGCTGGGAAAAAATCTGCTTGACCCCGGTCTGGGCATCGTCAAAATTGCCCTCCACGGCACAGACCTTCACATTGTCCCCCACCTGGCTGAGCATCTGGGCCTTCTGTACGGGACTGACACCGGACTTGGGATAGAACACGATTATACGCACGCCGGGCACATCGTGAAATCCCTCCATGGCGGCTTTACCGGTATCGCCGCTGGTGGCGGTTAGGATGAGCACGTCCTCCGTCTCCCCGCACTTTTCCCCGGCGGCCTTCATCAGATGGGGCAGCAGGCAGAGGGCCATGTCCTTGAAGGCGCTGGTGGGGCCATGGAAGAGCTCCAGCACGGCATCATCCCCCACGGCCTTCAGAGGAGTGAGCTCGGGGGAGCTGAAGCGGTTTTCATAGGCGGTGCGCACCAGGGCAAGGGCTTCCTCCCGGCTCAGGTCATAGAGCAGGGCGGAGACTATATCTGCGGCCATGCCGTAATAGTCCTGTTTGAGGGTGCTGCGCCAGTCGAAATTCAGGGAGCGGAGCTCCGGCAGGACATACAGCCCCCCATCCGGCGCCAGGCCCTGGAGCACGGCATGGGAGGGGTCGGTTTTTATCTTTGATGAACGGGTGCTTTGGTAGTTCATAAGGGCCTCCATTCTGTCGGAAAAAAACATAACAACTTTACTGGATGATATGATATTTAAGGGAAAATGTCAAGGGACGCAGAAGCATTCTGCGTCCCTTGGTTTTTGGTATAAGCTTCAATATAAAATCACTTATACAGGAGGGAGAGGTCCAGGTGCTGCTGGGTGCACAGGTTTTTCAGCCAGCGGCCCAGAGCGGCCTCGGAAGCAAAGCAGGGAATATAGCCCTCCGGGGGGTGGAGCACCACGTTTACGTGCTCGCCCTCAGCCTGGCGTTCCATCAGGCTCAGGGGCATATCCAGATAAAAGTGCTCCCGGCGGATATGGGCCAGCTCGTGTTCCAGGACCTCCCGGCGGCGCTGGGGGGACAGGAGGGAATTGATGTATATATCGAGGCTGCCGTCATCATTTGGGACGGTGACCCCCTCCACAGTCCGGGGCAGCTCCACCAGACGGACGTAATGCTCAGTCATTGCTGCGCAGCGCCTTTATGATTTTTACTGCCTGGAGCACATCCTCAGGGCTGGCATCTTTGGCCAGGGAAAAGAGCATGCGCATATCCTCCCGTTCTTTCAGGGCGGTGAGCAGCCGGTCCAGCTCGGTGCCGGCAGTCTCGGGTGAGACTTCATCGGTTTCGCCCAGAAGGTAAGCGGGAGTGGTGCCCAGAATGTCCGCCACCTGGCGGAGCTGCTCCGGACCGGGCTGGGACTTATGCTGTTTCCAATCCTGGCAGAGTGTGGCGCTGCGGCCCAGAGACTGGGCGATGAACTTTTTTGTTATGCCCTTTGAACGGCGCAGCTGTTCAAACCTGTCATAATCAAACAAATGACTCACCCCATTTATGTGCACAATACCAAATCTTAAAAAAGAAAGAGTAAAGACTAGAAAATCTGAAAATATTAGGATATACTGAGCAGCGAAAAGAGAAAGGAAACAGGCGGAAACGCCGGTAAAATCTCAGTTCTGCCATCACCATACTAATGCAGCTAAGGAGATTTGTCAACAATTAATCTTAAAAAAATGCGAAAATTTCTGGGTTTAATGGGATAGAGGGGAGAAAAGAGTGATTAAAATAAGAGACGACCCCGTAATAAGAACTATTGAGCGGAGCGGATATCCGCCCTGGTTCAGAGATGAGGGAGAGGACAAAGGAGGTCAGGAAGATGGCGAGTTATAAAAAGCTCTGCTGGTCGGAGGCGGATGTGAAGTGCCCCTTTTACAAAAGAGACAGCAGGAGGGAGAGAAGTATCTGCTGCGAGGGTTTTGACGAGGGCAGCACAGTGGAGACAAGATTCAAGAATCTGGGACTGAGAGAAAAGCACATGGGCTGTTACTGTGTGGGGCGCTATGAGCTATGCCCTATCTACAAAAGCACCTTTTTGACAAAGTACGGAGAGGACGGGGCCTGGACATGACTGTGGAGAGATACAGGGACTGGGAGAGTATAGGGCAGAAATATGCCGAATCCTCCATGAGCTTGCAGGAGCTGGCAGAGACAGAAGGGATCAGCCTCAGCACCCTGAAAAAGCATTCCACAAAGGAGGGCTGGCAGCAGCTGAGGAAACGGCGGCAGCTGGAACAGAGGTCCGCGAGGCTGGAGCTGGTGGCGGACAAGCTGCTGGGAAGCATATCCAGGGCCCTGGATCAGGAGAAAGGTATGGACGCCAGGGACTACAAGGCCCTCAGCTCCGCAGTGAAGGAACTGGGAGAGATAAAAGAACAGCTGTGCGACGCCGGGCTCAAGGGAGGCAGGGAGATACTTGAGGTGCGCCTCTCGCCGGAGCTGGAGGAGCTGAGCGGATGAGGAGGAGCTTTGGATGCCGCAGCTGGTGATCCCTCAGCCCAGCGAAAAGCAGAGGCTGTTCTTGGCCGACAGGCACAAGTATGTGGGCTACGGCGGGGCCAGGGGCGGGGGCAAAAGCTGGGCGGTGCGTATAAAGGCGGTGCTGCTGTGCCTGAGATACCCGGGGATAAAGGTGCTTATAATACGCAAGACCTACAGGGAGCTGAGAGAAAACCACATCGTACCCCTGTGCCGGCTGCTGCACTGCATGGATAAAAAGGAGGAGCGGATAGCCCGATATTCCGACAGCCGCAAGGAGATGGAATTTCCCAACGGCAGCAGGATACTCTTCCGCTACTGCGACAGCGACCGGGACAGCCTCCGCTTCCAGGGCACGGAGGTGGACGTGCTCTTTGTGGATGAGGCCACCCAGCAGAGCGAGGAGAAAATGGACGCTCTTAAAGCCTGCGTCCGGGGGGTGAACGCTTTCCCTAAGCGCATCTACTACACCTGCAATCCCGGAGGCGAGGGCCACGGCTGGGTAAAGCGCCTGTTCATCGACAAGAGTTACCGGGACAACGAGAGAGCCGAGGAGCACAGCTTTATCCAGGCTCTGGTCACAGACAACAAGGCACTGATGGAGGCGGACCCGGAGTATATAAGGCAGCTGGAAGCTTTGCCCCCCAAGCTTAGAGAGGCATGGCTACACGGCAACTGGGACATCTTTGAGGGGCAGTTCTTCGATGATTTCCGTACCGAGCCGGATATGAAGGCGGCAGAGAGGGCCGGCTGCAGCCTGACGGCGGAGGAACTTAAAGAGCAGCACCGCTGGGTCCATGTGATAGAGCCCTTTGACATAGCAGCCGGCAGCCGGCGGGGCTGGAAACTGATGCGCTCCTATGACTTCGGCTACGGAAAGCCCTTCTCCTGCGCCTGGTGGGCCATAGATTACGACGGGGTGCTCTACCGGGTACTGGAGCTCTACGGCTGCACCGACAGCCCAAACCAGGGACTTCGCTGGACACCGGACCAGCAATTCCGGGAGATCGCCAGGATAGAGCGTGAGCATCCCTGGCTTAGAGGGCGCTACATAGAGGGGGTGGCCGACCCGGCTATCTGGGATGCCAGCCGGGGAGAGAGCATTGCCGACACCGCTGCCAAGTACGGACTGGTATTCATCCCCGGAGACAACCAGAGGATACCCGGTTGGATGCAGTGCCACTACCGCCTGCAGTTTGACCGGGAGGGGCGGAGCAGGATGTATGTTTTCTCAAATTGCAGGGCCTTTATGCGCACTATACCTCTGATGATGTACCACAGGCACAGGCCGGAGGACCTGGACACGGAGCTGGAGGATCATGTGGCCGACGAGTGGAGATACCTGTGTATGTCCTGCCCCGTGGCTCCACTGCGGCCGGTGGCGGAGAAAAGCTATATGAACGACCCCCTGAACCAGCTCAAGAAATACTGAGGGCGGGGAGAAAGAGAGCAAGAGCATGGACAATGAGATGAAGCTGCCGGTGGACGGCCAGAGGCTGAGAGAATTCACCGGTATTTTGCAGAAATACAAGGCGGGCAAGCACAGCGTGGAGAGACGCACCATTGCTGCGGAGAACTGGTGGAAGCTGAGAAACCAGGCGGAGGAGAGAAAGACCAGTGAGGGACTCAGCGGTTTTCAGGCCGTGTCCGGCTGGCTGCACAATGTGATAGTTTCCAAGCACGCCGATGCCATGGAGGCCTATCCCGAGCCCAGCATACTGCCCCGGGAAGCGGGTGACCGGCAGGAGGCAGGAGTGCTCAGCAAGATCATCCCGGTAATACTGGAGCAAAACGAGTTTGAAAAGACCTATTCCGATGTGATGTGGCAAAAGCTGAAGACCGGCACCGGAGTATACAAGGTCTACTGGGACCCGGATAAGCTGAACGGCCTGGGGGACATCGCCATAGAGCGGGTGGATCTGCTGAACCTGTTCTGGGAGCCGGGGACGGCGGATATCCAGGACAGCCCCTTCTTTTTCCACACACGGCTGGAAAACAACCGTGAACTGGAGGAGACATATCCCCAGCTGAAAGGTCAGCTGAAGGGCACGGGCTTTCTGGCCTCACGCTTCCTTTACGACGATGCGGTGTCCACGGAGGGAAAGTCCACGGTGGTGGACGTATATTACAAGAAAAAAGAGCGGGGCAGGAGCGTACTCCACTACTGCAAGTATGTGGGAGACAAGCTGCTTTTTTCCACGGAGAACATGGAACTGCTGAGGCCGGGCGGTGCGCCGGAAGGGGAGAGGGCGGGTGCGCCCCTGCCGCCGGGCGGCGGAGGACTTTACGAGCACGGGCTCTATCCCTTTGTATTCGACAGCCTGTTTCCCATTGAGGGCAGCCCCTGCGGCTACGGCTTTATCGATCTGTGTCAGAACAGCCAGACTCAGATAGATATGATGCAGACCGCATTTATAAAAAACACCATGGTGGGTTCTGTACCCAGATATTTTCAGAGAGTGGACGGGGCCATAAACGAGGAGGAATTCCTTGACCTTAATAACCCAATTATCCATGTCAGCGGCAATCTGGGCCAGGACAGCCTGCGCACCGTGGACTACCGGCCTCTCAGCGGCAACTATATGGATATGCGAACCAGTGTTATAAACGAGCTGAGAGAGACTTCCGGCAACACGGAGACTTCCGTTGGGCTGGTGAGCTCCGGGGTAACGGCGGCCTCGGCCATCGCGGCCCTACAGGAGGCCAGTGGCAAAGGCAGCAGGGACGCCACCAGGGCCAGCTACCGGGCATACGGGAAAATAATCTCCCTGTGCATAGAGCTTATCCGCCAGTTCTACGAGCTGCCGCGCCAGTTCCGTATAACGGGCAATCTGGGGACGGAACAGTTTGTGAACTACAGCAACCGGGGACTCCTGCCCCAGAGGCAGAGCTACGGCGGCTATGAGCTGGGGATGCGTTTGCCGGTATTCGATATAAAGGTGATCCCCCAGAAGAGCAGCTCTTATACCCGGCTCAGCCAAAACGAACTGGCCTTGCAGTTTTATCAGCTGGGCTTCTTTGCCCCGGCTCAGGCCGACCAGGCCCTGGCCTGTATGAGTATGATGGAATTTGAGGGCAGAGACGAGCTGATGCAGAGGATATGCTCAAACGGCACCATGCAGAGGAAACTGGCCATGTTTCAGCAGTATGCTCTGGCCATGACGGAAAAGTACGAGCCCCAGCGGGCAGCAGCCCTCATGAGCAGCATTACCGGAGACGCGGGAATTGTGGGCCGGAGCAGGGCGGAACTGAAAGAGAGGGGCTCCGGAGAGGACAGCCGTGTGGCTCAGGCCCGGCGAAAAGCCCAGAGCGTATCCCAGCCGGGAGGGCGATGAGATGACCAGGGTGAGCTATGACCGGGTTGGGCTGCGGATGAAAATAGCCGGGCATGCAAAGGCCGGAGAGTACGGAAGGGATATAGTATGTGCGGCGGAGAGCATACTGATGCTGACTTTGGCAAGACAGCTGGAAGAACTGGAGGGGCTGGAGAGACTGAGCATAATGAAGGGGCCGGGGCGGGCGGATATAAGCTGCTGCCCACGCCGTGAAAAGACTCTCAGATGCAGGGACATTTTTGAGACCATATTCCTGGGCTACCAGATACTGGAGAGCATGTACCCGGAATATGTGGAGACCGAAATACTGACGCAATAGGAGAGGTGGAGACAATGGAACAGGTGGAGAACCTGGATAAGGAGAAGGTCAGCCAGCCGGAAAAGCCGCGGCTGAGCATAAGCCAGGGAAGCTCGGCTCAGGGAATGAGCCGGGATTACCGCAACACCATGGAGGCTCTGAGGGAGAGCGAATACAGCCTGCCGGAATATTCCAGCAGCTACGACGAGCAGATAAACCAAATCTACAATAAAATTGTCAGCCGGGAGAGCTTCAGCTATGACCCTATGTCCGACAGCCTTTACGGCCACTACAAGGAGCAGTACACCCAACTGGGCAGGCAGGCCATGAGAGACAGTATGGGCCAGGCGGCGGCCCTCACCGGGGGATACGGCAGCAGCTACGCCCAGCAGGCGGGACAGCAGGAGTACGACAGCTATTTGCAGAAGCTGGGTGAGGTGCTGCCGGAGCTGTACTCTGCGGCATATCAGAGATACAAGGATCAGGGGGAGAGCCTGGAGGCGGAGTACCGGAGGCTGCTGGAGCTGGAGCAGGCGGACTACGGCAGATACAGGGACAGCGTGGAGGATGTGAAGTACCAGCAGGGCATGGAGGCGGAGCTGGCCGCAGCGGAACAGGAGCGGAAGGATAAAAATTACGAGCGGCTGGTGGAGCTTATCACAAAGACGGGCTATACCCCCAGCGCCCAGGAGCTGGAAAACAGCGGCATGACCCAGGAACAGGCCGAAGCCTATCTGAAAAGATATGGCGGTGGAGGGGGAGGCAGTTCTTTTGGTCCCAGCAATACCTACCTGGCCTATTACTATGGGTACAAGTCCGGCGGCGGAAGCAAGGCTCAGAGCAAGCTGGAGGCCAACAAGAGGTAAAAAGCCCTTGATATGCAGCAATGCATTACATATAAGGAGAATGGAGGCATCCTATGCAGAAGGAAAACAAGCTGCCCACACAGCCTTTTAATCAGGAGACTGAGGAGGAGCAGACGGGCGTAAACGCTGCCGACGCCGGGCAGGAGAACACCGAGAGCCGTGGAAAGGGCAAAAAGAGCTGGGAGGAGATACTCTCCGACCCGGAATACCGGAGGGAGTACGACAGGCAGGTACAGGGCATTATTAAAAAAAGACTCAGGGACCGCCAGGGAAATGAGGAGCGGCTGAGGAAGCTGGACGCTGCTATGGAGGATATAGGCCGCAGCCTGGGCCTGGATATGCCGGAGGGACGGGAGCCGGATGCCGCTCAGCTGGCTGAGAGGATACGCCGGGACAGGCAGGACAGGCTGAAAAATGAGTTTGCCAGGGCTGCCCAGGCTAAATCCAGGCTGGACAGCCTGAAGCTCCAGGCGGAGGAGCTGAAGAAAAGGGTGCCAGACTTTGACCTGGGGAGAGAGATGGAGGACAAGGAATTCCTGAAGCTAACGGCCCCCCACACAGGGCTGAGCCTGGAGGACGCTTACTATGCACGCCACCACCGTGAGCTGGGGGAGAAGCTGGCCATGGCGGGGCTTATATCCGCAGCCAAGGCGGTGAGTTCGGGAGCGGTCAGGCCCAGGGAGCTGAGAGGCGGACAGGAGGCCATAGACAGTTCCGGCGATCCCAGGCAGATGTCCAGGCAGGAGAGGGAGGCGCTGAAAAGGCGCATTTACAAGGCCAGTGCCCAGGGCAAAAAGCTGCCCTACGGCTCATAAAAAGGGAAAGGATGAGAAAATGGAGATTATTTCTAAAATGGATTTGCAGTTTTTTGCCGATGCCGGAACCGTGGTAAACGGTACGGAAGGCTATGTAAATGCAGGTACCGGCCAGGTGACGAATTTCGACGGCGACAGGACCCTGGCCCCGGAGCTGAAGGCCTTCTACGACACGGAGCTGCTGGAAAACGCAAGGGCAGAGCTTTTCTATGCCCAGTTTGCCAAGCGCCAGGCCCTGCCTGCAAACCACCACGGCAGCGTGGAGTGGCGCAAGTGGAACACCTTTGAGCGGGCGGCCAAGCTCACCGAGGGGGTCATACCCACAGGGCAGAAGTTTGGAGTCACCACCGTGACGGGCAGCGTTGACCAGTACGGCACCTACACCTCCATTACCGACAAACTGGAGCTGCGGGCCTATGACGATGTTATCCTTGGGGCCACGGAGGAGATGGGGGCCTCTGCTGCAGAGACCCAGGAGAAGCTTATCAGGGATGCTCTGCTGGTGGGTACCAATGTGCTCTACTGCGACAACATAGACAGGAGCACCGGAAAAGTGCTCTCTACCCCCGAGGCTGCCGGAGAGATGGGGGCAGGAGATGAAAACGGCTGGAGCCTGCTGACCCCGGCCATGATAAACAAGGCTGTTACGATAATGAAAAAGAACAGGGCGCCCAGGATAAACGGCCGATACTACGCCGTGGTACACCCATCGGTGGCCCACGACCTGAGAGAGTGCGAGGGCTGGATAGAGGCCCATAAATATGCCTCTCCCCAGGAGCTGTTCAACGGAGAGATAGGCGAGCTCCACGGGGTGCGCTTTATCGAAAATGTTTTTGCTCCTGTGCTGGGTGAGGATGACGAGTATGTGAACAAGGACGGCGGGCGCAGCTATGCCAGCTACTTCTTCGGCAAGGACAGCTTCGGCATCATCGATCCTGAGGGCGGAGCTCTGGAAATGATAATCCACGACAAGGGAGAGATAGGCGGGCCGCTGAACCAGTTCAGCACTATCGGCTACAAGTTTGAGACAAACGGGGCCACCATACTGTATCCCGAGCGTCTGCTGCGGGTGATGAGCACCTCCAGCTTCAGCGCCGTGGACGAGATCAACTGAGGGGGAGACAAGCATGAAGGACAGAGTTGAGATATACATACCCAGGGGCTCGGACAGGGAAGACCCCAACCTCTTCGTGGCGGTGAACGGGGTGAATTATCTGCTGCCCAGGGGCAAAAAGTCCCTGGTGCCCGGCTTTGTGGCCCAGGAGATAGAGCGCAGCAACCGGGCGGCGGATATTTTCTACAGAAATGTGGACGGCATGAAAAATCAGTGAGATCGCTCTCTCCGGCCGGCAATACACCGGCCGGAGAGATTGAGAGGGGGGATAGACGACGAAAGCCATTGAGGCCATCCGGCGGGTGGATATTCTGGAGCCCAACCAGTATGGAGTGGATCAGAAGCTGCGCTGGCTGTCACTGCTGGATGGGCAGATATATGAGGAGCTGCTGAACGCCTATGAACCCGGAAGGGAAAGCCCCGGAGAGTATGTGACCGGAGAGGAGGAGCTGCTGGCCCCCATGCCCTATGCCGAGGGGATATACTGCCGGTATCTACATGATCGCCGCGGAGAATTTTGAGAGCGCCAAATATAACCAGCAGATAGTCCTGTACAACGGGGCTTTCCAGCAGTACCGGGACCGGATCTGCCGGGAGGGCAGGCACAGGAACCGGGGCAGAGGATTCGTTTTTTGAGGAGGAGAAGCTATGCCCACTATGCCCATACTGCCCCAGACCCAGCAGAAGCGGGATGTGACGGACACGTTCAAAGGCTACAACCACAGGCCTAAGATAAGGAAGGGCGAGTTTTACGACATGATAAACCTGTCCAGCACAGGCTATCCCATGCTTTGCTGCCGGAAAAAGCGGGGACTGATACGGAGCCTGGACAGTCCCCAGGGATTGCTGGCCAAAGAGGAGGCGGCCTGGATAGAGGCGGGAAAGCTGTATTATGCCGGGGAGGAGACGCCGGTGGCGGTGTCCCCGGGGGAAAAGCAGATGGTGAGCATGGGGGCATATATCTGCATCTTTCCCGACAAGCTCTTTTATAATACCGCAGACTCTGAGGACTACGGCAGTATGGAGGCCCGGTACAGCTCCACAGGCGCGGTGAGCTGCACCCTGTGCAGGCTGGACGGCACGGAATATGAGACTCCCCGGGTTTCCGACAGCCCCCCGGCCGCACCGGAAAACGGTGAGCTGTGGATAGACAGCTCCGGGGACGGCGACGTACTTAAGCAGTGGAGCACTGATAGCCAGAGCTGGACGGAGATAAGCACCGTATACACAAGGCTGCGCTTTGTATCCCGGGGAGAGCTGCCGCGGCTGTTCAAAGCACTGGACGGCGTGGAGATTAGGGGCTGCGAGGCCGGGCAGCTGAACGGCTCAAAGATCATCCAGGCCATAGGCGGCGGGGAGGATGAGCCGGATTATATTGTAGTGGCAGGTCTTATAAGGGAGGTCCTGAACCAGAGCCAGGGCAGTGTGATAATAGAGCGCAGGGTGCCGGACATGGACTATGTATGCGAGAGCCAGAACCGGCTGTGGGGCTGCCGATACGGAAACGACGGGGAGAGAAACCTCAACGAGATATACGGCTGCGCTCTGGGAGATTTTAAAAACTGGAGACAGTTCCAGGGCCTCAGTACAGACTCCTGGACCGCCTCCGTGGGTTCCGACGGTCCCTGGACCGGGGCGGTGAACTATCTGGGCAGCCCCATGTTTTTCAAGGAAAACAATATACACAAGGTGACTGTGTCCCCTTACGGCGCCCATCGTCTCACGGAGACGGTATGCCGGGGAGTGCAGCAGGGCAGCCACAGGAGTCTGGCGGTGGTAAACGAGACGCTGTTTTATAAGTCGGGCAGTGAAGTCTGCGCCTACCAGGGGGGATTTCCGGTGAGCGTGTCCCAGGCCTTGGGAGAGGAGAGCTACTGCAATGCAGCTGCCGGCTCCCTGGGAGACAGATACTACATAGCCATGGACGACGGCGCCGGGCAGAGAAATCTGTTCGTATACGACATTGGCCGGAGCCTTTGGATGAAAGAGGACGGCCTGCCGGTGAAATACTTTGCCAGGCTGGACGGGGATCTATGGGCAATGACGGAGACGGAGCTGTGGAGCTTGGCGGGGCGCAGAGGCAAGCCGGAGAGCTTTGTGCCCTGGATGGCGGAGAGCGGAATACTCTATTACCAGTATCCTGACAAGAAGTATGTCTCCCGCTTCAACCTGCGCATGCGTATGGAAGAGGGAGCCTGGGTGGATATTTTCATCCAGTACGATTCCAGCGGTATATGGGAGAGCAAGGGGAGGGTGAAGCTCAGCGGCACGGGCACCGTCACCGTGCCGGTATGCCCACGGCGCTGCGACCATTTGCAGATAAGGCTGGAGGGGAAGGGCGAGTTCCAGCTTTTCTCCCTGGCCAAGGTATTGGAGATTGGGAGTGATATGTGATGTATGAATACCCGCCAATGCTGCAGGGCTCTGCGGAGAGCCAGCTGAGGCAGCTGAGGGATTATCTGGTGAGACTTATACAGAATCTGAACGAGGCGGAGGAACGTGACAAATGATGGAGTTTTACATTACGGATCAGACCATTCGCTTTGCAAGCCCGGTAATTGCAGCAAATTCCCGGGACTTTCTCCAGGCACGATTTTATTTCAGCGGTGAGACTTGGAATGGTTATTCCAAATGGGCCCACTTCCGCCAGGGGGAGACGGTGTATGACCTGAATCTGGTGGACGACGAGATAAAAAGGGACATGCACCTGAATCTCAGCATAGGCAGCTGGGAGGTATATCTCACAGGCAACATGGGGGAGAGCAGGCTTACCACGGTGCCGGTAATAATACAGGTCAGAGAGAGCGGCCTGATAGACGAGCCGCTCCATGAGATACCCATGACCGTGGCAGAACAGGTGGACAGCAAGGCCAGCCTGGCCCTGGAGAGGGTGGAGGAGATCCGCAGGGCCATTGAAAACGGAGAGCTGGACGGGCAGGGCTTTCAGATACTGGGCTACTTCGCCACTCCGGAGGAGCTTATGCAGGCAGTTCCGGAGCCGGGGCGGGGAGATGTATACGGAATAGGGGAGACAGCTCCCTATGACATCTATGTATATGACGAGCTGAACGGCTGCTGGGTGAACAACGGCTCCATCCAGGGCCCTGCCGGAGAGCGGGGAGAAAAGGGCGCCACCTTTACGCCTCATGTAGACGGATACGGGAATCTGAGCTGGGTGAACGATGCCGGTCTGGAAAATCCGGAGACGGTGAATATACGCGGCGCCAAGGGCGAACCGGGAGAGCGGGGAGAGGCGGGCAGCAGCCCCTATGAGCTGGCGGTACAGGAAGGCTTCAGCGGCACGGAGGCCACCTTTAACTGGAGCCTGGCCCACATCGCCTCCCACGCCGGGCAGCATGCTTCCGGCGGCACAGACCCGCTGGTGATAGACGGTGATGGGATAAGGGATGCCTCCGTGGTGCGCAGCAAGCTGGGCGCGGACGTAAAGATCCTGGCCTTCAGCGACGTGGCAGTGGAGCCGGAGGACTGGCAGGAGGATTCTGCTTATGGGGACTTCCCCTTCAGGGCGGCTGTCACATTGGAAGGGGTTACGGAGAATTTCATGCCCATCCTGACCTTTGCTCCGGAAGATGCTCTGAGCGGTATATTCGCCCCGGTGGTACGGAGCTTTCAGGGCGGAGTTTATATCTATGCAGGGGAGAGGCCGGAGAGCACCCTGAGTATACCCGGCATTCTCTGTATCCCCGTGGGATAAGGAGGGACGCTCAATGACAGGGAAAACCAATGCCGGCGGCGGAGAGGCTTTTGCCGTTATCGAGGCTATATACCCGGCAGGGGCGGTGTGCACCTGCGGCATGGGGGACAAGATACTCGTGGCCGAAAACAGCGACGGGCGCTTCATGTTCAACATTCCCAAAGCGGGAGAGTGGACAGTGACGGCAAGAGACGGGGACAGGCTGGCTTCTCAGACCCTGGAGATACAGGAGGGCAGGGCGTATTTTGTGGAGCTGATGTTCTCCCTTGTACTGTTCGACAATGGGGAGGACAACACAGAGATCACCGGCGGCTGGACAAACGTGAGCGGGAACAGAGTGTCCTGCACGGCTTCAACCTACAGTGCGGGTACGGGGGAGACTGAGGGCACGAGTTCCTCCGGAACGAAGAAGGCTGTGGATCTCACGGAATTCAGCACTTTGAAATTTTATAATGCGGCGTCCTCTCACTCGGGAGCCAGCGTAGGCCAGGCCTGGTTCGGTGTAAGCGGCGCGGAGACGAGGCTGGAAAAAAGCAGCGCCGAAGAGCTCTCTGTGGATATCAGCGCCGTTACCGGGGCAAAGAGCATTTACGTCAGAACCATCACCTGGTCCAACGACGGAGCTTCATCCCATTCGGGTTCCTTTACCAAGGCGGAGCTTATACCATAGAGGCGGTGAGGAAATGAGAGTATATATAGACAAGAATTTTAAATGCCACACCGGCAACAGCGGCGGACTGAGAGAGGCGGAGACGGAGTTCTTTGAGGGAAAGTGTGCGGCCTTCGTAGAAGGATACCGGTATATCCCGGAGGGTGAGACCTGGACTCGCTCCGACGGGGAGAGCTTCAGGGGGGAGATGTTCGCTCCCTGGCAGGACAGCCGTATTTTGGAGGCCGCTCAGGCGGCCTATGAACAGGCCGTTGAGGATGTGGAGCGGCTCCTGGATATGCAGGCGGCTCTGGAAGTGCTGGGGGTGCAGCCATGAGTTACTACGAAAACGCCCTGAAAATGCGGCCTTACATCGAAAAGGCGACGGTAAGCCTCAGCGACGCCGAGGCCCTGGAGGTGCCAATGCTTTTCCCTAGCTGGAAGGCCGGGACTGATTATGGTGAAGATCAGCGGATAGAATACGGCGGCACGCTGTACCGCTGTATCCAGGGACACACTGCACTGGCAGACTGGACGCCCCCGGCCGCTCCGGCCCTGTGGGCGGCGGTATCCCTGGAGGAATGGCCGGAATGGGTACAGCCCACGGGGGCCTATGACGCATATAATATAGGGGCCAGGGTCACCCATAAAGGCAAGAAATGGATATCCGATACGGAGGGCAACGTATGGGAGCCCGGCGTTTACGGATGGACTGAAGTGACGGAACAGATGACGGAAGACCATCTGAGCTCATAAGGAGGTTTTAAATGGACGTTATAGAGCTGGCCGTAAAACGCATGGAGGACTGGGCGGCGGACAACACCCACGGCTACGATCAGCAATACCGCTGGGGAGAGCGTGGGGACTTTGACTGCTCCTCGGCAGTCATCTCTGCCTGGGAGCTGGCTGGGGTGCCGGTGAAAACCGGCGGCGCCAGCTACACCGGAAACATGCGGGGCGTGTTCCTGCGCTGCGGCTTTAAAGATGTGACGGGAGATGTGAATCTGGTGAACGGCTCGGGCCTGGAGCGGGGCGACGTGATGCTCAACTATGAGCACCACACGGCCATGTACTGCGGGGACGGTCAGGAAGTGGAAGCCAGTATCAATGAAAAAGGCGGGGCCACCGGAGGGATGCCGGGGGATCAGACAGGCAGGGAATTCCTGGTGCGTCCTTACCGCAACTATCCCTGGGACTGCGTGCTGAGATACGCCGGGGAAAAAACCGGCTCCAGGCCGGGCCCGGTATATGAATACAGCATTAAACTTGGGCTCTTGCAGGAGGGTATGGAAGATCCCCAGGTCAGGACCCTGCAAAGACTGCTGGCGGCCGGAGGATACGAGCCCGGAGAGGCCGACGGCATCATGGGCAGCCGCACAGTGGAGGCCGTAAAAAAATTCCAGACCGACAAGGGCCTGCTCTCCGACGGGGAAGTGGGCGGAGAGACATGGACTAAACTTCTCAGGGAGTAGAGATGACGGAAGCGGTGATAACGGCTCTTATCACCGGGGGGCTGACCCTGCTGGGAGTGCTTATAAGCAACGGCAGAGCCCAGGCCGTACTGGAGACAAAGGTGGAGGAACTGGCCAGGGAGGTCAGAGAACACAACAATTTTGCCAGACGTATGCCGGTGGTGGAGGAGCAGATAAAGGTAATAAACCACAGGATTGCAGATTTGGAGAGAAAGGGATAAAACATGGAGATAATGGGGATGACAGGGGTTGCCGCCATAAGTGTGATAGCCTATATGCTGGGGGAGCTTGTAAAGGTGACGAGGCTGGACAACAAGTGGATCCCGGTGATATGCGGGCTGTCGGGAGGAATGATGGGAGCAGCGGGCATGTACCTAATGCCTGAGTTTCCGGCAGGCGACATGGTGACTGCTGTGGCGGTGGGTATTGTGTCCGGCCTTGCAGCTACCGGGGCAAACCAGATAGCCAAGCAGATAAAATAATAAGGGAGAAAATAGGATATCCCCGCAGGAAACACCTGCGGGGATATCCTATTTAAAAATTATTATCCAGTCTTACTGGGGAGCACCGCCATAGCTGGCGTACCAGCCGGAATAGTCCGCACCCTGGCTGCCCGCCTGGTAGGTCCCGTTAAGCTTGCTGAGGGTGCGCTCATATTCTTCGCTGCCCTCCTCATAAGGGGTGGGACGGTAGTCGTTGTCAGCCCCTTCGTCGGCACCCACGGGCAGGCTGCTGACACAGCAGGGAATGATATCATAAGAATCCCGGCTGATGCTGCCGTCCAGATCCCGCTTTACAGTGACCTGGACAATGGCAGTGTCCCTGTCGGTTGGGCTGGTATTGCCGCCGAAGCTCCAGTTGCCCATGGAATACAGTATCAGCCCGCCGTTATATTCCTCCATGGGCTGAAGGCAGTGGGAATGGCTGCCGTAAACCAGATCTGCCCCGGCATCCACGCAGGCGTGGGCCAGTTGGATCTGGGCCTGGTTGGGCTCATAGTAGAGCTCCTGGCCCCAATGAAAGGCGCAGATCACATACTCTGCCTCCTGCTCCCGCAGCTGAGCTATAGCTTCGGCGGCGGCCTCCTGGCTGGGCATATAATCCCGGTAGGCACAGTATATGCCAAGAGTGAGTCCGCTCTCCGTGGTGAAAAGCTGGGCCTGGCCGTCGGTGCCGTAGGGGATACCCCAATATTCCAGGGCGGCAAAGGTATCCTGGGCCCCGGCCTCGCCAAAGTCGTACATGTGGTTGTTGGCCGTGGTGACAAAGTCCACACCGCCGCAGGTCAGGATCTGGGCCCATTCGCTGGGGGCTTTGAAATAGAAGGTCTGGCCGGAATACAACTGCTGGTCGGAGAAGGTGCACTCCAGATTGGCCAGGGTAAAATCATCGTTTTCAAAATACTCCACGGTATTGGAGAAGGGATAGGAGTAGTCCCCATTCATGCGGGAGGCGTAATGATAGGGGCTGCCCTCCCAGAGATTATGGTGGGAAGTGAGGGTGCAGTCCCCGATGAAAGAGAGGGTAAAGTATTCCGGCTGGGGTTCCGGGGTGGGAGTGGGGGTAGGCTCAGGACTGGGGCTGGGCGTAGGCGAAGGTGAAGGTGAAGGGCTGGGGCCGGGCTCCTCCTGCATGGCAGGGAGGACAGAGCCGGTGGGGTTCTCCAGCTGGGAGCGGGCCACTACCAGAAATACAAGTACCAGAGTAAGCAGGGTCAGCAGCAGGGAATGCAGGATGTTTTTCAGTTTCATTATTGCAACGTACCTCAAATCAAATAAAGCCCATACATTATAATAGGCACTTTCCGGTAAAGCAAGGGAGTAGAGGAAAATAAATGTAAGATAATTCTATGCGGCGGAGAAAGAAAAATACCCTGCCCGGGAAACCGGGCAGGGCTGGGGGGTGAAGTGTGAGCTGCGCAGCGCGCCTACAGCAGCCCGCCTATCTGTACGAAGATGGGGGCGAATACCAGGGACACTACGGTCATGAGCTTGATGAGAATATTGATGGAGGGACCGGAGGTATCCTTGAAGGGGTCGCCCACAGTGTCGCCTACCACGGCGGCCTTATGGGCATCGGAACCCTTACCGCCGTGATTGCCGCCTTCTATATATTTCTTGGCATTGTCCCAGGCGCCGCCGGAGTTTGACATGTATATGGCCAGCAGCACACCGGTGACCAGAGAGCCGGCCAGCAGCCCGCCAAGGGCGGCGGGGCCCAGAAGTATGCCCACCAGAAGGGGCACCGCCACGGCCATGAGGCCGGGAACTATCATCTCGTGGAGGGCGGCCCGGGTGGATATGGATACGCAGGCACCGTAGTCCGGGCGGCCTTTACCCTCCAGTATGCCGGGGATCTCCCGGAACTGGCGGCGGACTTCTTCTATCATCTTATAGGCGGCCTTGGATACGGAGTCCATGGTGAGAGCGGAGAAGGCAAAGGGCAGCATGCCGCCGATGAGCAGGCCGATGACCACATGGGGAGAGAGCAGATTGATGCCGTCCAGCTTCACTTCAGTGGCGTAGGAGACGAAGAGGGCCAGGGCTGTCAGTGCGGCGGAGCCGATGGCAAAGCCCTTGCCTATGGCGGCGGTGGTATTGCCCACCGCGTCCAGCTTGTCGGTGATGTCCCGGACTTTGCGGTCCAGACCGCTCATTTCGGCAATGCCGCCGGAGTTGTCGGCTATGGGGCCGTATGCATCGGTTGCGAGGGTGATTCCCAGAGTCGAGAGCATGCCTACCGAAGCGATGCCTATGCCGTAGAGGCCGAGGCTGAGGTTCTCTGCGGTGAGCATGTTCTGCACGTCGAAGCCTATCGCGCACAGGTACGAGAGCATTATGGCCACCGCTATGGTTATTACGGGAATGGCCGTGGATATCATTCCGAGCCCGA
>ERZ827478.1312-NODE-1312-length-18108-cov-4.193707_pt1 | contig 18108 bp, 16 predicted proteins | sample MGYA00519705_ERZ827478 | MGnify/ENA primary metagenome ERZ827478 (study PRJEB31778, sample SAMEA3449318) | human gut metagenome | biome: human gut; feature: human-associated habitat; material: faeces | place: United Kingdom | collected 2010/2012 ... | reverse complement strand
AGCGCATCCAGCTAAAGACTGGAGAGGCCCCGCTTGCGCGACGCCTCTCCTCCTAAAACTCAATATTCCTGCACCAGGGGCTTTTTTTGTGCTGTCCGCACAATCTGGCGCGGTTCAGTTTTGTTTCAAGAAAGATTGCAGGGGGGATTTTTTTCTGCTTTTCAGTTGTTGACTCTGTCCTTGATCTCCTGGGTGATCTTTGCAGCAAAGTCCTCAAAGGGCATGGCTCCCATATCCACACCGGCTCTAGTGCGCACGGCCACGGCTCCCGCCTCGGCCTCACGGTCGCCAACCACCAGCATGTAGGGTATCTTCTGCATCTGAGCCTCACGGATCTTGTAGCCTATCTTCTCATTGCGCAGGTCGGTCTCCACGCGGACACCTATGGCCTCCAGCTTTGCGGCCACTTCCTTGGCATAGTCGGCAGTCCTGTCGGTTATGGGCATAACCTTCACCTGCACGGGAGAGAGCCACACAGGGAAGGCGCCGGCATAGTGCTCGGTGATGACGCCGATAAAGCGCTCGATGGAGCCGAAGACCACACGGTGTATCATCACGGGGCGGTGCTTCTCGCCGTCGGCCCCGGTGTACTCCAGCTCGAAGCGCTCCGGAAGCTGCATATCCAGCTGGATGGTGCCGCACTGCCAGGTACGGCCCAGGGAGTCCTGGAGGTGGAAGTCCAGCTTGGGGCCGTAGAAAGCGCCGTCTCCCTCGTTGATGACGTAGCTCTTGCCCATCTCGGTGATGGCCTCTTTCAATGTCTCCTGGGCGAACTCCCAATCCTTCTCGTCGCCCATATGATCCTCAGGCATGGTGGACAGCTCTATCTCATAGGGCAGGCCGAAAAGGGAGTAGACCTCGTCAAAGAGACGGGCCACGTTCTTTATCTCGTCCTTCATCTGATCCCATGTCATGAAGATATGGGCATCATCCTGGGTGAAGCAGCGGACACGGAACAGGCCGTGGAGGGCGCCGGAGAGCTCGTGGCGATGCACCACGCCCAGCTCGCCCACTCTCAGGGGCAGATCCCTGTAGGAGTGGGGCTCGGACTTATACACCAGCATACCGCCGGGGCAGTTCATGGGCTTGATGGCATAGTCCTCACCGTCGATGAGGGTAGTATACATGTTCTGCTTGTAGTGGAACCAGTGGCCGGAAGTCTCCCACAGCTGGCGGTTGAGGATCATGGGGGTGGAAACTTCCACATAGCCGTAGCGCTTGTGGACTTCACGCCAGTAATCGATAAGGGTGTTTTTCAGAACCATGCCCTTGGGCAGGAAGAAGGGGAAGCCGGGGCCTTCATCGGTGAGCATGAACAGACCCAGCTCCTTGCCCAGCTTCCGGTGATCCCGGCGCTTGGCCTCCTCAATGCGCTGGAGGTAGGCGTCCAACTCGTCCTTCTTGGGGAAGGCCACGCCGTAGATACGCTGGAGAGTCTGGCGGTTGGAGTCGCCCCGCCAGTAGGCGCTGTTGCAGGCGGTGAGCTTTATGGCATTGCCCTTGACTCTGCCGGTGGAATCCAGGTGAGGGCCGGCGCAGAGGTCGGTGAACTCGCCCTGGCGGTAGAAGCTGATGTGGGCGTCCTCAGGCAGGTCGTTGATAAGCTCCACCTTGTAGGGCTCCTCTTTCTCCTCCATGAACTTTATAGCCTCGTCCCGGGGCAGCTCAAAGCGCTCCAGCTTCAGCTTCTCCTTGCAGATCTTCCGCATCTCCGCCTCGATGTTCTCCATTATCTCGGGAGTAAAGGGGAAGGGGGAGTCCATATCATAGTAAAAGCCGTTGTCTATGGAAGGGCCAATGGCCAGCTTCACCTCCGGGTACAAGCGCTTTACAGCCTGGGCCAGGATGTGGGAGCAGGTGTGCCAATAGGTGCGGCGGTATTCCTCATTTTCAAAGCTGAACTTGTTTTCATCCATAATCATATTCCTCCTTATAAAAAGATAAGCACCCTTGGCACATGCCAAGGGTGCGTAATGCACGGTTCCACCTTGATTTTTAACTCGAAGCACTGTAACGTGTGCTGCACGGGCGGACTTAGTTTCTCGTCCGCCGGCTCGGGAGCGGTAGCTCTGACACCTATCCGGGGCAGCTTGCAGCCTGGGCCGCCCTCTCTGTGCGTATTCGGTATCCGCTTTCTCCGTCACTGCCGTTCTGATTATTCTCAGCCCTGTAATAATATCACCGGCTTTTGACTCTGTCAATGGCTTTTAGCCGGGATAAGGGGCTGTTCATCATAATTTTACCTTTGGCAGGTTCCATTTATACACAGTAGCCAGGATGCGCAGAGCAAATATCAGCCCCATGGCCGCCAGGGCCGAAGCTACCCCGTGTACATTCAAGCGCAGCAGCACATAATACAGCAGCGCCCCGTTCATGGAGGCTATGGCATAGATGCGCTTTCTCAGCACGGCGGGCATGGTATTGGTAAGCACGTCCCGGAGCATTCCTCCCCCCACACCGGTGGTCATGCCCAGCAGCACCAGCAGCAGTGGGTTCTTCATGCCGCACTGTTCAATGGACATATTCACGCCGGACACGGTGAACACCGCCAGGCCCAGTGCATCAAAGATGTTGGCTATGCTGTCCAGTTTTGCCTTGTGGTGCTCGTAGCTCTCCCGGCGCTTATAGGCGTCCAGAAACACGATAAAGCTGGTGATGAGGGCTACAACTATATATGTATAGCTGGTAAACATCCTGGGCGGAAGATAACCCAGCATCATGTCCCGGATGACGCCGCCTCCCAGGGCGGTTACCACCGCCAGAAACAGCACCCCAAAGACGTCCGCCCCCTTATCTATGGCAGGCATGGCCCCGCAGATTGCAAAGGCCGCTATGCCCACCAGTTCCACCGCCTCTATGTAGCTCATACGTTGAAGCGGAACAGGGTCACATCCCCGTCATTCATCACATAGTCCTTGCCCTCGCTGCGCACAAGGCCCCTCTCCTTGGCTGCGTTCATGCTGCCGCACTCTTCCAAATCCTTGAAGGCCACTATCTCCGCCCGGATGAAGCCCCGCTCAAAATCGGAGTGTATCTTGCCGGCTGCCTGGGGGGCCTTGGTACCCTTCTTTATAGTCCAGGCCCGGCACTCGTCGCTGCCGCAGGTGAGGAAGGATATGAGCCCCAGCAGGGAGTAGGAGCATTTTATCATCCTGTCCAGGCCGGACTCCTTAAGCCCCAGCTCCTCCAGGAACATCTGCCGGTCCTCGGCGTCCAGCTGGGCTATCTCCTCCTCCACCTTGGCGCAGATAGGCAGAACCTGGGCCTTCTCCGCCGCCGCTATCTCAGCTACCTCCTGGTAATAGGGGTTGGCCTCATAATTGGCTATGCCCTCTTCATCCATGTTGGCGGCATAGATGATGGGCTTTATGGTCAGCAGGTCGGAAGTCATGATGAGCTCCAGGTCGTCCTTGTCGCATTCAAAGCTCCGGGCGCTCTTGCCCTCGTTCAGGTGGTCCCTCAGGGCCTTGAAGACCTCCTCCTCGTGGAGGAACTTCTTGTCCCCCTTGGCGGCCTTTGCGGCCTTGTCTATGCGTCGCTCCACCATCTCCAGGTCTGCCATAATCAGCTCCAGGTCGATTATCTCAATGTCCCGCCTGGGGTCTGTGCTGCCCTCCACATGGATGACGTTCTCATCGTCAAAGCAGCGAACCACATGGATTATGGCGTCGGTGGAGCGGATGTTGCCCAGGAATTTATTGCCCAGGCCCTCGCCCTTGGAGGCTCCCTTCACCAGACCGGCAATGTCCACAAACTCGATGACCGCGGGGGTATACTTCTTTGGCTCGTAGAGCTTTGCCAGGTAGTCCAGCCGGGAGTCCGGCACTGTGACCATGCCCACATTGGGCTCTATGGTGCAGAAGGGGAAGTTTGCCGCCTGGGCTCCCGCATTGGTTATGGCGTTGAAAAGTGTGGACTTGCCCACATTGGGCAGACCGACGATTCCTAATTTCATTTTATCTATACTCCTTTTATAGGCCGCCCGGCGGCCGCCTTTCTGCTTTTGCCAGGGTATTATAGCAGAAGCGGCGGAAATTCTCAATAGCTATCCCCTTTTTCTCGGTTCTAATTTTGAACTATTTTCCCCGGTTTCCCCCGTGTTTTCGACTTGTTTTACTGTCTGTCCGGGTTTATACTGGTTTCAGCAAAGGGGGAGTATCTGTATGAAGCAGCTTCTGAGAGCGGGTATAAGCATGCTGGCAGTACTGGCGGCGCTGCTGGCCTTCAAGACCCTTATGCCCTCCCGGGATGAAGGCAGCTCCGTCGCCGTCTCCGGCAGCGCCAGGGCTGAAGTCCAGCCCGTATCCGTAACTCTGCCGCCCTACACCCCCCAGTCCATTCCCCCCACCGCCTCCCCGGTGCCGCCGCCTTTTGAGACGGAACAGGAGCTGCTGGACTACCTTAGGGCTCAGCTGGAGCAGCAGGGCTATCAAGAGGCCCCGGCTCCGGAGCTGGCCTCCTTCGGCCCCCTGCCGGAGGGCTATGTGAAGCTTGAGGGCGTCTATATGTGCCCTGACCCCGGCGGAAGCGGGGACGAGATGTACATACAATGCTGGTACGCCCCGGGGAGGGGCCGCATCCTCAGCCTCCAGCAGGTCTTCGGCTCCGGAGGCTGTCAGGAGACAAAGGGAGTGGAGATACACAATCTCCAGAGCTTTCCCTATTTTGAGACCGGCAGCTGGATCGCCTTCCGGGCAAACTACAGTGCCGGGCTGGAGGGCAGCTGCGTAAACGCCGTACTCTACAGCCCCGACAGGCTTCTCCCGGAGGATGTGGACTTCATGGCAGCCATCACATGACAATGCAGATAACCCTGAGTCTCCTGGCTCAGGGTTATATTTTTATCCTGTTAATTTCCGTTGCTTGTCCTTACCGCCCCGGAGATATATAATCGGAAGCAGGAAGGGAGTTGCTATTCATGCTCAGTGACAACATAAAGAGGCTGCGCAGCGCCGCAGGGTTCAGCCAGGAGGAGCTGGCCGGAAAGCTCCATGTGGTACGGCAGACCGTGTCCAAATGGGAGAAGGGCCTGTCGGTACCCGATGCGGACATGCTCATTGCTTTGGCCCAGGCTCTGGACAGCAGCCCGGCAGAATTGCTGGGGGCGGTGGGAGAAGAAAACCCAGGCCCGGTTCAGGCCGGTGAACTGGCCGGGCAGTTGGCAGAGCTGAACGCAAAGTTGGCGGAGCAGCTGGAAAAGAACCGCCGCCTGCGCCGCATTCTGTCTATAGCCGCTGTAGCAGCGGCCTGCCTGGTTTTGCTGGTGCAGCTGCTGCCCAAACTCCACGGCTTTTTTACCGGGCTGTATCTCAGCCGGGCAGCCGGCGGCATTATCGGGGGAGCCGACGGCCCCACGGCCATTTACGTAGGCAGCTCCGGCCCCAACTGGCCGGTGCTGGTGATATTCTCTGCTCTGCTCATTCTGGGTATACTGGGACTTTTCAAGACCAGAAAGAGGTAAAGGCCACAACACTACAATTTGCTAAAAGAGCTTTCGCAAAAATGCGAAAGCTCTTTTTGTCTTATTCAGTTTCTCGATCCGCTCAGTCCTTCTTGTCCTCGGAGCTTTCAGGCGGTTGGGTCTGACCGTCCTGGCCGGGCTCCTGGGGTTCAGGCTTGGGCTCCTGAGGCTGGGCCTCAGAGGCGCTCTCCGCCTGGGCCTTCTCCTCGGCATAGCCGTCTATCATGGAGATTTTACGGGCGGGACGTTCAATGGTATCGTCATTCCGGGCCTCCCTGGCCGCCTTGGGGCTGATGGGCATGAACTCGCCGTGCTCAAAGTAGTAGTTGAATTCCTCAGCCTCCATTGTCTCGTTCTCCAGCAGATATTCGGCAATATCCCTGAGCTGGTCGGCATGCTCGGTGAGGATGCGGCTGCACATCTCGCTGGCCTGGTCAAAAATGGCCTTGACTTCCTCGTCTATGATTCCGGCTGTCTCCTCAGAGTAGCTCTTGGTCTGGCCGAAGTCCCGGCCGATAAATATGCTGTGGCCGGAATTGTCATAGGAGATGGGTCCCAGACGCTCGCTCATGCCGTAGCGCATGACCATGTCCCTGGCCAGGGAGCTGGCCTGCTGTATATCCCCGGAGGCTCCGGTGGATATATCATCCAGGAAAAGCTTCTCGGCTATTCTGCCGCCCAGAGCCATAACGATGTTTTCAAACATTTCCGCCCTGGACTTGAAGTTCTCCAGATCCTCCTGGGGTCTGAACAGAGTGAAACCGCCTGCGGCGCCCCGGGGAATTATGGTGATATAATGCACCGGGTCCACGTGCTCCAGATAGCGGCCGGTGACTGCGTGGCCGGCCTCGTGATAGGCAGTGAGCCTGCGGGCTTTGTCGCTCATCTTCCGGCTCTTTTTCTCCGGGCCCATCTGCACTTTCAGTATGGCCTCATCTATATCCTCCATATTGATGAAGCGGTGGCGGCGGCGCACAGCCAGCAGCGCGGCCTCGTTCATCAGGTTCTCCAGATCGGCGCCGGCAAAGCCGGGGGTGCCTTTGGCAATGGAGTTGAGGTCCACGTCCTCCGCCAGCTGTTTGTCCCTGGCATGTATTTTCAGTATGGCCTCACGGCCCCGGATATCCGGCAGACCCACATATACCTGGCGGTCAAAGCGGCCGTGTCGGAGCAGGGCATTATCCAGTATGTCGGCCCGGTTGGTAGCCGCCATAACTATGACGCCCTCATTACTGCCGAAGCCGTCCATCTCCACCAGCAGCTGGTTCAGAGTCTGTTCCCGCTCGTCATGGCCGCCGCCCAGGCCGCTGCCTCTCTGGCGGCCCACGGCATCAATCTCATCTATGAATATGATGGCGGGAGCCACCTTCTTGGCCTGGTCAAAGAGGTCGCGGACACGGCCTGCGCCCACGCCCACATACAGCTCCACAAAGTCGGAACCGGAAATGGAAAGGAACTGCACCCCGGCCTCCCCTGCCACTGCCTTTGCAAGCAGGGTTTTGCCTGTGCCCGGGGGGCCCACCAGAAGCACGCCCTTGGGTATGCGGGCGCCCATGTTGGTATAGGCCTTGGGGTTTTTCAGGAAGTCCACTATCTCTGCCAGTTCTTCCTTTTCCTCGTCACAGCCGGCTACGTCGGCAAAGGTCTTTTTATTCTTCTCCTCACTGCCCAGACGGGTGCGGGCTTTGGAGAAGCGGGCTACTCCGCCGGCGCCGCCTCCGGCCTTGTTCATCATCACATACCACAGGCCCATGGCCGCCGCCATAATCAGCAGATAAGGAATAAAGCTCATCCACCAGGGGGCCACAAATCCCTGCTTGTAGTCATAGTTCTCCAGCACGCCGGATTCAAGCTGCTGGTCTATAAGCTCATGGAAATCCTCGTAAAAAACGCTGAAGCTGTAGAGGTCATAGGTCATTTCCTCCACGGGGGTCACAGGGTCGTCTGTCCTCACCTTCAGCTTGATGGTGTTGCCCTCTGTCTCGAAATACTGCACCTTTTCCTCCTGGAAAAGTCTTTGCAGTTCAGAGTAGCTCTCCACTTTGTTGGTTTCTCCGTCTCCTGTCATGGTGAAGATGACCAGAATCATTATCACCATCAGCAGCACGTAGAAGCCAAGGTCCCGGGTCCGGTTGCGGTTTGGTTTCAAGTAAGTGTCACATCCTTTTCAGCGCTGGGGCATGATTAAAATCAATCAAGAATATATTTCCGGTTTAAGAACGCCGATATACGGCAAATTCCTGTAGCGCTCATTATAGTCCAGCCCATATCCCACCACGAAGGCATCGGGAATTTCGAAGCAGGAATAGTCGGCGTATATATCAGCCTTGCGCCGGGCGGGCTTATCCATCAGGGTGGCAATGGTGATGGAGGCCGGCTTTCTCACCATCAGGTATTGCTTGAGGTAACTGAGGGTTACGCCGGAGTCCAGTATATCCTCCACTATTATAAGGTGTCTGCCCTCGATATCCTCCCCCAGGTCCTTGTTTATCTTCACAGCTCCGGTGGAGCTTGTTCCGCTGTAGGAGGACACGGCCATGAAGTCCATGGAACAGCTGATGTCCACATAGCGCATCAGGTCTGCCATAAAAATAAAACAGCCCTTCAGCACCCCAACGAATATAGGGTCTTTGTCCTTGAAATCCCGGGATATCTTTCTGCCCATCTCCGAGACCTTTTCCTGCAGTTCTTCCTCACTTATCAGTATCCGCTCGATATCATTGCGCATACTCTTTTCTCCTGTCATATCTCTCTTATTTTTATGGTCAGCACCCGGTCCCCCGGGGCAGCCTTGGCTCTCTCATCCAGGCACATTCCCAGCACTGCCAGTATACCTTTCCCATCCCTCAGCACCAAGGTCCGGCTCCGACGCTCCCGGGTATAGCCGACCTCATTGAAAAGGCTCTTCAGGCTTTTGGTACAGCCCCGCCCTGCCGGGCGCAGCCTGTCTCCCGCTTTCCTGCCGGTGCAATAAACGCTGGAACATATATTCTCACATTTGAGGCGGCAAGTCTTGAACAAGCCGTTAACTTCTGCATCATTATCGCCATATTCTGCCAAGAGCTCCAGTCCCAGCTCCGGAACTGCCGTCCATCGGCCCGGAATCAGCTCCCTGTCAGGTATGCTCACAATCTCACCGGGGCTGAAGTAGAGCCTGCCCTGCTGCCGGCACAGTCTCTGTCCGGGCAGATCCAGATACTTCCGTTCCGTGCCCTCCAGCAATTTTAGTGCCTGCTCCACATGCTCAAAGCTCAGGCTCTCATTGCACAGTCGGCGCAGCACCCTGGAGGATACCGCCCGGTGCAGCTGCCTCAGCTCACTCACCGGCAGGCTCTCGCCGTCGTAGTATTCCCTTATGAAGCTGTCTGCCATTGCACCAAGGCAGTCCTCATCCTGCTCCAGGAGCTTTGCCGTCCTCTCCACGGCCAGATGCAACTCCGGATTTATCCTGCGCAGCACCGGTGTTACATGGTGGCGGATGAGGTTGCGGCTGTAGTCATCGCTGGCGTTGCTGCCGTCCTCCACATGGGGGATGGCATTTTTCTCCAGATAGCTTTCGATCTCCCGGCGGCTCATATCCAGCAGTGGCCTTATAAAATACCCCCGCTCCCTGGGTATACCCTTCAGGCCCAGGGTTCCGCCGCCCCGGGCGAGGTTGAATATAACGGTCTCCACATTGTCGTCGGCATTGTGGGCCGTGGCTATATATTTGCAGCCTTGTTCCGCTGCTGTTTTTTCCAGGAAGGCATAGCGCAGTTCCCGGGCCGCCTGTTCCAGTCCCAAGCCCCGCTCCGCTGCGCAGGAGGGCACGCTGCCGTGGCCTATGACGCAGTCTATTCCCGCTTCCCTGCACCAGCTTTCCACAAAGCGGGCATCTCTCAGGGATTCTTCTCCCCGTATGCCGTGCTCAAAATGGGCGGCAACGACTTTGATTCCCCTGCTGTATATCATATGCAGCAGGCACATGGAATCCGCCCCGCCGGAGACGGCACAGAGTATGGCCCCATCCCGGGGCAGCAGGGGCTCACTCATCGTCATCCCTGCGCTTTTCCAGGGAGCTGAAGGTGGTGTACTCCGGGAGCCACAGCAGCTCTACGGTACCGGTCTGGCCCTTGCGGTTTTTCAGTATTATGGCCTCGGCCAGATTGGGGTTCTCGCTCTCCTTGTTATAATACCCATCTCTGTAGAGACCTATGACCACGTCGGCATCCTGCTCGATAGCTCCGGACTCACGCAGGTCCGAGAGCATAGGGCGCTTATCCTGTCGGCTCTCATTGGCGCGGGAGAGCTGGGACAGGCAGATAACCGGCACATTCAGCTCCTTTGCCATGATTTTAAGCATACGGCTTATATCACTGACCGCCTGGGTACGGCTCTCATTGGACCAGCTGTGTCCGCTGCCCGCCGACTGCATCAGCTGCAAATAGTCTATGACAACCAGATCAAGATTAGGCACCCGGCGGCACTGGGCGTTCATCTCCGACACGGTGAGGCTGGGGTTGTCGTCAATGCGTATATCGGTGGCACTGAGAGCCTGGGCGGCGTCGGATATCTCACGCCACTGCTGCTCCGAGAGCTGGCCGGTGAGCAGGTTCTGGGAGGGCACAAGAGAAGCCCTGGACAAGAGCCTTGTTACCAGCTGCTCTCTGGACATTTCCAGGGAAAATATGGCGACGGTCTTTTTCAGGTTCATCGCCGCATGGAGGGCAAGGTTCAAGGCAATACTGGTCTTGCCCATGCCCGGTCGGGCGGCGATGAGGATGAGCTCCGACTTATTAAGGCCCAGGGTGACCCGGTCCAGATCCGGCAGGCCAGTGCTTATGCCGGGTATCTTATCCCCGGAGGCAGCTGCCTCCGACAAGGTATCAAACACGTTCTGCACCACAGAGGCCACGGGCACAAGGCCCCCCACGTTCCGGCCCTGGCGCAGGGCATATATGCGCCGCTCCGCCGCTTCCAGCATGGTTTCTGCCTCTCCGGAGCCCTCATAGACCATGTTGTTTATCTCGTCGGCAGCCTCCCCCAGGCGGCGCAGCAGCGCCCGATCCCGGACGATGGCAGCATATTCCATAACATTTGCCGCCGTAGGAGTGACGCTCATCACCTCGGCCATGTACTTCTCGTTGCCCTCCTGGTAAACGCCCCGGACCCGCATCTGGTCCAGCACGGTCACCGGGTCGATGGTCTGGCCGTAGGAGAACATGGTGTATATAGTCTCATATATATCCCGGTTGAGCTTTATATAAAATTCGTCGGCTTTCAGCTTCTCCAGCACCTCGGGAATACACCGGATGTCAATAAGCATGGAGCCGATAACCGCCTGCTCCGCAGGGGCGGAGTGGGGCGTTCTTCTGCCAAGCAGCTCGTCCATAGACTAAACCTCTGAATAAAACAGCCTGTGGGAAAAGCCCCAGCATTTTCCGGGGCTTATTTTCCGATCACTTATCCTCCACTACCAGTAGATTGATATTTCCGCTGATCTCGTAGCCCATCTTTGCCTTCACCGTATAGCTTCCGAAGGTCTTTATGGGTTCGGCCTGGACTATTTTGTTTTTCTCTATGTCTATGCCGAACTGCTCCTTCAGGGCATTGCTTATCTCCTGAGAGGTGACGGCGCCGAAGAGCTTACCGCCGTTTCCTGCCTTTGCCCTGATTATGACCTGAATCCCCGTGAGTTTCTGGGCATTCTCCAGAGCCTGGGCTTTCTCCTTGGCTATCTGGGCAGCCCTGGCCTTTTCCTTCAGTTTCAGGGCGTTTATATTGTCGGCTGTGGCCTCGCTGGCCAGTTTGCGGGGCAGGAGGTAGTTGCGGGCATAGCCGTCGGACACCTCTTTCATCTCACCTTTTTTCCCCTGGCCTTTTACATCGGCATTGAATATGACCTTCATTTCCTTCTCCTTTCACTGAGACACCACGGATATACTATCCTTCGGCAAAATATTCGTCTATTGCGGAGTAAACTCTGCTCAGCGCTTCCTCCAGGTCGCAGTCGTCAAACTGGACTGCGGCAGCACTGCGGTTGCCGCCGCCGCCCAGGCGCTCCATTATGAGCTGGACATTCAGCTCCCCTATGGAACGGGCAGAGGCAAAGGGCCTGCCCTTGCCGTCCCGGGCCACTACGATGGAGGCCTCCACTCCGGAGATGTTCAAAAGCTCGTCGGCAGCCTGGGCCGCCACCACCCTTGTCTGGGGCTCCTGAGGGGCGGCCACGGCCACCTTTCTGTAGAGCTGGGCGCTCTGCATTATTTTATACTTTGCAATGGCATCCTCCATGCCGGTCTGCAGAAGCTTTTTCACCTCGGTGGTATCGGCGCCGGAATGGCGCAGCCGGGCGGCAGCATCGAAGGTCCGCTCGCCGGTGCGTATGGCAAAGCTCTTGGTATCCAGCACTATGCCCGAGAGCAGGGCTTCCGCCTCGCACCTGAGGATGTCCGCCGGCTCCTTCAGCTCCTGCAGCAGCTCCGTGACCAGCTCGCAGGTGGAGGAGGCATAGGGCTCCACGAAGCCCAGAGCGGCGTTCTGGATATAGGTAGCCGCCACTCTGTGGTGGTCTATCACCGCCACACGTATGCAGGAGAGGAGCAGGTCCTTGTCCTCCACCTGCTCCGGCCGGTTGGTATCCACCACCACCAGCAGGGCGTGGCTGTCCACCTTGGCCATAGCCTCCTGGGGACTTATGAACACGTCCCGGTATTCCGGGGCCTTGCGCACGGCCTCAATGAGGCTCTGGGCTGCATTGTGGTTCAGGTCAACCACGATATTGTATTTTATCCCGAACTGCCGGGCAAAACAGCACACACCCACGGCGGAGCCTATGCTGTCCAGATCCCCGAAGCGATGGCCCATGACCAGCACCCGGGAGGAATCCTTCACCAGCTCCGAGAGGGCATTGGACATGACTCTGGACTTGACCTTGGTGCGCTTTTCCACCTCGTAGCCCCGGCCTCCGTAGAACTCAAAGCTCATGCGGTTTTTGATGACGGTCTGGTCGCCGCCCCGGCTCAAGGCCAGCTCTGCAGCCATGTCCGCAAATTGCAGGGCCTCCCCCAGATTCTCCCCGTCTATGCCCAGGCCTATGCTTATGGAAGCGTCGATGCCTGTGGGGCTCTCCACCTGGTGCATGTCTTCGGTAATCCTGAACTTATCCTGGCGCAGTCTCTCCAGATCCTGCCGCTCCATAAGAAGCAGGTAACGGTCCCTGTCATAGCGGCGGAGTATGCCGTTGAAGGTGTCGCACCACTCCTTCAGCTTGTCCTCCACGGCATCCCGGATGTCGTTTTTCACCCGGTCGGTCTGGTTGCGGCACATCTCTTCAAAATTGTCGATGATGACCACACCGGCTACGGGCCTGGTGCGCTCGTATTCCTGGCGGATGTTGTCGTAGTCGGTGACATCCACCCAGTAGGTGATGCCCATGAAAGCGTTTTTATCGTCGCTCTTGTCGGAGCGGATTATATTGCCGTGGAGCTGATACTTGTGCCCGCCCAGCTCCAGCAGGGTGGGGTACTGGTTTTTACCCTCCAGCAGCCACTTGCCGGAAAACTGGGGTATCATGTCCGCGATGCTGGCATCCATGCGGGTACCGTGCTCTCCGCACATGTCAAAGAACATGTCGTTGCCCCAGACTATGCGGGAATCCGAGAGGCGGAAAACCGCTATAGGCAGGGGGAAGTTCATCAGGGTATTGTTCTTTGCGCTCTCCGTCTCGTAAGTGACGGACTCGATATATGCCGCCAGGAGCTTTTCCTTCCGGCGCCGGGCAAAGGCGGAGATTATCACCAGCAGCAGGATAACTCCGGCCTCCACTGCCGCCAGCTCGTACATCTCCATAAGCAGGGTGGCCACGGCAAAGGCCACAAGCACCAGCAGATGCATCGTGGCGCCGGGCTCCACCAGCCGCCGCATATTTTTATTCATGGGGCACATCCCTTCCATGTTACTCTTATGCGATATTACATTATAACAAACTTGCCATTGTTTTACAATATGTAAAATGTTTTGACCGGGAATAAATTCACTTCGGGCTACAGCCGGACTAATAATTTCCCGGCAAATATCAAATAATACTCAAAAAAGGAGGCGCTAATGAAAGCTGTTATAATGGCCGGGGGAATGGGCAGCAGGCTCAAGGCCATAACCGGGGATATCCCCAAACCCATGGTGCCCCTGCTGGGCCGGCCTTTGATGGAACATATCGTCAATCTGCTGCGCCGCCAGGGTTTTGACGATATATGTGCGGCGGTGCGCTATAGGGCCGGGGACATCATGGCCTATTTCGGCGACGGCAGCCGCTTCGGCGTTGATCTTCAGTACCGGCTGGAGGATGAGCCGCTGGGTACCGCCGGAGCCGTGAAAAATTGCCGGGATTTCTATGGGGATGAGGACTTTCTGGTTATCAGCGGAGATGCCGCCTGCGATTTCGACCTGGCCCGGCTCATGGCCGAGCACAAAAACAGGGATGCGGCAGTAACCCTGGCCCTCTGCCGCTGCCGGGAGCCCCTGCGCTACGGTCTGGCCGTCACCGACGGCGGCGGACGTATACACAGTTTTGTGGAAAAGCCGGACTGGAGCCGGGTGGTCACCGATCAGGTTAACACCGGGATATATGTAATCTCACCCCGGGTCATGGAGCTGGTGCCCGAAGGACGGGAATTTGATTTTGCCAAAGACCTGTTCCCCCTGCTTTTGCAGCGGGGAGAGCTGATGCTGGGTCTGAGCCTGGAGGGCTACTGGTGCGACGTAGGCACTCCCCTTTCCTACTACCGCTGCTGCGCAGACGCCCTGGAAGGGCGGCTCACTCTGGAGCTGCCGGAAAAGTTTCTGTCTCCCGCCCCGTCGGAGGGTGATGCCCCGGCTCCTGAGAAATGGGAAAGTCTGGACTGCGACTGCCGCAGCCGTGCAGAGCTGATGGGCCGGCTCTCGGCGGCGCTGATGGATATGGGCGCAGAATACACCGACGGGCTTCGGCTGCGGGGGCCGCGCTTTCTTTTGCGCATATCCCCTCTGGCCTCCCGCTCCGCCCTGCGGATAAGTGTGTCATCCCAGGATACGGAATTTGCCAGGGAGCTGGCTCTCAGCGCCAGGGAGCTGGCTGAAGCGCTGGAACGGGACGGGGCGGAAAATTGAGTAATCCTGCCTATTTTTAAGAGCATTTCCCCCTGATTTTTTTATGCAGTATTCATTGCAAAAACTCTGCTATGATTGTATAATCATAACAGAGTTTCATTTTTTGTGCAGAATAACTCAAATGGGAGGGGAAATATGAACATTGAAAAAACCGTCCGCAGCCTGGAGCTGCGGGGATTTAAAGTCAGCCGCTTTGCCACCGGCAAGGAGGCGGCGGACTACCTGGCCGGGGCTTTGAAAGGCCAGACCGTGGGCATAGGCGGCAGCAAGACCGTGGACCAGATCGGTCTTTACGACATGCTGGAGGAGGGCAGCGCCTTCTGGCACTGGAGAGTGCCCGGCGATGCCACCTATGCCGCTGCCGCTACCGCCCAGGTCTATATAACCGGGGCAAACGCCATAAGCGAGGACGGAGAGATCCTCAATATCGACGGCCGGGGCAACCGCCTGTCCGGTCAGCTCTTCGGCCACAAGAAGGTCTATGTGGTCAGCAGCGTCTCCAAGATCTGTCCCGACTTTGAAAGTGCCCTGTACAGGGCCAGAAACACCGCGGCCACGGAAAACGTCAAGCGCTTCCCCTATGATGTCCCCTGCAAGCTGGACGGCAAATGTCACGACTGCCGCAGCCCCCAGCGGGTATGCAATGCCCTGGTGGTGTTGTGGGCTCCCATGATGGGCATGGAGACGGAGATAGTTTTGATCGACGAAAAGCTGGGAATGTGAGGTTTAGAAGATGGTAAGAAGAAGCGCAGACAAGACTCTGGATGTAAAGAAAATGTTCGGCGGTGCCGGTGAAACCAAAATGTACCGCATCCTGGAGGGGGCTGAAGAGATGTACGGCAAGGGCCGTGTCTTCAACCATGTCGTTTTGGAGCCCGGCTGTGAGGTGGGCTGGCACATTCACCAGGGCGACGGGGAGACCTATTACATTCTCAAGGGACATGGAGAGTATAACGACAATGGCCAGCTGCTCACCGTTGGCCCTGGGGATGTCACCTTCGTGGATGCCGGAGAGGGCCACAGCCTGAAGAATACCGGGGATGAAGATTTGGAGGCAATAGCTCTCATTCTTTTTAAGTAGTTGAATTGACTTTGAAAGATGTATGGTTTAGAATTAGTTGACAGTTGATTACCGGATGTTTCCGAAAAAACAAACAGAGGTGTGCAAATGTACAAAGTAGTTACCAAAAGATTTCTCAATGAAGCAAAAACCATCTGCCTCTTTGAGATAGAGGCGCCCCTGGTAGCCCGCCACGCCCAGGCAGGGCAGTTCGTCATCTTCCGTCTGGACGAGCAGGGTGAGCGTGTCCCCGTATCCGTAGCCGGTTGGGATCGGGAAAAGGGCACCGTCACCGTCATGGTGCAGGCTGCCGGCCGTACCACCAAGATGCTCCACACCGTGGAGCAGGGGGACTACATCAGCGATTTTGTCGGCCCCCTGGGCAAGGCCACGGAGATAGAGGGGCTGAAAAAAGTCTGCGTAGTGGGCGGCGGCGTAGGCTGCGCCATTGCCTACCCCATTGCCAAGGTCATGCATGAGGCCGGGATAGAGGTCACTTTCATCGCCGGCTTCCGCAGTGCCGATATAGTCATCCTCAAGGATGAGCTGGCTGCCGTGTCCGACAAGCTCATCATCTGCACCGACGACGGCACTTACGGCGAAAAGGGCTTCACCACCCAGTACCTCCAGCAGGAGATCGATGCAAATATTGCCCAGGGCAAGCCCCAGTTTGACCGTGTGGTCGCCATCGGCCCGGACATCATGATGAAGTTCTTGGCCGACGTCACCCGTCCCTACGGTATCAAGACCATCATCTCCCTGGACCCCATAATGGTGGACGGCACCGGTATGTGCGGCGGCTGCCGCGTCATTGTGGGCGGCGAAACCAAGTTCGCCTGCGTTGACGGGCCGGACTTTGATGCCCACCAGGTTGACTTCGACTCTCTGCTCAAGCGCGCCGCCTTCTATAAGGACGAGCAGGATAAAGCCGGGGAGCACATATGCAGAATGACAGGAGGTAAGCGCAATGGCTAATATGAGTCTCACCAAAAACCCCATGCCTGAGCAGGACCCCCAGGTCCGCGTCGGCAACTTCGACGAGGTGGCTTTGGGCTACACTCCGGAAATGGCCATTGATGAGGCCAAGCGCTGCCTCAACTGCAAAAACATGCCCTGCCGCAGCGGCTGCCCCGTGTCCGTGCGCATCCCAGAATTTATTGCCAAAGTGGCCGAGGGCGACTTTGACGCCGCCTATGAGATAATCACCTCCACCAACTCCCTGCCCGCCATCTGCGGCCGTGTGTGTCCCCAGGAGAAGCAGTGCGAAAGCAAGTGCGTCCGGGGCATCAAGGGCGAGAGCGTGGGCATCGGCCGCCTGGAGCGCTTCGTGGCCGACTACCACATGGCCAAGGAGGACAAGGCCCCCATCACCGTGCCCGAGTCCAACGGCCACAGGATAGCCATTATCGGCTCCGGCCCCGCCGGCCTCACCTGCGCCGGCGATCTGCGTAAGCTGGGCTACGACGTCACCGTCTTTGAGGCCTTCCACAAGAGCGGCGGCGTGCTGGTCTACGGTATCCCCCAGTTCCGTCTGCCCAAGGAGATAGTGGCCGCCGAGATAGACAACCTCAAGGCCATGGGCGTGAATATAGTCAACAACGCCGTCATCGGCAAGGCCGAGACTGTGGACGAGCTCTTTGAGGACGGCTTTGAGGCCGTGTTCATCGGCTCCGGCGCCGGCCTTCCCCAGTTCCTCCATATCCCCGGTGAGAACCTGCTGGGCGTCTACAGCGCCAACGAGCTGCTCACCCGGGTGAATCTGATGAAGGCCTATCGGGACGATTACGACACCCCCATCAAACACTTCAACCGTGTGGCTGTGGTAGGCGCCGGAAACGTGGCCATGGACGCCGCCCGCGTGGCAAAGCGCCTGGGCGCCGAGCATGTGTATATTGCTTACCGCCGGGGCCGGGATGAGCTGCCCGCCCGTCTTGAAGAGGTGGAGCATGCCGAGGCCGAGGGTATCGAGTTCCAGCTTCTGAATAATCCCACCCGCATCATCGGAGACGAGGGCGGCCATGTTGTTGGCATCGAGCTTCTCCGCCAGGAACTGGGCGAGCCGGACGCCAAGGGCCGCCGCAGCCCCGTACCCGTACCCGGCAGCGAGTGGGTTCTGGATGTGGACACCGTCATTATTGCCATCGGCACCAGCCCCAACCCCCTTATTCGCAATACCACCGGCGGTCTGGAGTTTACCCGCAAGGGCGGCATTGATGCCAACGAAAAGGGCCAGACCTCCCGTGAGGGCGTCTTTGCCGGCGGCGACGCCGTCACCGGAGCCGCAACCGTCATCCTGGCCATGGGTGCAGGCAAGGCCGGCGCCCAGTCCATCGACGAGTACATAAAGAGCAGGAGCAAATAAAGCTCCGATAATCCGATAAGCTATAATAAAAGACCTCCAGGTATAATGAACCGCGCCAGATTGTGCGGACAGCACAAAAAAGCCCCTGGTGCAGGAATA
>ERZ827478.1309-NODE-1309-length-18167-cov-4.626159_pt1 | contig 18167 bp, 13 predicted proteins | sample MGYA00519705_ERZ827478 | MGnify/ENA primary metagenome ERZ827478 (study PRJEB31778, sample SAMEA3449318) | human gut metagenome | biome: human gut; feature: human-associated habitat; material: faeces | place: United Kingdom | collected 2010/2012 ... | reverse complement strand
TGGAAGCAATCTATGAGTCAGCAAAGAGCGGTAAGACAATTTATTTTGATTAAAAGAGTTTTTTGGAAGCTATATTCAATAAACAGAGGGTCAGTCGTGATGGACTGGCCCTTTTCAAATGCCTGTTTCCGGGATAAATCGCAAAAATTTCGAAAATGGTCGGTGAAGCAATCTTGAAAGTTAATTATCAAAATGCTAATATAGTACGGAGTGTCATGTATTATCCCTGTAAATAACAGTAAAATCATGGAAAATGATTTACAGGAAGATGAACGTGGAAGAGAATGATACAATGGATTAGAAAGAGGTATTTTATAATTTGAACTCAAAAATATCAACAAATGTATTTGAAGAGGCCGGAATAACGCCGGAAACCCTTATAAAACTGGGACTTCCGCAAGACAGTAGGTCATTATCACCGATGATGGTTCATTACTGTCAGACAAAATGTGCGTATAAGGATTCGATTCTTTTTTATCGCCTTGGGGACTTTTATGAAATGTTTTTTGAGGATGCGAAAACTGTCTCCCGTGAACTGGAACTTACACTTACCGGCAAAGACTGTGGTCTTTCTGAGCGGGCTCCGATGTGCGGGATTCCGTATCACGCAGCAGAAACATATATCAATCGTCTGATTGATAAAGGGTATAAGGTAGCCATCTGCGAACAGGTAGAGGATCCGAAAACGGCAAAGGGAATCGTAAAAAGAGAAGTGACCCGTGTTGTGACACCGGGAACGAATCTTAATATGCAGGAACTGGATGAAGGAAAGAATAATTATCTGATGGCCATCGTATGTGTGGGAGATCATTTTGGGGTATCCACTGCAGATATTACAACCGGTGACTGCTATGTGACAGAGATTGATGAGGAGCGGAAACTCTGGGATGAGATCAATAAGTTCCTTCCGGCAGAGATTATCTGTAATGATGCTTTTCTGGTCTCCGGTGTGGATGTGGACGACCTGAGGAACCGTCTGCATATCTCTGTGTTTGCACTGGAATCCTGGTATTTTGGAGATGATCTGTGTAAGCAGACATTACTGGAGCATTTTAAGATTTCCTCTCTTGAGGGGCTGGGACTGGCTGATTATGACAGTGGTGTGATCGCGGCCGGTTCCCTGTTCCGGTATCTTCTGGATACCCAGAAAAATACCATGGAGCATATGAATAAAATTATCCCGTATACTACAGAACGCTATATGGTTATCGACAGTTCTTCGAGAAGAAATCTGGAACTGGTGGAGACCCTGCGGGAAAAACAGAAACGCGGCTCCCTTTTGTGGGTGCTGGATAAGACGAAAACTGCCATGGGAGCCCGTATGCTGCGAAGCTTTGTGGAACAGCCATTGATCGATGCAGATGCGATCAACGAACGACTGGATGCGGTAACGGAACTGAACATGCAGGCGATGCTTCGCGAGGAGATCCGGGAATACCTGAATCCGGTATACGACCTGGAACGTCTGGTCAGTCGGATCAGTTATCGTTCTGCGAACCCGAGAGATCTGCTGGCATTTAAAATGTCTCTGGAAATGATTCCTCATATTAAGAATCTGCTGGCGAACTTTACCAGTCCGCTGCTGGTACGCATTAACGAACAGATGGATGGCCTGGAAGATCTGTATACACTGTTAGAAGCCTCCATTACGGAAGATCCACCACTGGCAGTCAAAGAAGGCGGGATCATCCGGGAAGGCTATAATGAACAGGTAGATACCTATCGGAATTCAAAAACCCAGGGAAAATCCTGGCTGGCACAGCTGGAAGCAGAAGAGAAAGAAAAAACCGGTATCCGGAATCTGAAGATCAAATATAATAAAGTATTTGGCTATTATCTTGAAGTGACGAACAGTTTTAAAAATCTGGTGCCGGAATACTATACAAGAAAACAGACGTTGACCAATGCCGAGCGTTATATCACACCGAAGCTAAAAGAATTGGAAGATATGATCCTCGGCGCGGAAGATAAATTATTTGCCCTGGAATACGATCTGTTCTGTCAGGTGAGAGAAGAACTGGCTGCACAGATCCCGCGAATCCAGGAGACAGCGAAAGCCATCGCGCAGCTGGATGTCTATGCATCGTTATCCGTGGTCGCCCAGCGCAATAACTATGTACGCCCAACGGTCAATACAAAAGGTGTGATCGATATCAAAAACGGCCGCCACCCGGTTGTTGAAAAGATGATCAACAACGATATGTTTATTGCAAATGATACCTATCTGGACAACGGCAGTAAGCGTGTCTCCGTGATCACCGGACCGAACATGGCAGGAAAATCCACCTATATGCGGCAGACTGCCCTGATCGTTTTGATGGCGCAGATTGGTTCTTTTGTTCCGGCAGAAAAAGCAAAGATTGGTGTGGTAGACCGGATTTTCACCCGTGTCGGAGCTTCGGACGACCTGGCCAGCGGACAGAGTACGTTCATGGTGGAGATGACAGAGGTGGCCAATATTCTTCGCAATGCGACCGCGAAAAGTCTGTTGATCCTGGATGAGATTGGCCGTGGAACTAGTACCTTTGACGGACTATCCATTGCCTGGGCAGTTATCGAACACATCAGTAATACAAAACTTCTGGGGGCAAAGACTCTGTTTGCTACCCACTATCACGAACTGACAGAGCTGGAAGGAAAGATTCCGGGCGTTAATAATTACTGTATCGCGGTGAAAGAACGGGGCGATGATATCGTATTTTTACGAAAAATCGTAAAAGGTGGTGCCGATAAAAGTTATGGTATCCAGGTGGCAAAGCTTGCAGGTGTTCCAGATAGTGTTCTGGATCGTGCAAAAGAACTGGTGGATGAACTGGTACATACGGATATCACAAGTACATTTAAAGATCTGGCAGAGAATTCCAGAAAGACAAAACCGAAAGCCGTACATTATGATGAAGTGGATCTGGAACAGATTTCCCTGTTTGATACGGTACAGGATCAGGATATCATAGAGGAACTGAAAAATCTTGATATTACGATGCTGACACCGATGGATGCGATGAATACGTTATATCGGTTACAGAATAAATTAAAAAATCGCTGGTAAACGAAATATAGCAGATGTTATAGCTTAGGAAGGAAATAGATCGATGAAACGACAGATTTCAGTCTTGGATCAGAGTACAATTGATAAGATTGCAGCAGGAGAAGTGGTGGAGCGCCCTTCTTCGGTTGTAAAAGAACTGGTGGAAAATGCCATTGATGCGGGAGCCAGTGCGATTACTGTGGAGATCAAGGAAGGCGGTACCACATTTATCCGTATCACCGATAATGGTACAGGTATTGAAAAAGAACAGGTTCCGCTGGCATTCCTTCGTCATGCGACCAGCAAGATTCGTAAAGTGGAAGATCTTTCGTTGATTTCTTCTCTTGGATTTCGTGGCGAGGCGCTGTCGAGTATTGCTGCTGTTTCCCGTGTGGAACTGATCACAAAACCCCATGAACAGCTGATCGGAGTCCGCTATCAGATTGAGGGCGGTATGGAAAAGGGAATGGAGGAGATCGGTGCGCCGGACGGAACGACTTTCCTGATACGGGATCTGTTTTATAATACGCCTGCAAGGGCAAAATTCTTAAAGACACCGACTACAGAAGCCGGTTATATCAGCAGTTTTATCGAACAGCTGGCACTGTCGCATCCGCATATTTCTTTCAAATATATGCAAAACGGTCAGACGAAACTGCATACTTCCGGAAATAATAATCTGAAAGAAGCGATTTATCAGATCTACGGGAGAGATATTACCAGGGAACTGATTGAGATCCATACAAAAGACCGGGATGAGACGATCCGAATCGATGGATTTATCGGGAAACCGGTAATTTCCAGGGGAAACCGTAATTTTGAAAATTATTATGTCAATGGACGATATGTAAAGAGTAAGATCGTGACAAAAGCAGTGGAAGATGCTTATCATACGTTTATGATGCAGCATAAATATCCGTTTACCTGTCTTCATATTCAGATCAAAGGCTCTGATGTAGATGTCAATGTGCATCCAACCAAGATGGAAGTACGTTTTTCAGATCAGGAACTGATCTACCGACAGATTTATCAGACAATTATACAGGGTCTGCAGCACAAAGAACTGATTCCACAGGTTACGATTGGAAAAGACCGTTTGGCGGTACGTTCTGCGAACCGGGATAAAGCACCGGAACCTTTTGAGGTACAGCGCCGGCAGATCGAACAGCCGAGAGGATATCAGATGCAGCAGAAAGTGCAGCCGGAAGAGTTGAAAAACCGTGCGAAAGCGGCTAACCCGATAGCTGACAGGACAGTAGCAGCTTCCGGTGAAGAAACTCACAAAGGATCGGTTGTAAGGGAGCAGGGAACGGGATGTTACGGAGAAAAGCGTGAGACTGGATGCAGGAATGAGAACCCGGCGAAGCAGAATCCGAATTTGCAGGCAGGACAAGTCGTTTCAGACAGAAGAGACAATATAGCTGATCCGGGTGTTCAGAAGGCTGAACAGATGGATCTTTTCGACGGAAAACTGCTAAGTCCGGAAGCAAAAAAACATCACAAGATCATCGGACAGGTTTTTGATACGTACTGGCTGGTACAGATGGAAGATAAATTGTATATCATTGACCAGCATGCGGCTCACGAAAAAGTGTTGTATGAACGAATCGTAAAAGAGATGAAAGAACGGAATGTAAGTTCACAGATCGTCAGCCCGCCGATCATCATTTCTCTGAATCTGGAAGAACAGGAGAAAATGAAAAAGTATCAGAATATTTTTAAAACCCTTGGGTTTGAGATTGAATCCTTTGGAGGAAGGGAGTACAGTATCCGGGCAGTGCCGCAGAATCTGTTCGGAATGACAGAACAGGGATTTTTTATTGAAGTACTGGATCATCTGGAGGAGGATCCATCCTCAAAAACGCTGGATGTCCTTTCGGATCGGATGGCGACCATGGCGTGTAAGGCAGCGGTGAAGGGAAATCAGAAGTTATCGCTTCGGGAGACAGAAGCACTGATCGATGAACTGTTGCAGTTGGAAAATCCGTATAACTGTCCCCATGGCCGACCGACCATTATTTCCATGACCAAATACGAACTGGAAAAGAAATTTAAGCGGATTGTGTAGGTGAACAGAGTGAAGAAACCTTTGATTATATTAACAGGTCCTACTGCAGTAGGAAAAACAAGCCTTTCCATTGCACTGGCAAAAGCGGTGAACGGGGAAATTATCTCCGCGGATTCCATGCAGGTCTATCGTCATATGGATATCGGGTCCGCAAAGATCCGGCCTGAGGAGATGCAGGGAGTGCCCCATCATCTGGTGGACTGTCTGGAGCCGGATGAAGAATTTAATGTGGTACGGTTTCAACAGATGGCAAAAGAAGCCATGAAAGGAATCTATGACCGCGGGCGGATTCCTGTACTGGTGGGCGGTACCGGATTCTATATCCAGGCAGTAACCGGAGACATTGATTTCACTGTGCATGGAGAGGATACGACTTATCGGCAGATGCTGGAAGAAAAAGCAAAGACTGAGGGAGCGCAGGTGCTTCATGAGATGCTTGCTGCTGTGGATCCTGCATCTGCGGCGGCGATTCATGCAAACAATGTAAAACGGGTGATCCGTGCACTGGAATATTACCGGCAGACGGGAAAGCCGATTTCTCAGCATAATGAGGAGCAGCGCCAGAAAGAGTCCCCATATAATCTGGCGTATTTTGTGTTAAATGATGAAAGAACCCGTCTGTATGAACGAATCGATGCCAGAATTGACCAGATGCTTGCCGATGGATTGATCGATGAAGTGAAAACACTGAAAAAAATGGGCTATCATAAAGGAATGGTGTCCATGCAGGGACTGGGATATAAAGAAATTCTTTCTTATCTGGATGGTACCTGGTCGCTGGAAGAAGCGATTTATGTATTAAAACGGGATACCAGACATTTTGCCAAGCGGCAGATCACCTGGTTTAAGAGAGAACGTCAGGTGGAATGGTTTGACAAGCAGGATTTTGGGTATGATGCACAGGTGATTCTGGATGCCATGCTTGCTTCATTAAGAGAGAAAAAAATAATCAGGTGAGCGTGGAAAATTTCAAATAAATTATAAGATATGCATGAAAGGAAAAACAGAAAATTATGGATACGGCAATAACAAAAGAAATGTACAAAGAAATGGGAATTGATGGGAAAGTCTATTCTTTCGGACAGGAAATTGCTGAGAGTCTGAACCAACGATTTGAGGAGATCGATCGTGTGGCAGAGTATAATCAGTTGAAGGTGGTTCATGCCATGCAGCAGTGTCGTGCCAGTGAAGCCTGCCTGTATGCTTCCAGCGGTTACGGATATAACGATGTGGGAAGAGATACCCTCGAGGAGATTTACGCGGCTACATTTCATACAGAATCCGCTCTGGTACGTCCACAGATTGCCTGCGGAACCCATGCGCTTGCTGTTGCACTGGCAGGTAACCTGCGTCCGGGAGATGAACTTCTCTCTCCGGTAGGAAAGCCATATGATACTTTGGAAGAAGTGATCGGTATCCGGCCGTCAAACGGTTCGCTTGCTGAATACGGCATCTCATATTCCCAGGTAGACCTTCTGGCAGATGGCACTTTTGATTATGAAAACATCAAAAAAGCAATCAATGATAAGACAAAAATGGTAGCAATCCAACGTTCCAAAGGTTACCAGACCAGGCCGAGTTTCTCCGTAAAGCAGATTGGAGAACTGATCACATTTGTAAAAGGGATCAAACCGGATCTTGTCTGTATGGTTGATAACTGTTATGGCGAATTCGTTGAAACAATTGAGCCAAGTGATGTCGGAGCAGATATGACCGTTGGATCTCTGATCAAAAATCCGGGCGGCGGTCTTGCTCCGATCGGTGGATATATTGCAGGACGTGAAGATTTAATTGATGCCTGCGGATATCGCCTGACTTCTCCTGGACTCGGAAGAGAAGTAGGCGCATCGCTTGGTGTGATGAAGGATTTCTATCAGGGATTATTCCTTGCGCCGACAGTATCTGCATCCGCATTAAAGGGCGCAATTTTTGCAGCAAATATTTATGAAAAACTTGGTTTCCCTGTAATTCCAAACGGGACAGAAAGCCGGCATGATATTATTCACGCAGTAGAATTCGGAATTCCCGAAGGTGTAATTGAATTCTGCAAAGGAATTCAGGCGGCCGCTCCGGTGGATTCTTATGTTACACCTGAACCGTGGCCAATGCCTGGATATGATTCGGATGTTATTATGGCCGCCGGTGCATTTGTCCAGGGATCGTCTATTGAATTGAGTGCAGATGGTCCGATCAAGCCTCCATATGCGGTATATTTCCAGGGCGGACTTACCTGGCCACATGCAAAACTGGGAATTCTGATGTCTTTAGAATATCTGGTCCGCGCAGGAATCGTAACCTTATAAATTTATAAAAATCTATGCAGAAAAAGAGGATTTGCAGATGAAGAAAATAGCAGTCATTGGCGGCGGTGCTTCCGGTCTTGTAGCTGCGATTGCAGCCGCAAGATCAAACCCAAAAGTTCAGATTACGATATATGAGCAAAAAGATTCTGTCGGGAAAAAGATTCTCGCAACAGGAAACGGAAGGTGTAATCTGACGAACAAAGATATGAAATCTTCTTATTACCGCAGTGAAAATATTCCATTTGTTGAAGAAGTGTTAGAGCAGTTTGGGTATGAAGATACCATACGCTTTTTCTCATCTCTCGGACTTATGGTCAAAGAAAGAGGAAATTATGTCTATCCACATTCAGATCAGGCATCTACCGTTCTGGAATTATTAAAACTGGAACTTCACCGGCTTGGCATCAAAATTCTTACCGGTGTTCAGGTAACGGATATTACCCCGATATCGTCCGGCTTTATGATAAAGCTAAATACAGGAAAACAGAAAGCGGATGCTGTAATTCTGGCCTGTGGTGGAAAGGCCAGTTCAAAACTGGGATCTGATGGCAGCGGATACACACTGGCAAAGGGCCTGGGACATACAATGGTTCCCGTGGTTCCGGCGCTAGTACAGCTTAAGGTCAGGAAAAATCCATTTGCCAAAGCAGCCGGTGTCCGAACCGATGCTTCCGTAACCGCAATCTGTGACGGGAAAGCCATTGCTTCTGACCGAGGAGAATTACAGCTTACAGCGTATGGAATTTCCGGAATTCCTGTATTTCAAATCAGCCGCTATGTTGCGAAAGCTTTATATCTCAAGCAAAATGCAAAGGTTAAAATTGACTTTCTGCCTGAGATGTCAGAAAACGAATTTTTATCCTTTCTTTTAGAAAGAAAAGAAGGGCGGGAGCAAATGACCTGTGCGGATTATCTTCTTGGGATCTTCCACCAGAAACTAATACCGAGATTTTTAGAGCAGGCCCGTATCCGTATGCACACGCTGGTTCAAGAGTTGTCCGAAACGCAGTTCAAAAGCCTTGTGCAAGCGGTCAAGCAAAACGTAGTACTAATTGATACTACTAACGGTTTTGACAATGCACAAGTGTGTGCAGGAGGGATTTCCACTATAGAGCTTAGTGCCAGGACAATGGAATCCAGATATATAAAAGGCCTGTATCTTACAGGCGAACTTCTGGATGCAGATGGAATCTGCGGTGGTTATAATCTTCAATGGGCATGGGCAACCGGCTATCTGGCCGGCAAGGCAGCTGCGGATACGCAGTGATTTTTACAAAGATAACAAAAAGGAGTAAAACATGATACGGATCAATCAGTTAAAATTAAACATTGCACATACACAATCAGATCTGGAACGAAAGATTTTGAAAACACTTCATATGAAAAAAGAATATCTTCAGGGATACAAGATCAGACGCCAGTCCATTGACGCACGTAAAAAGCCAGATCTTTATTATGTTTATTCCGTGGATGTCCTGGTAAAAGATGAGGCAAAAATCAAAAAAAGCATCAAGAGTAATCAGATTCAATTTCAGGCGAAAGAAGATACTTATAACTTTCCTGCAAACGGAACCAGAGAGTTCAAGCACCGTCCTGTTATCATCGGAACCGGACCTGCGGGACTATTCTGCGGATATATGCTTGCAATCCACGGATACCGGCCAATCCTTCTGGAAAGAGGGGCCGATGTCGATCAACGCACTAAAGACGTAGAAACCTTCTGGAAGACCGGAACATTAGACCCTTCATCGAATGTTCAATTCGGTGAAGGCGGTGCCGGAACATTCTCTGACGGAAAACTTAACACTCTTGTGAAAGACAAATCAGGGAGGAACCACGAAGTTCTCCGCATCTTTGCCAGACATGGTGCTCCGGAAGCGATCACATATCAAAGCAAGCCGCATATAGGAACAGATATTTTGTCCCGGGTTGTAAAAGAAATGCGAGAATGTATCTGTGCGCATGGCGGAGAAGTACGGTTTCATTCACAGGTCACTGATATTCAGACCGTTACAACAGGGAACACAAAAGTGCTCCGCAAATTAGAAGTATACGATCTCAAAAAGCAGGAAAAATATGTTCTCGATACAGAGCTTGCTGTTTTTGCAATCGGTCATAGTGCCCGTGATACATTTGCCATGCTGCACCAACACGAAGTACCTATGCAGCCAAAAGCATTTGCAGTAGGAGTCCGCATGGAGCATCCTCAGGAAATGATTAATAAAGATCAATATGGAGAGCATTATCCGGACTTTCTGCCCGCAGCACCGTATAAACTTACGGCAAATCTGAAAAACGGAAGAGGTGTATATACATTTTGTATGTGTCCCGGTGGATATGTAGTAAATGCCTCTTCCGAACCTCATCGCCTTGCTGTTAACGGAATGAGTTATAGCAAGCGAAACGGACAGAATGCCAATACCGCCGTTATCGTTACCGTAACCCCGGAAGATTTTGGAAGCAGCCATCCACTTGCCGGCGTTGAATTCCAAAGAAAATTAGAAGAAAATGCATATCGGGAAGGAAACGGCAAGGTTCCGGTACAGTTATTCGGTGATTTTTGTAAAAATATACCTTCGCAAAAATTAGGTGATATTATTCCACAGATAAAGGGTATGTATCAGCTTGCTAATGTCAGACGCATTTTTCCTGAGATCATTGCGGATTCATTACAGGAAGGGATATGCATATTTGATCAGAAGCTTCCTGGATATGCAAGAAAGGATGCTGTCATTTCAGGAGTTGAAAGCAGAACATCTTCGCCGGTCAGAATCATAAGAGATGATTCTCTGCAAAGCGAGATCCGCGGAATCTATCCTTGTGGAGAAGGCGCGGGTTATGCCGGCGGCATTACATCTGCAGCCATGGATGGAATAAAAATTGCCGAAATGATTGCCGGCACATATCGCCCGTTAGAGACAGAAAAATAAAAATTTTTTATGAAATATGCTCACTTTATGTAGAAAATCGAAAAGAAGTTTAAGAATTTTTTAATATCATAAACCTATACACTTTTTCTGAAATGTGATAAAATGTATTGAGTTTTTTAGATAGGAAAAACGAGGAGGAGTACATATGAAAGGTGCAGGGAGTAAGAACGCCTGGGCTTTATTTCTGCTTATTCTGGCAGGAGTAGTTCTTGGTGGCTTTATCGGGACGCTGGCAAAAGGGGTGCCGGCCTTATCCTGGCTGAGTTATGGACAATCCTTTGGAATAGACGAGCCGATCGTCCTGGACCTGGGAGTGTTAGTCATAACATTTGGTCTGTCGATAAAGATAACCATGGCAAGTATCATTGGCGTGATTCTTTCCATTATCATATATCGTTTCTTATAGTTTACAGAAAGGTAGGTCCCTGACTTTACTTCTGTGAACGTCGTGCGAATCTAAAGAAAATATGAATCAATCTAATACCATGAGAGAAATGCCGAAAGACGAGCGGCCATATGAAAAATGTGCACGTCTGGGAGCGGACAGTTTAAGTGACGTTGAATTATTGGCGGTATTATTAAGAACAGGAACTCAGGGTGAAAATGCAGTAGACCTTGCAAGAAGGGTCCTGTATCATGCCGGCGAAAACGGAATCCTCGGGATTCACCAGTTTAATGTTGAACGTTTGAAAAAGATCAAGGGAATCGGTCAGGTAAAAGCAATTCAGATATCCTGTATATCGGAACTTGCAAAAAGGCTTTCCAAAGCTTCATATGAAGAAACCGTATGTTTTACCGAGCCGAAAACGATTGCACAATATTATATGGAAGATTTAAGACACGAGAAACAGGAACATATGAAATTATTGATGTTAAACTCGAAGGCAAAGCTTCTCGGCGAAACCAATATTTCAAAAGGGACAGTAAATGCATCCCTTATTACACCGAGAGAGCTTTTTATAGAAGCATTGCAGAAGAATGCGGTATCAATTATAATTTTACATAATCATCCAAGTGGTGATCCGACTCCAAGCCGTGAAGATATGTTGACAACAAAAAGAATTCTGGATGCAGGTGCGCTTATAGGAATTGATTTGTTAGATCATATTATTATTGGCAATAATTGCTATATGAGTTTTCGTGAGGAGGGCATGCTGTAAATTCTGCAAACAAGATAGAAGAAAGGATTCTGTCAGATGGCAAGAAATGTATACGGGCTGGACCTTGGTTCTTATGATATAAAGGTCTACGATAAGAAAAAAGATACGATCTAGAAAGAGAAAAATGTAATTGCATTTAAAGATAACCGGGATCGCGATATTTTTGCAGTTGGAGATGATGCATTCAGTATGTATGGAAAAGCACCATCCAATATAGAAATCACATTTCCTATGGAGGCAGGTGTCATTTCCAGATTTAATGACATGCAGTTCCTGCTTCAGAACCTGTTAAAAAGGGGACGTCAGTTTTCGCGTGGTTCTGAATATGTGATTGCTGTTCCTACGGATGTAACAGAAGTAGAAAAGAAAGCATTCTTTGATCTGGTAATCCATTCAACGGCAAAAGCAAAAGAAGTAAACATTGTAGAGCGGTCTATTGCTGATGCAGTAGGTCTGAATCTTGATATTCAGAATACAAAAGGTATCATGATTGCGAATTTTGGAGGCGAAACAACCGAGTTATCTGTACTGGCCGGTGGAGGTATGGTTTTAAACCGCCTTGTAAAGGTCGGCGGTCTGACGTTTGACCAGGGGATCATCAATCTTGTAAAACACAGTCACGACTTTTTGATCGGACGGCAGACCGCAGAAGTACTTCGAAGAAATTTCAATGTATTTACGGGTGATTCCGATTCTATATTATCGGTGGCCGGAAGAGATCTGATCACAGGTGTACCGATGCGAAAGCCTATTTCTATTATGCTTGTCCGTGCGGCAATGAAGGATCCTCTGCTTGAATGTGTAAAAGCAATACATTCTCTTTTAGACAGGACACCTCCTGAGGTTCGCAAAGCAATTTATGAAAACGGAATTTTCCTCACAGGTGGACTTGCAAATATGCCAGGCCTCGAAATATATATCGAGCAGATGGTTGGAATCAAATCAAGGACAGCTCTGGAACCGGATACCTGTGCGGTAAATGGGCTGAAGCGTATTATTATGTCAAAAGATTTAAGAAAACTTACATTTTCAATGATAGAAGATAATTATAGGTGGATGAGATAATGAAGACAAAAAATCAATCTTCCCTTCCAAGTAAATACTGGCTAATCATTGTAATCGTCATCTGTGTTATTCTGATGGGGGTAGAACGTATTACCGGAGGGAACGGACCAATCAGTTTCATTGCAAATTATACAGTAATTCCTATGCAAAAAGGTATCGGATATGTAGGACGTTATATGAGCGATCTTTCCGATAATTTTGAGACACTGCAGGATATGAAAAAGGAAAACAAAAAATTACAATCCAAAGTAGATGATCTTACAATAGACAACACCAGACTCCGTCAGGATCAGTATGAACTGGAAAGACTCCGTGAATTATATAAACTCGATGAAAATTATTCAGATTATAAAAAAATCGGCGCACATGTAATTTCCAACAGCGGTTCTAACTGGTTCAGCGACTTTACGATCGACAAAGGGAGCAAAGACGGAATCAAGAAAAACTGTAATGTTCTTGCAGGCAGCGGCCTTGTGGGAATTGTAACAGAAGTCGGACCTCATTACGCCCGGGTACGTTCTATTATAGATGATGAAAGTAATATCAGTGCAATGCTTCTTTCTACTTCAGATACCTGTGTGGTAAGAGGTGATTTAAAACAGATGGAAAATGGAAGAATCCGTTTTGAAAAGCTTGCTAATAATGATAATAAGATTGAAGTTGGAGAACAAGTCGTTACTTCGCATGTCAGCGACAGATTTCTTCAGGGACTCTTTATCGGATATGTCAGTGATGTAAAAGTAGATTCCAATAACCTGACACGTTCCGGATACATTACACCTGTTGTTGATTTCAGCAAACTTCACGAGGTTCTTGTTATTACAACGACCAAAAGCGAACTCATCAAGCAGGAATCCGGAAGCACCAAGGGAGAGTAGCATATGAAAAGAAAACTTATCACATTTTTCATTATCATTATCTGCTTTTTATTAGAATGTACCGTTTTTCACAGATTGGCATTCGCAACAATCAAACCCAATCTGTTGATTATCGTTACTTCTTCGTTCGGATTTATGAGAGGGAAAAAAGAGGGCCTTGCCGTTGGATTTCTGTCCGGTTTCCTGACAGATGTATTCTGGGGAAACACTCTCGGTTTTTACACCCTGCTTTTTTCGGTAATTGGTTACATGAACGGGTCATTTCGAAGACTCTTTTACGATGATGATATCAAACTTCCTATCGCACTTATTGCGATCAGTGAATTGATATACGGTTTAGTTACATACTTCTGTATGTATCTTTTGCAGGGGGATTTTGCTTTTGAAGCATACCTGAGACAGATCATTATGCCAGAACTTGTGTATACCATTCTGGTTACTCTGATTCTGTATCAGATCATATTACACATTAACAAGAAACTGGAAGCAGAAGAGCAAAGGAGTGCAAGTAAATTTGTATAGTTTATGGGAACGGATCAAATCCGGCATTGCAGAATTCGTACAATCTCGAATATTTGTATTAATTATTGTCTTTTGTATTACATCGGCAATCCTGGTACAGAGAATATTCTATCTTCAGATTGTCAAAGGGCAGGAATATCTTGATGATTATAAACTGCAGATTCAGAAAACAAAAGAAATACAGGGTACCCGTGGTAATATCTATGACCGGAACGGTAATCTGCTGGCATATAATGAATTGGCATATTCCGTTACAATCGAAGATAACGGATCTTATGACAGCATAGCACAACAGAATAAAGTTTTGAACAAGACGATTTCTTCTGTTATTAAAATGGTCGAATCGAACGGAGATACCGTTATCAATAACTTCGGAATCATTTTGGACAGTAATAACAATTATCAGTTTGTTGCGCAAAATGAGACTCAGAAATTACGTTTTATTGCCGATGTATATGGAAAATCAACCATCGACCAGCTTTCTAAAAAACAGAAAGCAACAACGGCAGATGAACTTATTCATTATCTCTGTACGGATAAACAAAAATTCGGAATTAATGAAAAGGAGATGGACAAGTCCACTGTACTAAAACTGATCAATATTCGTTATCAGATCTGGCTGAACAGTTATCAGAAATATATCTCTACTACGATTGCATCCGATGTCAGTGACCAGACTGTGGCTGATATTATGGAAAACAGTGATTCTCTGCAGGGCGTTAACATTGAAGAAGAATCCTTACGCCGATATACAGACAGTAAATGTTTTGCAAATATTATCGGATATACCGGTCAGATCTCGCAGGAAGAGTATGATGCTTTAAGCGATGCCGATCAGGAACGATACAGCAAAACTGATACTGTAGGTAAGGCAGGACTTGAAAAGGCGATGGATTCTCAGCTTCAGGGTAAAAAAGGAAGCGAGAAACTCTATGTTAACAACGTAGGTAAAGTTATCAAAACCGTAAAAGGAACAAATCCGAAAGCCGGGAATGATCTTTATCTGACGATTGATGCCAATCTGCAGAAAGCTGCCTACAATATTCTCGAGCAGGAACTTGCAGGAGTTCTTCTCGCCAAAATTCAGAACTCTCTTGATTTTGACCGCAATAAGGTAGAAGATGGAAGTGACGTTATCATCCCGATCGGTGATGTATATAACGCAATGATCAATAATGATGTGCTTGACATGACACACTTTACGGATCCCGATGCCGGAGAAGCTGAAAAAGAAGTTGCCTCTGCATTTTCTATAAGAAAAGAAGAAGTTAAAAATACACTGACAAAAGTGCTGAATGATTCAAAAGCTGCCGCATACAAAGATCAGCCAAAAGAAGTCCAGGCGTATCTGACATACCTGGTATCTGATGTACTGACTAACGGTACAGGCGTCTTGATGTCAAAATCCATTGATACCAAAGATGCTACGTATAAAGCCTGGAAAGATGAAGAATCTATTAATGTTTATACGTATTTGAATTATGCAATTTCAAAGAACTGGATAGATACTTCTTTATTAAAAGACTATATAAAATCCAACGAACAATATTCCGATTCCGGAGAAGTATATCAGGGAATCATAAATTATATTCTGGATTATATAAATACCGATAACAATTTTGACAAACTGATCTACCGTTACATGATAAAATCAGGAACTATTACCGGCAGACAGATATGTATGATGTTATATGAGCAGAATATTCTGGATAAAAAAGATAATCAGTACGACAGCTTAAAAGCCGGAAGCATCGGTGCTTATGATTTTATCCGCAGCAAGATCCAATCACTGGAAATTACACCGGGACAGCTTGGACTTGAACCATGTACCGGATCTTTAGTTGCAACAGATCCGAATACTGGTGAAGTACTGGCCTGTGTATCATATCCGGGATATGACAACAACCGTCTTGCAAATACTATGGACTCCGATTATTATAGTAAACTGCTTACAAATCAGTCTCGTCCATTTTATAATAATGCAACTCAGGAAAAAACAGCACCAGGTTCTACCTATAAGCCGTTATCTGCTATCACCGGTCTGACAGAAGGTGTTATTGATGTAAATACTTACCTTCCGTGCACAGGTGTATATAAAAAAGTTACACCAAATCCAAAGTGCTGGATTTATCCGTCTGCTCATGGCAACCTGAATGTATCGCAGGGAATTCAACATTCTTGTAATGATTTCTTCTATGAAGTCGGATACAGACTTGGCCTTAACAGTACAGGCGATTCAAAATTAGATAATGATACTTCTGACGGAAAGAATACTCAGAATTACTATTCAAGTGAAAGAGGAATTGCAAAACTGCAGAAATATGCAGAAGAATTCGGACTTGGAGATACTTCCGGTATGGAAATTCCGGAATCAGATCCGCAGATTTCCGATGACAACTCTGTATTATCCGCTATCGGACAGGGAACCAACAACTATACAACCAGTCAGCTGGCAAGATATATTACAGCTGTTGCAAATAAGGGTACTGTATATAATTTAAGTCTTTTAGACAAAGTGACCAATCCGAAGGGAAAGACAGTAAAAGATTATACACCGGAAGTAAAAAATAAAGTAACCGATGTATCAACTACTACATGGCAGGCAGTTCACGAAGGTATGAGAGCAGTGGTAACATCCGAACACAAAGATATTTTCACAAAATTAAATGCCAGCGGTGTACAATTATCCGGTAAAACAGGAACAGCTCAGCAAAGTCAGACTCACCCGGATCATGGTCTTTTTGTAGGATTTGCTCCTAGTGACAGTCCACAGATTGCATTTGCAATACGTATCGCCAATGGTTACAGTTCAACTTTTGCAGCTGAAGTTGGTAATAATGTCATGGAGTATTATTATAAAGTTACTCCAGAAAATGAACTGATCACCGGAGAGGCTTCCAATATCGGAACCGGATCAAACGGTGGAGATTAAAGAAAGGATGATTCTATGTGAAAGATGATGTTCTCATCAAGAGCAACAAATACGGCATTACGATTTATTTTAATTCCGACAATTCATTTGAAGAATTGCTTGATGACGTAAAAAACAAATTTCAATCTGCCGCCAAATTTTTTAATCATGCAAAAATGGCGGTAGAATATGAAGGCCGTTCTTTCACAGAAGAAGAAGAGCGGCAGCTGACAAGAGCGATTGAATCAGCTGCCGGTATTGAAATACTATGCATTATTGAAAAGAATACTGCTACAGAACAAGTCCATAAAAAATTACTGGACGAAAGCCTTGAAGCTATCCATGAAAGGGACGGACAGTTCTATAAAGGTACATTAAGAGGAAGACAGGTTCTGGAGTCGGAACAGAGCATCGTAATCATCGGAGATGTTGAAGAGGGTGCAACGGTTGCATCAAAAGGAAATGTAATCGTGACAGGTACTATATACGGAACCGTGATTGCAGGTGCCGCCGGCAGGACAGATGCTGTCATAGCAGCACTCCATATGCAGCCTAAAAAACTGCGGATCGGAGGGATTAAAGTAAAACCAGTTATAGGAGGAAGTTATTCATGGGCGAAGTTATTGTAATTACATCAGGAAAAGGCGGTGTTGGAAAGACGACAACAACGGCAAATATAGGTGCAGGATTATCTAAGCTTGGCAAAAAGGTAGTGATTATTGATACTGATCTCGGTCTTCGCATCCTTGATGTTGTTATGGGCATGGAAAATCTGGTTGTATATAATCTTGTTGATGTTGTTGATGGAAGCTGCCGGCTTAAACAGGCACTGATCAGAGACAGCCGATATGAGAATCTTTATTTACTGCCATCCGCACAGACAAAAGATAAATCCGCAGTTTCTCCGGGACAGATGAAGAAACTCACCGCAGAATTAAAAGAAGAATTCGATTACATACTTCTGGATTGTCCTGCAGGAATTGAGCAGGGCTTCCAAAATGCAATTGCCGGTGCTGACCGTGCACTTGTAGTTACAACTCCGGAAGTATCATCCATTCGTGATGCTGACCGTATCATTGGACTTCTGGAACAGAATCAGATCCGTAAGATTGACCTGATCATCAACACGCCCATCGGGAAGAAGAGCGCTACGGACGACAGCTATATCCGTAAGGCTGCCATCAAAAACAAGGTGATCCAGATCACCACCATGGCTGCGGCCAAAGCGGCGGTGATCGGAATCAAAGCGGCTTCTAATCCTGAGATCAACAAGGAAAAATCCCTTCAGCAGTATCATAAAGA
>ERZ827478.1304-NODE-1304-length-18243-cov-3.985595_pt1 | contig 18243 bp, 13 predicted proteins | sample MGYA00519705_ERZ827478 | MGnify/ENA primary metagenome ERZ827478 (study PRJEB31778, sample SAMEA3449318) | human gut metagenome | biome: human gut; feature: human-associated habitat; material: faeces | place: United Kingdom | collected 2010/2012 ... | reverse complement strand
AAGGAACGGCTGACGACGATGTATAACCGCAAGTTCAACTGTTTCGTGCGCCCGAAGTATGACGGCTCGCATCAGACTTTTCCCGACCTCAATCTGAAAGGGCTGGCAAGCCGGGGCATCAGGAGCGTCTATCCCTCGCAGATGGATTGCGTCTGGATGCTGAAACAGAACGGCGGCGGAATTTGTGACCACGAGGTTCTGCGCCCATAAGGGCATATAGTAAATGTAGGCTTAGCAACCTACCCGGCAAGGGTTTTCAACGCCGGTCATTAGCCAACTTATCCACTTAGCCGAAAGGCGGTGGGGAGTGTCGCATGTTGGAAACGGCATAAGTCAGCTAACTATCATGCTGCTACTGAATGTCTAAATGAAATGATAGATATGAGGATGAAGACTATACTGTTTGAACGACAGTCCGAGTTGTTAGTTGGTAAACCCCGACGGAAGATAGTTACAAACGTCGGGCTGCAATACTTCTACTTTCCTACCTCAAGTACGAGAGCCGAAAACCGATTGCAGAACAGCCGCAATAAGCGGAAAAGGACGAAAATCGCATCCGACAATCTATTGAGCTATGTTACTATATGTCTAAATGGGGATTGTCTAAGTAGGAATGCCGAAAGGCTATGGGGTTTGCCCCCTGAATATCCTATATGACAACAGAGTCTCCGTAGTAGTCCGAGCAAGGGAAAGCCTTGTACATGGCGAAGGGAGACAGTGAGTTATTATTTAATATGTTTAACGAATGATGTGTGAGACATTATGAGAGATTCAGCAAATGTATTAAACAGTCTGGCTGGGCACAGCCAAGACCCTAATTACAAGTTTGAACGGCTTTACCGACTGCTGTTCAATGAAAATCTGTACGCACTTGCCTATCAAAAGTTGTCGCAGAATGCGGGCAACTATACGAAAGGCACAGACGGGCAGACCATAGACGGAATGAGCATAAAGCACATTCACTCTATCATTGGACAGTTGAAAGACGAAAGTTACCGTCCGTGCCCTGCACGGAGAATTTACATTCCCAAAAAGAATGGCAAGCAACGTCCTTTAGGCATACCAGCCTTTAAGGACAAACTTGTACAGGAAGTTGTAAGGATGATTCTTGAATCCATCTACGAAGGTCATTTTGAAGACTGCTCGCATGGATTCAGACCACACCGTGGCTGTCATACGGCTATGGCTTCCTTACAAAAGGGAGGTACGGGAGCACGTTGGTTCATCGAGGGAGACATCAAGGGTTTCTTTGACAACATCAACCATGATGTTTTAATCGGAATCCTTGCTGAAAGAATCAATGACGAGCGTTTCCTGCGACTGATACGTAAATTCCTCAAAGCAGGCTACATGGAACAATGGGAGTACAAAAATTCCTATATCGGAACACCGCAGGGAGGCATAATAAGTCCGATTTTGGCGAATATTTATCTTGACAAACTCGATAAATTTATGCGGAACTACATAAACGTCTTCAATAAAGGTAAAGCACGTGTACGCAACCCCGAATATAAAAGGGTTGCAAATCGTAAGGACAAACGTGTAAAGAAACTGAAGAATGAAACAGACGAGCAGAAGAAAGAAGCATTGCGCAGGGAGATAGCCATTCTCCACCGTGAGATGCAACAACTTCCTGCAACTCTTGACATGGACGAAAACTTCAAACGCATGAGGTATGTACGCTATGCCGATGATTTTCTGATTTGCGTAATCGGAAGTAAAGAGGACTGTGTAAAAGCAAAGGGGGACATTAAGACCTTTCTGCAAGATACGTTGAAACTCGAACTTTCGGATGAAAAGACGTTAATCACCAACTCACACGACGCAGCCAAATTTCTCGGCTTTGATGTTACAGTCCGCAGTACGGACAAGACGAGAAAGGATTTCAGAGGAATCCCCATACGCTCACTTGACCATAAAGTGGTTCTTCTCCTGCCTTATGAGGTTATGAGAAAGAAACTGCTTGACTATAATGCGATGCGCATAATAATCAAGAATGGCAAGGAAGCATGGGAATCGACCTCACGCCCGTATCTCCGTAGTAATGATGACCTTGAAATACTCAACCGATACAATTCGGAAATTCGGGGAATCTATAACTACTACTGTATTGCAAACAATGTCAACATTCTCAATAGTTTCTATTACTACATGAAAGAGAGTATGTATAAAACATTATCATCCAAGTATGAATCAACCGTAAGGAAAATAATCCGTAAATATTGCCGGAATAAAGTCTTTACAGTAAGGTATGAAAACAACAAGGGCGAAATGTTGGAACGTACTATTTATCATGGAGGGTTCAAGCAGAGAAAAGACGCGCGTATTGACAATGCGCATATCATGCCCAGTTATCGCGGGACTGAAAGTACCAGCCTTATGGCTCGGTTGAAAGCCCGTGAATGTGAATATTGCGGAGCGGAGGACAACCTTAGAATGGTGCATGTCCGCAAGCTAAAAGACCTGAAAGGCAAACAGGAGTGGGAACGCTTCATGATTGCCAGACAGAGAAAAACAATAGCAGTATGTGAAAATTGTTATCGTAAGATTCATGAAAAGAAATAGACTGAAAATAACCATGGAGAGCCGTATACATGGAGACGTGTACGTACGGTTCGGTGGCGAGCGTTTAGAAACCTACCGTCCGAAAGGACGGCAAGGCGCTTTGCGCTTAGCCTGTGGAACCGGCAAGACGCTGATAATGTGCATCGCCGCGCATGAAATGAAGCGTCTGAACTTGGCGCACAAGCCGATGATTATCGGGCTGAAAGCGAATGTGGCGGAGATTGCCGCCACCTATCAGGCGGCATATCCCAATGCGAGGATTCTCTACGCTTCTGAAAAGGACTTTTCGACCGCCAACCGCGTGCGTTTCTTCAACAACATCAAGAACAACGACTACGATTGTGTCATTATGTCGCACGACCAGTTCGGCAAGATACCGCAGTCGCCGGAGTTGCAGCAGCGCATCCTGCAGGCGGAGCTTGACACGGTGGAGGAAAACCTCGAAGTCTTGCGGCAGCAGGGCAAGAACGTGTCGCGGGCGATGCTGAAAGGGCTGGAGAAGCGCAAGCACAACCTTGTGGCGAAGCTGGAGAAGGTGGAACACGCTATCAAGTCCCGCACGGATGATGTGGTGGACTTCAAGCAGATGGGCATCGACCACATCTTCATTGACGAGAGTCACCAGTTCAAGAACTTGACTTTCAACACCCGTCATGACCGTGTGGCGGGATTGGGAAACTCGGAAGGAAGCCAGAAGGCTCTGAATATGCTCTTTGCCATCCGTACCATACAGGAACGCACGGGCAAGGACTTGGGGGCTACGTTCCTTTCGGGCACGACCATTTCCAACAGTCTGACGGAACTGTACCTGCTCTTCAAGTATCTGCGTCCGAAGGAATTGGAAAGGCAGGATATCCGATGCTTCGACGCATGGGCGGCAATTTTCGCCAAAAAGACAACCGACTTCGAGTTCAACGTGACGAACAATGTGGTTCAGAAGGAGCGTTTCCGATATTTCATCAAAGTGCCGGAGCTTGCCGCCTTCTACAACGAGATTACCGACTACCGCACGGCGGAGGATGTAGGTGTGGACAGACCAAACAAGAATGAGATACTGCACCACATACCGCCCACACCGGAGCAGGAGGACTTCATACAGAAGCTGATGCAGTTTGCCAAAACCGGCGATGCCACTCTGCTTGGCAGGTTACCCCTGTCGGAAACGGAGGAAAAGGCGAAGATGCTCATCGCCACCGACTACGCGAGAAAGATGGCTCTTGATATGCGCATGATAGACCCGAACTACGAGGACCATCCCGACAACAAGGCAAGCCATTGTGCCAAGATGATTGCAGAGTATTACCACAAGTACGATGCGCACAAAGGAACGCAGTTCGTGTTCTCCGACTTGGGTACATATCAGCCGGGGGAAGGATGGAACGTGTACAGCGAGATAAAACGCAAGTTGGTGGAGGATTACGGCATACCGGCAAGTGAGGTGCGCTTCATTCAGGAGTGTAAGACGGATAAGGCTCGTAAGGCGGTGATAGATGCCATGAACGCAGGGACAGTGCGAGTGCTGTTCGGCTCCACAAGTATGCTCGGAACGGGCGTGAATGCGCAGAAAAGATGCGTCGCCATCCATCACCTTGATACACCGTGGGTGCGACATGAAGTCGCATAGATAATTGTTAGAATGATACTTACGAGTATCAGCTTTAACCCGCTGTTCCGTCAGCGGTAGCCTACCGACCGATGCACCTTAATGCTGTATTAAGCGGTTGGGACAAAGTACACTTTCGTAAGACGAGACAGCACCGTGAGGGAAAGTCAAGTACGGTTAGTATCATACCGTAGAGTGGCGAGGCTGGATAGTATGGTTAGCGTAAGCGAACTGTTAGTAAACTTCGTAATGTCACGAAAGAGTGTAAGATACTGATACACTCTCCCCAAAGGGGAAGCGGTCGGCTAATCCTCTCCATGGTAGGATTACACGGACACAAGCACCGCCGGAGGATGAGACAGAACCTAACCTATCCGTCAGTTATCTATGTGGAACATGGTAAGCCTGTATATCTCCTGTCATACAGATTGATAGGTAAGCAGACAGTAATGAACGCTGAATGGTATGCAGGTATAAGATAACAGAAAAAGCGAATGCCGTTCTGTAATGGAACGGATACGGATTGAGTCGACATCACGAGCTGGTGCAGACAACATCATCCGACACGAAAGTGGGCAGACTTCTGTGACGACATTCGGAAGGCAAGCAAGTCGAGTGTTGTCAAATGGTGATTCTTTACAATTAACTTTTAGAACTTTCAAAAGAAGGAAAGCAAATGAACGAGAACAAAACATCGTGTGCACCTGCTGACAATCAGCAAACGCTTTGGGACAGCATTGACTGGACTAAGGCAGAGCTGTCTGTTAGAAAGCTACAAGCACGTATTGTAAAGGCTCAAAAGGACGGCAAACACAACAAGGTGAAATCCTTGCAGTGGACGCTGACCCACTCTTTTTACGCAAAAGCCTTAGCCGTAAAGAGGGTTACTTCTAACGGAGGGGGTAATACCCCTGGGGTTGACATGGAAACATGGGAGAAACCCGAAACAAAAATGCAAGCAATAAACGACCTCAGACGCAGAGGCTATCAGCCGAAGCCCTTGAGAAGAGTTCACATCAAAAAGAGTAATGGCAAACTGCGCCCATTGGGAATACCTACATTAAAAGACAGAGCCATGCAAGCACTCTACCTCATGGCATTGGAACCAGTAGCTGAGACGACAGCCGATACTCGTTCATACGGATTCCGTAAGGAACGTCGTTGTATGGATGCAGTAACGCAATGTCATAATATCCTTCGAAAAGGCTATTCTCCCGAATGGATTTTGGAAGGGGATATAAAAGGGTGCTTTGACCATATCAGCCATGAATGGTTACTCGTCAACATTCCGATGGATAAGGCGATGCTCCGAAAATGGTTGAAATGTGGCTATATCTTTAATAAACAGATGTTCCCGACAGAGGAGGGTACACCTCAAGGTGGTATAATCTCTCCCACGCTTGCCAATATGACATTAGACGGATTGCAGAAAGTTCTCGCAGAGAGATATAAAAGAAGAACCATAAAAGGGGAACATTATTCTCCAATGGTGAATCTGGTACGTTATGCCGATGACTTTATCATCACTTGTGAGAACAGAGAAACGCTTGAAAACGAAATCAAGCCTTTGGTAGCCGAGTTCATGGCGGAAAGAGGGCTTACCCTGTCTGAAGAAAAGACGGTGATAACCAACATTCGTGACGGGTTCGATTTTCTTGGTTTTAATATCCGCAAATACGGCAATGAAATATTGACCAAGCCGACCAAGAAAGCCGAAAAACGCTTTATGGAGAATATCCGTAAGGTGATAAAAGGCAATAAGGGTTGTAAGCAGGAGTCTTTAATCAGAATGTTGAACGCTAAAATCCGAGGTTGGGGAGCTTATTATCAGCATGGTGCAACGCGTGATTCTTTTCACAGAATTGACCATCAAATATTCCTCTCCCTATGGCAATGGGCTAAACGTCGCCATTCCAAGAAAGGGAAGCGATGGATTAAAGACCGTTATTGGCATAACATCCGAGGTAATAGTTGGACATTTGCTGCCAAGTTCAAGAAGTCAAATGGGAAGGATGACCAGCTAACATTGCTGACGCTCTCGTCTTCATTCCCTTTCCTGCCATATACGCAGATTAAAGGAGATATGAATCCATTTGACACGGATTGTCGTTTATACTTCAACAAGAGAATGAAGTCGAAAATGCTTGTATCACTAAAAGGACGTAAATCTTTGCTTCACCTATGGGAAAAGCAAGGGAGAATATGTCCAATATGTGGAGAGCCGATAGATACGCACAAGGCATGGAATGTACTGCCAACCGTTCAAAAAGGACGAAAGTGCAATATATTGGTTCATGACGAATGTTTCAAAATATCCCTCAAATCCAATGACAACAGAAAGAAGTAGTATGAGCCGGTCTCTATATAAGAATAGAGATTTAGAAAAGCTTGAGCCGTATGAGGGGAAACTCTCACGTACGGTTCTGAGGGGGGAAGAGGGCAGTAATGCCCTTGACCTACCCGATCGACCGTCCGACCTGCAACAGCGTGACGGACGGGGTGTTAGAGCCGGGAACGAGATTGCTAAGCATTTTGCCGAGAACAACGTGGATATCATCATCTACGCGGTGGAAAAGTCGCTGGACAGCTACAAGTTCAATCTGCTGCACTGCAAGCAGACGTTCATATCGCAGCTCAAAAGTGGAGCGATGGGCGCACGTACCATCGACGAGGGAGCAATGGACGAAAAATCGGGTATGAACTTCTCGGAGTATATGGCGTTGCTCTCCGGCAATACCGACCTTTTGGATAAGGCGAAATTAGAGAAGCGTATCGCCTCGCTCGAAGGGGAACGCAAGTCGTGGGGCAAGGGCAAGCGCGATTCGGAGTTCAAGCTGGAATCCAAGACGGGAGAACTGCGCAACAACACGGCTTTCATCGAAGCCATGACGGAAGACTGGAACCGTTTTCTTTCCGTTGTGCAGACTGATAAGGAAGGCAGCCGCCTTAATCTTGTCAAGGTGGACGGCGTGGATTCAACGGATGAGAAGGTCATCGGTAAGCGTTTGCAGGAAATCGCCAAGAACGCCACGACTGGTGGACTGTACAAGGCTGTCGGGGAACTTTACGGCTTTCCGATAAAGGTGGTCAGCGAGAGGACACTCAAAGAAGGTCTGGAGTTCACCGACAACCGCTTCGTGGTGGAGGGGAACTACAAGTACACCTACAACAACGGGCATCTGGCGATGGCAGACCCGATTGCTGCCGCACGAAACTTTCTGAACGCATTGGAGAGGATTCCGACCATCATCGACCAGTACAAGTCTAAGAACGAAGTGCTGGAAAAGGAGATTCCGCAGTTGCAGGAGATAGCGGGCAAGGTGTGGAAGAAGGAGGACGAGCTGAAACAGCTGAAGTCCGAACTCGCCGCACTGGACCGCAAGATACAGCTTGAGCTGGCTCCGGCTCAGGAAAACACAGAAGAGAACCGGCAAGGCAACGAGAAAAAACAGACGGAACAACAGCCGGAAAGCCCGCACGTGGACTTTGTACGCAGTCATTTAATTATAGGGAGACCCGGTTTATCGGAATCCAAAGGTGTAAAACTTTAATATCGAAGTCTTGACAGAAAAAGCCAGTGGTTGAATTTTTCACCACTGGCTTTAATTCTAATAATTTTTCAATCTAATATGACCGAATCTATAACGTTAAATCATAGATTATGTGTCTATTTGTGAAGAAAAAGACGTAACTTTGTATCAAAATCAAATAAGCATAACAATGGAACCATCTATATACAGTTTTTCACTTTATACCGCACTGCCGTTGATGTTATTCTTCGGCTTTTATTTTTTGTTTGCAAAGACTCCTGAAAAGAAAATTTTCAAGAATTATCTCCGCTCCCGACAGATTATGGGTATAGCTATGCTACTGCTTTCGGCAAACTATTCGGTACATTTCTTCTTTGGTATCCGATTCAAAAATGCGGATTCTGCCATATTGATGAACATGTCCACATACTTCCTGTGCTATTCTCTGTTCAGTTCGGCATTGATAATGTTGCTTGATCGTTTTTACATTACCAAACGGCGTGTGTGGACACATATCATTTTATGGATTATATTCTCAACTCTTTCCGGAGTTGTGTTGTTCCTGTTGCCAAGCGGAATCATGCAAAAAATCTCTTTATTTGCTTTAGCTGTATGGTTAGTCGTTTTTGGAATCGTTTTAGCTCGCAGAGTCATAATTGCATATCGTAGAGCCATTCGGATTTTCAATGAAACTCAGGCGGATGATATAGGCACATATATCGAATGGCTTTCCATATTCACTTATTGGGCTGTTATCTTCGGTGTCGGATGCGGATTGCTGACATTTCTGCCAGACAAATATGTTTTTATCTGGATTTTGTCGTCAATACCGTTCTACAGCTATCTTTTCTACAGCTATCAGAACTACCTGCTGTTCTATGAACAGGTGGAAAATGCTTTTGAGCAAGATATACAGTCTGAAGAAGAACTTCTGACAGATACGGAAACAGAACCTGAAATAGTTTCTGAGAAAGAAGTTCCAGTGTCCTATACAGAAATTATAGAGAAAGTGGCCAACTGGATAAAGACAGACGGCTATGTCCAGCAGGGACTTACCATAAAAGAACTGTCCGAAATACTTCATACGAACCGTACCTATCTTTCCGCTTATATCAAGACTACGTATAAAATGACATTCCGCGAATGGATAACCGGTCTCCGGTTGGAGTATGCGAAAAACATACTGAAGGAGCATCCGGAAATCAATATACAGAAGCTGGCTGAGTCTTCCGGTTTTCTTTCCCGCAGTAACTTTATCAAATCATTTACAGAGAAGGAAGGATGTACGCCTGGCAAGTGGAAAAAAGCAAATCTGGAATAATTTGTGTGGTAAAAAGCCGATGAAAAAGGTCTCAGAAGCTCATTTTCAAAAAGTGCTCAAGCGACAAAAAAGTGCTAATTCGACAAAAAAAAGTGCTCAAACGACAATTTGAAAAGTGCTCAAACGACAATTTTTATAAAACGCTGTATTTCAACAGAAAAAGTTTTTGTAATATTTTGGGCGCTGAATGGCATTTATTACCTTTGGAGAAGACAAAGATAATAAATTCAAGTTTATATGAGCAGAAAAATCACTTTTCTCACCCTGTTTCTGTGGCTGATGACGGTAACTTTTCCTGTCATTGCGCAGCAGAAAGCAGACACGACCTACACCTTCCGGTTCGTTACGCAGAAGGACATGTTCTACGTGCCTTGGAATGGCAATGACACGGAACTTGCCCGCCTGCTGGAATGCATCGAGCGCAACAGAACGGACATTCTTGACGGCAGGCTGCCGCTGCTGGTTGACGGCTACTGCAACTCGCTGGGCAGTGAAACCGAGAACCTTGCCACGGCGAAGATCCGTGCCAACCGTGTGAAATCCGAACTGATTATCCGTGCGGAAATCAAGGAAGAAAACTTTATCACCCGCAACCATGCGACAGAGGGAGACTTTGTCACTGTGCGCCTGACGGTACCGGTCAAGGAAACAGCCGTGACGGATGCGGAAGCGGAAGCACGACGCAAGGCGGAAGCCGAACGACTGGAAGCCGAGAAGCGTGCCGAACAGGAACGACTTGCCGAAGAGCAGCGCAAGGCGGAAGAAGCCCGACTTGCCGCTGAAAAGGCAGAGGCAGAGAAAGCCGCTCAACAAAACACACTTGCCGACACTCCGTCGGAAACCAAAATCACAAATGATTATCATCTCTCCCTGCGTGCCAACCTGCTGCGCTGGGCCACCCTGACACCCGATTTAGGGCTTGAATGGCGCATCTGCCCGTCGTGGGGCATTGCCGTAAACGGCTCGTGGACTTCTTGGAGCTGGAGTGACAAGGACCGCCGCTATGCACTCTGGGAAGTGGCTCCGGAAGTGCGTTACTACATGGGCGAGAAGAAAGCCTGGTATCTGGGCGCGATGTTCAAGGCCGGACAGTTCAACTACAAGTTCTCCGAAGCAGGCAAGCAGGGCGACCTGATGGGTGGCGGCATCACTGCCGGCTATCAGCTGCGGCTGAACAAGGCACTGGCTCTTGATTTCAACCTCGGTCTGGGCTACCTGAATGCCGATTTCGAAAAATATGAAGTCATCGACGGTGTACGAGTGCGCAAAGGCAGTGAGACAAAGGACTGGTGGGGCCCCATCAATGCCGGTGTGACATTGGTATGGAAGTTATTCTAACACGGAGGAATAGAATATGAAAGCAAGACAATATATAAATATGATGGGAATGGCAGCCGCCGTGCTGCTCTCTTCCTGCGTGAAGGACACGCTCTATGACACGCCACACCCCGACAGCGGGAAGATTGCGGTGACAGCCGACTGGTCGGCCCGCGGTGAGGGTATCGACATACCTGCCACGTGGACGGTCACCATGGGTGACTATACGGGTACGGAGACTTCCGCCACCCATGCCCCCGACCATCTGTTTGCTCCGGGCAGCTACACCCTTGCGGTGTGGAACCCGACTGAAGGAATCACGGTGAACGGCACCACAGCCACCATTGCCGCAGCCACGGGAACCCGGGCAGGCACGGATACCTTTGTGAACAATGCCCCGGGATGGTTCTTCACCTATACGGAACAGGTGACCATCGAGAAAGACAAGGACTATCCGCTGACCGCCGCAATGAAGCAGCAGGTACGCGAACTGACGCTCATCATCAAACCGACGGGTGATGCCGCCGGACGCATCACGGAGATTGTTGCCCATCTGACGGGTGCAGCCGGAACACTCGACTTCGCTACCGATACCTACGGAGCCGCTTCAAACGTCGTGCTGCCCTTCACCAAGATTACCGAAGGTGACGATGCCGGCAAGTGGAAAGCCACGGTGCGGCTGCTGGGTGTGACCGGCACGGAACAACTGCTGACGGGTGAAATCCGCTATGCTGACGGCAACCCGAGCCCCACCACGCTGAAAAGCGACCTCACGGAAGCCCTCAAGGATTTCAACACCGGAAAGGGCGAATCGCTGACCCTCGGCGGAACGCTGGTTGAGACTCCCGAAGGCATGGAAGTGGACGGAGCCGAAATCAACGGCTGGGAAGAAGTGAAAGGTGATGATGTAAATGCCGATTTGTAACTAATAAAATGACAGATATAATGAAGACAAGATTTTTTGCACTTGCGATGCTCGCCCTCGCACTGGCAGCCTGCAACAACGACAACGAGAACCTGAACGGTGCCCCCGTGGCCGCCCAGTTTACCGCCGACATCGCCCCCGCCACCCGCGCCAGCGGAACTACCTGGACTGGCGGCGACCGTATCGGCATCACCGACATCGGCAACGATTCCCAGTACGGCAACGTGCCTTTCATCCTGAAGAACGGGAAATTTGAGGCAGAAGGAAAGGTCATCTATATCGAAGATACAAAGGCCCATACTTTCCGCGCCTACTATCCGTACAACGCGGCGGGAGGTATCCTCGCAGCCACGACCGATGCCACGGCGCAGCAGAATCAGTCTGCCATTGACTTCCTCTTTGCCACAGGAGCCACGGGAGACAAAAAAAGCCCGGTAGTGAGCTTCACCGACAAAACCGGCAAAGGCGGTGAAGACAACTCCTTCCACCACCGCATGAGCCGGATAACCCTTACCTTCGAGGCGGGCGACGGCGTGGATTTCAGCGTGGTCAAGCCTGAACGTTACACGCTGGGCGGATTGTTACTCACCGGTACGTTCAACACGGCCGACGGTATTGCCACCGCAGACAACGGGGCACAGACCGGAGAACTGGCCATGAATTTGGCAGACGGCGTTCTCACGTCATCAATCATCCTCTTCCCGCAGACAGTTGCATCACTGCCGTTGGTTGTGAATTACAAAGGTCAGGAATATCATGCCACACTTACCGTGCCCGACGGCGCACTGCTGGCGGGTAGAAACCATACCTATACCGTCAAGGTACGCAACAAAGTCCTTGAAGTCAGCGAAGCCACCATTGCAAAGTGGAACGATATAGACGGTGGAGATGTGGGTGCTGACCTGTAGGATGTTAATAATTAATCGATTAGAATAAAGACTTATGAGACATAGATTATTTATCCCCGCAGCCACCGCACTGCTGTTCGCCCTCGCCGCCTGCACGCAGGACGAACTTGCTGGCGATAACCGTCTGCCCGAAGGTGAATACCCCGTCATCATCCGTGCCACCGGATTGTCCGTAGAGGCAACGCCGCTGGCAGCCCCTTCCACCCGTGCCGCTGTGGACGGCGACTGGCTGGGTGTCACTTCCGTGGCACTCAAGATGGGCGATGCGGTAAAGGAATACACCGTAACGGCTTCTACCGATTTCAAGAGTGCCACGCTTTCACGCGAGAACGACCCGTACTACTGGACCAGCCGCGACCCGATTACCATATCGGCATGGTGGCCCTTCAACAATGCCGACATCACACAGATGCCTGCCGTGAAGGTGGCAGAAGACCAAAGCAAATTGGCTGACTTCCAGAACAGCGACTTCATCTCTGCTGAGAACCGGAAGGTGGAATTTAACAACCCGACTCTTGAATTTACCCACCGCACGGCACGCGTGACAATCGAACTGAAGCCCGGCACGGGATTCACGAGCGTTGCCGGTGCCACGGTGATCCTCGTGAGCCTGTCCGCCGATAACGGCAACCCGACCGCCATCAAGACCTACAACGCAAGCGGCAACACCTACGAGGCACTGACCGCCCCGCAGACCGTTGCGGCAGGCAAGCCGTTCATCCGGGTGGAACTCGGCAGCGGCACCTTCTACTTCCGCCCGCAGAACAACGTCGTATTAGAGGCTGGCAACCGCTATAAATACACCGTCAAGGTGAACGCCACCGGCTTGACGTTAGAGGGTTGCACCATCGGTGACTGGGCTGACGGTGGCGGCGAAAGCGGCGAGGCTGAGGATTTAGGCTATTCTATACAGAACGACGGCAGTTACACGGTCTATAACGCCGACGGCCTGCTGGCATGGAACAAAGCCGCACAAAAGGACGAATCGATAAATTGCACCCTCACCGCCGACATCGACCTGACGGGTAAGGATTGGACACAGATAGGCACATGGCCAGGTTACTCCGGCGTCTTTAATGGGCAGGGACACCGCATTACGGGATTAAACTTTTCAGCAGCGACTACTGAACTTTTTGGGTTATTAAATTTACGTGGTGTGATAAAGAACCTACAACTCATAGATGTGAATCTATATGGCAATAATGGATCAGCAGCTGGAATAGTGGATCAAAATAATGGTCAAATCATTGCCTGCTCTGTGACGGGAAAAATTTCTGCATATGGTAGAACTTGTGGTATAGCCGATTTAAATTATGGCAGTATCACAGCTTGCTGGTTTGACGGCACATTGAAAGATTATGAATCTGGAGCTATAGTGCGTTTCAACTACAATACTATAACTTCCTGTTATTGGGGAGGCAATGCCGAGCGAGGAGAATTCCGTAATTTTGGAGGAACGGTAGATGCCACGAAGGTGGACGGCGCGACAGTGAAATGGCAGACAGCCGTCGACGGCATGAACACCGCCCTCACCGCTGGCGACTACCAGTGGGTACTCGGCACCGACGGTCTGCCCGTATTGCAAAAGAAACAATAACGAACCCTAAACAACACGCATCATGAAACGAACAATCATCCATACATCTGCAGCCATAGCCCTGCTGCTCGGCATTGCCGCCTGCACGCAGGACGAAGCGGGCTTCCTGCAGGAAGGGGCGGAAGGCACACCCATCGTCTTTACCGCCACGGGGCTGAACCCCGCTGCGACAGCCATCGCCAATACCCGTTCCACCGTGGACGGCGACTGGGAGGGTGTGCAGAGCGTGGCAGTCCTGATGGACGGCACGGTGAAGGCATACGACGTGACGCTCACCACCGCCGACCCCGCCAGCGCCACGCTGACCTCCACCGACCCGCACTACTGGACCAACCGCAAAGACATCACCGTCACAGCGTGGTGGCCCTACACCGCTGGCGAGACAACCCCTTCTGCTGTGAAGGTAAAAGCCAACCAAAGTGCCCGGAAAGACTTCGAGGGCAGCGACCTCATCGTAGCCGACGGACAGACGGTGACCTATGGTAGCCCCACGCTCCGCTTCACCCACCGCACGGCGCGGGTAACCATCGTTCTGACGGACTACACCGAGGGGCTGGCATCCGTGCAGCTGACGGGCCTCTCCACCGAAGGCGACAACCCGGATATAATCGTCCCGTATGACAAGGGCAGCAACACCTACACCGCCATCGTCGCCCCGCAAAGTGTGGCAGCTGGCACAGCCTTCATTACCAGCACCTTCACTAACGGCAAGACCTTCGTTTATAAGATGAAGAATGCTACCGACTGGCAGGCGGGCGGTGAATATACCTACACCGTCTCCCTCGCTGCGGCAAAAGGCTATATCATAGAGGACGACGGCAGCTACACCGTGACCTCCGCCGATGGTCTGATGAATATAGCCGAATTAGTGAACGGAGGTAAGAGCAACATTAACATTACCCTCGACACTGACATTGACCTCACAGGCAAAGACTGGACACCGATAGGCACAGACTACGACAACTCATACAAAGGCACCTTCGACGGTGGCGGCCATACCATTACGGGGCTGACCTTTACGACAAATGACGAATTTGCGGGTCTGTTCGGCTGGCTCAATAGAGCTGGTACGGTGAAGAACGTGGTGATGGAGGGCGTACAGATAACAAGCAATCAAATATATGGCGGCAGTATTGGCGGCGTGGTAGGATATAGCTGGGGCACCATTGAAAACTGCTCGGTGTCGGGCAGCGTCAGCGGCACGGTGTATGTCGGCGGTGTGGTGGGTGCTCAAATAGGCGGTTCCATCACCGGATGCAGTTCCTCTGCCACAGTGAAGGGAACGGTCGATGTCGGCGGCGTGGCAGGTCAGACGAATTCGAGTGCCACCCTGACCGCTTGCTATGCCACGGGCAACGTGACCATAGAAATAAACCCCGCAAAGAATATCGCTGGCGGCAGTCTGGTGGGAATGAACGCAGGAATCAGCCTCCTTGCCTGCTATGCCACGGGCAACGTAACCAGTACGGGTAGTAGCACTGGCCAAGTACATATCGGCGGCTTTTTGGGAAATAACTACACCACCGTGACCGCCGGCTATTGGAAGAACAATCATGAACAAGGCATCGGCTACAATAGGGAAAGCACCGGAGCCACGAAGGTGGACGGCTCTGTCGTTACCTGGCAGAAAGCCGTCGATGCCATGAACACCGCCTTGCAGAACGCAGGCTCAGAGTGGCGTTACGAACTTAACGGAGCATTGCCTACCTTGAGGAAGCAGTAAACCGTTGCGGGCGGAAAAGTTCCGCCCGCAACGAACATTAACCGAAGTATAACCCCAATAAAAAAAGGAGGACGTGCTGGAACACACGGAGAATCCACCATATAGGTTTTGGCATCAAGGCATTGTTAATAATAATATAGACTCCAGTGTAAATATGGAAACTGTAAGCCGGACATTGTCAAGATTGGTGCTCATTAAAGGCAACAAATCAAGTAATTAAATTAAAAACATGGGACTTTTTCACAGAGACAAGAAAAATAATGACGATGAGCCGGACAGTGTTCAAACCAATTCATTCTCTGATATTATGAATGGTTTGCAATACGCCGTAAACTGTGCACAAGATACATTGCAGAATCATCAGATACAAAATCTGACCAGACTTTTTGAAGGAACAAATGCAAATAACGCAAATACGTTCCAATCGAAAAAAATCATGGTTGGAGACAAGACTATTGATATTCCACTTATAGCTTTGATATCCCATCATTATCTTGCGATGGATAATGTGCAGATAAAGTTCAAGGCGAAGGTCGGAAGCGTGGAATCACAGATTCCAGAAAACAACTTATTGTTATCCAGCCCACAAAGAGCCAATCTCCAGATGCAGATGAGCAACATAAAACCGGATGCGGATGATGTCATGGAGGTTTGCGTCAATTTTAAGGTTCAGGAGACTCCGGAGAGCATTTCCCGAATTATTGACGATTTTGTAAAAAATATCTAACAATTTTAAAATTCAAATGTTATGGCAGAAGAAATAAAGAACCAAGGGCAACAAGAAAATGCGGAAAACTTGAATGAAAATGTAAGCGGACAGGCGAAAGAAATTATCTCCGCTGCATTGGAAGAGACTCAAAACAGAGAAACTTCTCCAGTTCTTAAAGCAGATTCAAACGTGACTGACAAATTCAAGGGGCTTCCCATGCGGGAACTTATTGCAGCTCCACTTATTGCAGCAGCCGAAGCACAACAGGAATTGGCAGCGACAGCATGGAATTTCTACCAGCAAATTGCATTTGATAGTAAAAGCGGCAATAAAGCGCGTATATTGGAATTCGATGTCGAAAGACCGATACAGCAGGATAGAAAAATGACAACAATGTCACAAAGTGTCAAGGCTCCGTTTATAGGATTGGTGCCTATTCCTTCCCTGCTCATAGATCGCGTGGATGTCGATTTCCAGATGGAGGTTACCGATACATCAAACGTAAAAAGCACTACCAACGCAGAAGTAGAGGCAAAAGCTTCTGCAAAACATTGGTTTATAAATGCGGAAATCAGCGGCAAAGTCACGACCGCCCGCGAGAACACCCGCATGACCAACCAAACGGCAAAATACCAGATACATGTGACAGCCAGTCAGCAGCCGCAGACCGAAGGTCTATCTAAACTGATGGATATAATGGCATCATGTATCGAGCCTATAACAAACGAAAGTAACAGTAAGTAAATATATGAATTTGATTCAAGCATTAAGATTGCCAAACAGTCAAGCAGTAATGACAAATATTGCACGGTTTCATTATCAAAATATTTATAATATAAGTTTGAGTCCTCCGATTGTCACGCAAAGTAATTTGACATTTCAAATAAAAGGATATACCCGTAACTATCGTTTTCTTAGATTAGACTATGCCTGTGTCATATATATTGCGGATAGAATAGCAGTCGTTGCTTCAAATGGCATAGATACTTTAAGTTCAGGTTTTTCGGGGTGTTATATGGCCAGTTTTAGGCACAATGGCATTAGGTATGTTGCTCATATTCCAACGCCTAACAATAGTATTAAAACATCATGGAATCAGGCGGTTCAAAATCGAATAATAGATAATGTTGTTCTTTTTAAACCTACTGAAGGATTGGCGAGAATCCCAGGAACCATTGGTATTTGGGGAATTATAACATTTAACGATAGATGTTATCGGCTTGATGTAAATGAAAACGCTCCTCCAAGTCAAGCCATACGTGGCCAAAGAATTTTTAACTCAATCCCGGGAAATCCCATGCTAACAGAAATTCCACCTATCGCCGGTGGTCAGATGCCTTAATAATTATAACAATTGTAAATAAGGAAAGAATGGTTGTTTCATTGAGGAGTAGAATTCTATTCGGATATATAATTCTGGTGGCGGTCATAGGCAGCATGGCCGCCATTCTCATCCATGAACCTGCGAAGTTCCACGACCTATATGCGTATTTTAAATAACGGTATTTACACAAACAGCAAATGAGCGAACAATTCGTTACCACTACCAAGCATTTCCGCAAGCTGCTTGCCGCAGGCTATCTGTTGATAGTCCTGCTGGTGGGCGGCATCATCTGCACGTGGCTCGGAGAATGGCGCGACTTGGAGTTGCTGGAACGGGAGAACCGTGAAATCAACCGCTTCCGCAAGGAAACACACGATGCGTATGTGGGTGTGGTGGAGTTGTCTCTTTTGGGCGAGTCGGTGCTGGAATGGGACGATAAGGATGTGGCGGCATACCGGCGGCAACGGATGACGGTGGATAGTATGCTTTGCCGCTTCAAGAGCCATTACGAATCGGTGCGCATAGACAGCGTGCGCCACTTGCTGGAGGACAAGGAAAAGCGGCTGTGCGCCATCATGGAGGCTCTGGAACAACAGGCGGACATCAACCGCCGGATAGCCAAGCAGGTGCCGGTGATAGTGCAAACGAGCAGGCAGGAAGAGCCGAAGAAACAGAGGAGGAAAGGTTTTCTCGGGTTGTTCGGCAAGAAACAGGAAGCACC
>ERZ827478.1262-NODE-1262-length-18839-cov-16.570805_pt1 | contig 18839 bp, 18 predicted proteins | sample MGYA00519705_ERZ827478 | MGnify/ENA primary metagenome ERZ827478 (study PRJEB31778, sample SAMEA3449318) | human gut metagenome | biome: human gut; feature: human-associated habitat; material: faeces | place: United Kingdom | collected 2010/2012 ... | reverse complement strand
CTATGTCCGCCTCCGCTGCGTTTTCCAGCACCGGCAAATCCGCCGGCCGCCGCATCGAGCATTATGGCATCATCGTTTCAACGGTCAGAAAAATGGTAGCCTTGATTTGCTCAAAACCGCCACACAAAAAGCTATGCAAAATAATCGTGGGAATTTATTGCCCGGCAATAGTTTTTTCTTTTCTGCCGCTGGACAGAACACAATTTATTGAGTTTGTTAAAAAAGCAGAGCCAATAGATCTGTGAGTTTTCCACAAATTTATCGGCTCTGCATCTGTGCGTCTGGCTCTTTCTTTAATGATCGTTATGACATCACGTGTTTCATTTCACAATATCTACGGTTTCTAATAGAATGATTAATATCCTAGTTGGAGTTGAGTTATCAACATTATATTTTTTGCACAGCAATAGCTATTGTCTTTGGCGGATACACATTTCCTGATGGCAATTGTTTTCATCAAGAATTCGCATATTGCGAATCCAGCAAGGAAGCTGATAAACTCCATCTGAAGGAACTGTCCTTGGATACAAGACTGTACTAACGACTCGTGTTCCGCGTCCTCCACCAGTAACTTCGTCACTTATGCTCGAATTATTGGAAAGCAAACTCATAGGTCCATCACTGATAATTACTGGCGCTGAATACTTATGTTTCTCTTAAATTCCACTGTCCATCACACATACAATGGGAGCAGGTTGGATAAGGGCCTCGATTTGTATGTTTTCGGTAAAACTATCGTTATTTCAGGGAAATCATCTCACATAGCTGTTATCGAGAATGAGGGTACGATGCTCCTTGCTGATAGAATTTCGTTCTTCAACTTGATATCGGGGGCTGACACATTGACGGACACATTTCTGCTGACCATGTCGTTCTCAATGGCAGCGTCATTCATCTAATCTGCGGCTTCTTGACTTCCAGCATGATCTTGCCAGAGTAATCCTTTGCTGCCATACTGTTTATGAGCACCTTTAGATGTAATAATTGGGAGAGCTTCTTTCTGCCTATGACCGTGTTCAGATGGTGGGCGAGAATCAACTTGTATCACTGGCAGGAGCCTCTTTACAGGTAAAACATGCTGCACCAGTATGTAGACTCAGCAAGAGATTTATATGACCACATCCTCATCGGTTTCCAGCTAAGTCTAAATATTTTAGCTATCATAACCCTTGTTGCGGCGGACAGCGTATTGATCCCTGCCCAGCCGCAGTTTTTTCCAGCAAAGGAACCTGAAATGCTGTTCCCAGCCTACAGCCAGGTGCGTAGGAAGATGAATCCTGCTCTGAAGATCGAAGGTGTACTCGTCACCATGATGGACAAACTGTTTAACTTCATCAAGGATAGCTGGTAATATATTATTCAGCCACGGATGCTGCGGTAAACAGCATTTTTGCGTTTGTTTACTCTGTGCGTGTATGCTTGCCGCAAATTTGGCCAATATGTAGAGAGAAAGGGGGATTGGAGTATGAACTTTCTGATTCTTTGCCTGACTGCCCTGGGGTCATTCGGGGCATTATTTTTGATAGCCAAGTTCATTGGACACAAGCAAATTGCTCAGTTGGATTTTTTTGATTACATTACGGGAATAACCATTGGTTCCATTGCGGCTGAAATGGCCACAGAGTTAGAGAAACCCTGGAAACCGCTTACCGCCATGGTAATATACGGAGGCGCAACTCTGCTGCTGAGTATCATTGCCAACAAATTTCCAAGAACGCGCAAATACCTGAACGGTACACCCACCATTCTCATGGATCACGGCAAATTATATCATGAAAATCTGAAAAAGGCCAAGCTGGATCTGAGCGAGTTCATGGTTATGTGCAGGCAGCAGGGATACTTTGACTTGACGAACATTCAAACTGCTGTGTTTTCTAATAGGAGGGAAATAACGTTCAAGTGCAATTAATGATACTGGCGTTCTACTATTCACCGTAAATCTGCAGGCCATATGCCGGATGATCTCCCCATGATCTCCGTACCGAGTTCAACCGTTATTTCTTATTCCGTATTATAGTACTTACAAGATATTATGAAAAGCGACTTATTTTGATGTCAGATAGTTAATTAATTTATGTATTAGCCACTACGAAAACTCCTCGAAATATACGTCGATGGCTACCAAGGGTTCGCGTCGCTATGCTTATAGCAAAACTCATAATCGCAATTCGCCGGCAGGTCTTAAGTCGTTTTTTTACTTGGTAAAGGAGATGATATCATCTGTTACCTTATTGCATGGATCGCCCTGACAGTTGGGGCTATGACCTCAATTCATGTCTTCGCCCTTGTATTGATAGGTGCTGTACATAATCTGAATACATTCGATGACACTTGCGTCACCTGGGAAACCACTGGTGCTTGTGAGTTTAGAGGAGAAATAAAGTTGTGACAAAGTCACAACTGCCAAACTAAGTGATTGATATTTCAAAGCAACAAAAGGAACAAAGTCCCACTTGGCAAACCAATGCCCAAATACCCAATAGAAAGAAAAACACACGAGAGAAACTATAGCCAGTAATTTAAACAATGCATTCCGGACTCTGCACATATCGATAACCTCGAAAATTGTTGATAGACCTGCTCCTATTTAACGCTTCAGCGATGATGACTATACGCCGCTGTACACCATTAAGTATGTTTGGCCTTAGTGATTTGCTTCTTTCTTTTACAGAGTGAATGCAAAAAAGGCGAAAGAAAGCGTCTCTTGGCTGGGGGTGCGGACAAAAAGTTGGACTGATTATGCAGCAAAGCCAAGATGATGTCTATACTCAATCGGACTCAGCCCGCCGAGAGATAGCTTGATACGTTTATGTTTATACCAATTGATATAGCGGTCTATCTCCTGACGAAAATCGTCAAGCGAGACCTGTTCCCAGGAGCGCCCATAGAACATTTCGTTTTTGAGCCTTCCAAAGAACCCTTCGCATGCTGTGTTATCGGGAGAGCACCCTTTTTTAGACATAGAGCGAATCAGGCCTGCTCCGTTCATCCGATCAATCCATCCGGGCCATCGGTAATGGCAGCCTCTGTCTGAATGGACAACCGGATGACAGCCCTCCGGCAGATTGGCAATCACTTGATCCAACATGGTATTGACCAGATCGGCATTGGGGCGAGTTCCGGTCGTCCAGCCCGTAACCTTCCAATCAAAACAATCGATCATGGCGGAGAGATACAGCTTGCCGCTCGGAATAGCAAATTCTGTGATATCCGTTATTAGCTTTTCGTACGGCTGGTTTGCATGAAAATCGCGCGAGACGATGTTCTCTACTTCAGGCGTAATTTCTTCCAAATATGAACTATATTTTTTCTTTTTGGAAAGTAGAACGATTAGTTCTTCTTTCATGATCCGGCGGATGATCTTCTCAGAGAGGATAACCCCCTTCGCGCTTCAGCACCAGATAAATGCGGCGGTAACCATATACACCCCTGTTTTCCTGAAAAATCGAGGTGATTTGTGTCCGGCAAAACACATATTTGTCGGGTTTGGTCATAACAGCTCGCTGATAATAGTAACTGCTTTTAGCCATATTAAAACGGGACAGCAGCATCGGCAGTGTATATTTCCCCTTCAAGGCGTCGATGATCACTGCCTTTTCACGGTTTCTGAGTACCGTCAGATCGACGCCGGGGTCTTTTTTTAAGACTGCGATGGTCTCCTTCATCACATCTACTTCAAACTGCAGTTCCTGAAGTTGCGTTCGAAGCTTCTCCAGATCTTCAGTTTCAGACAATGCATGCTCCTGAGGAAGCGGAGCCCTTGGTATGCTTTTTCTCTTCGCCATCAGGCCCACCATCCCATACTTCAGATATTTCCTGCGTCAGGTGTATATGCTCATACGGCTGTATCCGATTTCTCTTGATACATATTCTACATCTTCGCTCAATTCAAAGCAACGGTGGAGTACCTCATATTTGAATTCTGCCGAGGGATACCTTGGGTACCCGGGTGTGTTGCAGTGATGTCCGGTCGTTGTGGTAGTCTCTGCTATTTGGCCATGTCTGTTCTCCAACCCGGCTTTCTTGCGTTCATACCAGCGGTACAATGTCGACTCGCTGGGATATCCTATCCGATGGATTACGGCGGCTATTGATCCCAGTCGCTCATATTTTCTGAGCGCCCTTTCTTCCTGCTCCTTTGTGTATATTCAGTTGCCTCCCTCTGGAGTCCAACTTTTTGTCCGCAGCCCCGTCTCTCCACAAACGCCATCGAGAATTTCAACCGTCAGCTTCGGAAGGTGACCAAGACCAAAGGCGCCTTTGCAAGCGATGATGCGCTGCTCAAGCAGCCGTATCTGGTGACAGCCCAAACCACGGATAAATGGACGATGCCGATCAAGGACTGAGGCAGCATTCTGATGCAGCTCATGGTCTACTTCGGCGACCGGTTCGATGTCGCGCTCTAACGGGTAACAACACGGGGCAAGGCTAGGCCTTGCCACCCATGACCACTTGCATTATCTGGTATTTTGGTATTTACACAAAGATGGCGGCACTACTACCCTTAAGGGACACAAGGGCGCACTTCTGTACTTCAATACGCCCTCTCCTATCGTGAGTATATGCCCTGGGGAGCTTTATTCGACCTTATAAGAACCCTACGTCGTTTCGTTCTGTCAAGGTGGATCTACCCTCCTTGCGCCGATAAAGCGACTATCCATTGTGGACTTGCGCCAACAAGTTTGAATAATAGGAATAAAAAGGGGATGTCTCACTAAGGAACTGACAAAGCTCAAAGAGGTATCCGCGGCGTATGAGAAGGGATATGTCATAAACGCGGCAAAGGTTCTGACCGAATTTGTGTATGATACCATTGAAAAGGGACGCCGAAGAGGACTTCGAGAAATGGTAAATGCCGCAGAGGCTGCTCCGGCGTCCAGATCACCGGATGCAACGCTGAGACAGCGTATAGTCAGATACTTTGAATCCACATACATTGATGAGCCGACGGATGTGATAGAAAGTCCTCATCTGGGATTCGAATTGATTTCAGGCATAATCGACGTCGTTTATGATGAACTGTCCGGCAGCATATTAGGCGGTATAAGGTCTGCCAATGAAGCTTCGGGACTTCGAGGCGGTGTATCTCGATACTTGGAATCTACCCCTGACCACCCCGGCTTGCTGATACTGAGAGCGCTTGCTGAGCTCTATTGCAATGATTGCGATACAACATCCATGATGCATGACCTCAGGGCGGCTTGCGACTTTGCGATAAACAGGTATTCCTGCAGCAAGAGTAGCCTGGATAATACTATCATGTATGTCATGCGGAAGATAATTGAGCGCAATGAGACAATAGAATGACTATTATAGCGATTGCCAACGTACGCTGTGCTGATGATCATTATACAAGGGTTAACATAATCCTGTAAGCTTAAGCACAATTATCCATAATATAATTGTAAAAACAGAGCACATGGTGGAATAAGCAACCAATTCTTCGCTGAGTACATCTTCATAGCCGAGAACCTTTGCAGTTGATACGGAGGATATTGCACTGGGGACTGCAAAGACCCCCATTACTGCAAATAAGTTGCCGCCTCTGAAGCCTAAAAATACTGTGGCTATGAATATCCAAAATAGTGGAATAACAACGAGCTTTAATGGCACGTAAGGTATGACAATTTGACGGTTTGCTCCGTTTTTGAAGGCAGCAAGAGATGCACCTAGGAGCATGAAAGCAAGAGGAGTGGATATTTGCCCTATGCTTGTAAGGGCTCTTACCATGCTGTTGGGAAGAGGAAGCTTTATCAAATTACATATGACACCAAGCAATGTACCCATTGCTATCGGATTGTTTACAGCATTTTTTATCAGACTGCAAAAGGCTCGCTTTTCCCCTTGAAACCATTTCAGTCCGGATATTGCCAGTATGGTTATGAGGGGGTAAATACATGCATATGAAAGGGAAATTTTTGCGGATTCTTGGGTGGAGCAAAGGCTTAGCACTACGGGCAATCCAAACGCAGCAATATTACCTCTGAGCAATCCTTGACAGAGTATCCCACATTTTTCGCGATTTTTTACAAACAGGGGAACAAGGAGGGTAACAGAAAAAAAAGTTATGGTGATAGCAGATGCAAGGAATACTGTTAGAGATACATCGAAAGCTTGACTTAAATCGCAGGTATATGTGCTGATAAACATCATGCTGGGTAAGCAGATGAAATAGACTATTCTATGTATGGATGCAGCCGATTCTGTGTCTGTTAACTTAAGATATTTAACAAGGCACCCAGCGAAAATATATATAATAATAGGGAGAATCGTATCCAGAAGAAGCGGAAATAGATCCATAATAAAATATCCTCGGCGAAATATAAAAATATAATTTAAACAGAGATCTGCCGTCTGAAAGTATAGACGGCAGATCTGTAACTAAAGAGAAGTATTTGGGGAAACGTTCATGCTTGTGTGATTAGTTACGTACGAGATATGCAAGGTTGATAATCTCGTTGGGATAGAGGATGAAGCCGTCAACATTGGAGCGACAGCCATAGGACTGCATCTCATAGTAAAGAGGAACAGCACATGCATCATCTACAAGTTCCTTCTGAAGCTGGTACATTACATCGTAACGAGCATCGGGATCTACGATAGAAGCCTGATCTTCCAGCAGCTTGTCTACCAATTCATTAGTGTAGAAGGAGTAGTTCTGAGAACCACGACCGAAGTTCTGATACAGGTTGTACTCGGGATCACCGGTGGGGCAACCCATGCCAAGCAGGAATAGCTCATGCTCACCGTTTACGCCACGCTCGGTGTATGCACCCCAGTCAAGAACGTTGATTTCAACGTTGATACCGATCTCAGCCAGCATAGCCTGAATTACTTCCGCTACCTGACGGTCCATTGCATAACGGCCTTCGGGAGTGTCCAGAGTGATGCTAAAACCATTGGGATAGCCAGCCTCGGTCAGCAACTGCTTGGCCTTTTCGACATTGTACTCATAGCAGCCAACTCCCAGAGCGGAATTGTCGATAACGCTAGATACCATACCGGAGTCAGGATAGGTTGCGATGCCGCGGAGCAGGGTATCAATGATAGTCTGCTGGTCGATAGCATAGTTAATGGCCTGGCGTACACGTACATCGGCAAGCTCTTCTACCTTGCCGGAAGTCATACCGATAAAGATGGTGCGGTAGCCTTCTTCAAGGATTACCTTTACATTGTTGTCAGACTCCAGATCGGCGATCTGAACCATGGGAACGTTGGCAATAACGTCAGCGTCGCCGGTTTTAAGCATCATTACACGGGATGTATCTTCGGCAACAATCTTAACCTCAACTTCTTCGGTGGTGGCGGGAGTTCCCCAGTAATTGTCATTGCGAACGAAGGTGAGGCTGCTGCCGTAGTTCCAATCCTTCAGCATGAGGGGACCGGTGCCAACGGGATTGCGGCCAACTTCTGCGCCGTATTCTTCGCAAGCTTTGGGGCTGAGCATGCTGCAAGTGTAGCTGCTAACCTGAGCAAGGAATACGCTGCAGGGAGTATTCAGAACAAACTCTACAGTGTACTCATCGATAACATTGGTGGACTCAATCATACGAACTATAGAGACCTTGGGAGACTTGGTATCGGGATTGCCGATACGGTCGAAGTTGTACTTAACAGCTTCTGCGTTGAATGGTTCGCCATCGGTAAAGGTTACATCCTGACGGAGCTTGAAGGTCCATACAGTGCCGTTTTCATTGGCTTCCCATCTCTCGGCCAGCCAGGGGACAATCTCGGATTTCTGATTACGCATTACCAGAGGCTCAGAGATCTGGAGACACATCTGCCCGTCGATGGTGGCATTTGCCATATGAGGATCCAGAGTGGAAGGCTCAGTACCGCAAACATAGGTAAAGGTCTGATCTGCTTCTTCAGCAGGAGCGGAGACTTCACTAGAAGTGGAAGTGTCGGTCTCGGCTGCTTCGGGGGCCTGCTGTGCAGAACAACCTACTGCAAACAACATGGCGAGAACGGAGAGGATAGCGATAAACTTCTTGATGTTCTTCATTTTTTCCCTTTCTGTAATAATTTATTATCAGCATTGCGTGGCTTGTACATGAGCTATTTGTCTATCATATGACAAGCTACGAAATGGTCTGATCCGATTTCCTTGAGAGGAGGTTCTTGCTGGTGGCAAATATCTTTTGCCATCCAGCAGCGTCCTGCAAACCGGCATCCAGGTTTGGGGTTAACGGGGCTGGGTACATCGCCCTTGAGGAGAATCTTCTCCTTTTTCTGGTAGTTGTATTTGGCAATGGGAACTGCCGAAAGCAATGCCCTGGTATATGGATGGGTGGGATTACGAAATAGCTCGTGAGAGGGGCAGGTTTCCACCAGCTTGCCAAGGTACATTACAGCTACTCTGTTGCTGATATGACGAACCACGCTCAAATCGTGAGAGATGAAGAGGTAAGTAAGTCCCATATTCTCCTGAAGGTCTTGAAGTAGATTCAGAATTTGTGCCTGAATAGATACATCGAGAGAGGACACGGGTTCGTCGCATACTATAAACTGTGAGTTCATAGCAAGGGCGCGTATAATGCCTACTCTCTGGCGACGGCCACCATCAAGCTCATGTGGGTAGGCATTGTACAGTTTAGGACTTACACCACCTTTATGCATAAGCTCGATAACAACTTCATTGAGTTCAGAGCGTTTGCACATTTTGTTTACGATAAGGGGCTCGGCTATTATCTGGCTGATAGTTTTGCGAGGATCAAGGCAGGAATAGGGATCTTGGAAAATTATCTGCATCTCCTTGCGAAGTTCACGCATTTGAGTAGGGTTGTATTTAAGTATGTCTTCACCGTTATACAAAACTTCGCCGCCAGTGTGAGGAATAAGGCGAAGTATGGTACGTCCGATGGTGGATTTTCCGCAGCCGCTTTCGCCTACCAGTCCCAGAGTCTCTCCCTTATTGATTGAGAAGCTTACTCCGTCAACTGCATGCAACGTTCCCTGAGGCACCGTATAATACTTAAGCAGATTCTTAACTTCCAACAGCTTTTCACTCATGCTGGTTAGCCTCCTTGTAAAGATGACACTTCACTGTGTGTTCTGAATCGATCTGAACTTCAGTGGGTTCAACTTGATGACAGATATCCATGGCCTTTGTGCAGCGATCGCAGAACTTACAGCCCTTAGGTAGATTCATGGGATCTGGCATAGCTCCGGGAATTATGCTTAGCCGCTTGTCATCTTCGGATTCTATATCGGGAAGACAGTTGAAAAGACCTTGGGTGTAAGGATGCATAGGATTAGTGAAAATGGAGCGAATATCGCCTTTTTCGATTATGTTTCCGGCATAAATTACCATTACATAGTCGGCTATTTCAGCAACTACACCTAACGCATGAGTGATAAAAATAATGGAAGTATCGTATTTTTCCTTTAAGCCTTTCATCAGCTCAAGTATTTGCGCTTGTATGGTAACGTCAAGGGCAGTAGTGGGCTCGTCTGCGATGAGCAGCTGAGGATTACAGGCCAAGCCCATAGCTATGCAAACGCGCTGCTTCATGCCACCACTGAACTCATGTGGATAGTTATTGGCACGCTCTCGGCGTATGCCTACAACTTCCAGCATGTCGCCTGCACGCTTCATAGCTTCTTCTTTGCTTACTTTCTGGTGCTCGCTTATTACATTGGCTATCTGATGCCCTACAGTGTATACCGGATTAAGGGCGGTCATGGGATTCTGGAATATCATAGAAATCTTGTTTCCACGGTATTCCTGAAGATCTGTTTGCTTTTTTTTGAGCAGGTCCTCTCCTTCAAATATTATCTCGCCGGAGGTGACTATACCCGGAGGAGAAGGTATCAATCCCATTATGCTTAAGGCAACGGTGGTTTTGCCGGCGCCGGTTTCGCCAACGAGGCTTACGGTCTTGCCTTTAGGTATGGAAAATGATAGATTATTTAATGCTTTAACGACTCCGTCAAATGTTCTATATTCAACACATAAATTCTTGACTTCAAGCAGCGTTTCTGACATGGTATTTCTCCTTTCTGGTAAAATTTGCTTTTAGGTCAGATTCAGGTATTCGTAAATAAGGCTGGCCATATATTTGATACCGGTCAAATACTGATGGATGCTGATATTTTCATCTGGAGCATGTGTATTAGCGGTGGAGAATGGAGCGCCCAAGCCGATATTTATAATATCGCCGCCAATATAGTTATGGAAAATACCAAACGGGCCAGTGCCGTCAAGGTAGGGCCATACTACGGGATCTTCGCCGTATACTATGCGTGCCATTTCGCAGGCGGTTTTTACGAATTCGTCTTCAGGAGATACCTTATATGGCATTACTCCGTGTCCAAGTTCTACTTCAAATTCACCATATGGCGATTCTTTTATGAACTTCAATACCTTCTCGGCAGCGGTTTCGGGAGTGAGTCCTTCAATGAGGCGCCAATCCATCTTTGCCATTGCTTCGCAGGGAATAATGGTTTTTGCACGCTCTCCTGTCCAGCCGCTCTTAAAGCCGGAGATATTGCATGTGGGGTGATAGAGCAGAGTTTCGACCATATTATCGCTGTCCGCAGGAGCGCCATTGATCCTGTCTATCTGGTACTCTTCCTTGTATTCCTTGGCATCCATAGGAATGGTTTTGATAAGTGCCAGTTCGGAGTCCTTGGGAGGAACGATACCGTCGGTATAGGAGGGAACGATAACCCGGTTGTTTTCATCAACCATGGAATTGAGTAACCGGATAAGATCCCATGCGGCGTTTGGAATGAGGGGAGCCTGACCTGAATGAACATCGCGCTTTGCGCGGCGGCAGCGTATTTCCATACGCATAAGTCCCTTACAGCCCAGATACATCTGGGGACGACCGCTTTCATGTACGCCGCGATCGCATGAGGCCGCGGCATCTGCCTGAAGAATATCTGCAAACTGTGAAAGGTAAGCCTCGAGATTAGGGCTGCCAACTTCTTCCTCGCCTTCAATGAACAGCTTTACGCCTTTGGGGATGGAACCGAGAACAGCTTTAAGTGTTTCAAGGGCTTTAATATTAGCATAAAGGTTACCCTTATCATCTGTAGCACCTCTGGCGTAAACATGGCCATCGCGAATATCGGCAGAGAATGGATCGCTTGTCCATTTATCAACGGGATCAGGATCCTGCACATCATAATGGTTGTAAATGAACAGGCGTTTTTTCCCCTCATCCTGCGTATCGGACATCGCCAGCACAGCAGGGAATGCTCCATCGATCTTGAGTACCTGTGCATTAAGACCAAGCTCGGTAAGTTCTGACATAAGCATGTCTACACATTCCTCCATACCGTAGTTCACGGTGGAGACGCTGGGTTGACGCAGGAAACGTTGAAGTTCAGAAATTAGTCTGTCAGCATTTTGATCTACATAATCGGATATTTGCTTGCGAATAAGTTCGTTACTCATATGCAACTCCTGTATACATTAATCTGCCTTGAGTTTGGGGTCCAGAACATCACGCAGGCCGTCGCCAAGCAGATTGAGGCCCATTACCAACAGCATTATAGCTAGCCCGGTATAAGTAGTAACATGAGGAGCTATCATAAGATACTGTCTGCCGCTGCTGAGCATTGCGCCCCACTCAGGTGTGGGAGGTTGAGCACCTATGCCAAGGAAACCCATGCCAGCGGTGGTGAGTATAGCGTTACCGAAGCTTAGGGTGGACATGATAATCATAGGAGCAACGATATTGAGTAGTATATGGGAAAAGATTATTCTGAAATCCTTTGAACCTACTGCCTTGGAGGCTTCTATGTACTCATTGTTGCGGATAGCAAGGGTTTCGCTTCGGGCTGTTCGCGCAAAGTTAGGCACTGTGTATATGCCTACTGATAGTATTGCGTTATCCAGACTGGGTCCTAATATGCTTACGAAAACAATGGAGAGAAGTATACCAGGAAATGCCAGCAAAATGTCCATTGCGCGCATTATGAGCATATCTACCTTGCCGCCAAAGTAACCAGAAATAATACCAAGAGGTACACCTATAGCAAAAGCTATTCCAACGGCCATAAAGCCAACTTTCATGGAGATTCTGGCACCGTAAATTATTCTGCTGAACAGGTCGCGGCCTACTTCATCGGTGCCCAGAATGTGATCCGCAGAAGGGGTTTCAAGCATGTGTATCAGATCTTGTTTCGTTGGATCATAGGGTGCCAGTCGATCGGCAAATATTGCAACAAGAACATAGAAAATTACTATAACAAGGCCAAGAACGGCAACCTTGCGTTTTTTGAAGCTGTGCCACATACGAGACAGCTGATTGCCTTTGACCTTTTCATACTGGAAGTCATCTTCTTTGATAATGTTGTTTGTATTATTTTCAACCATGCTGTACACCTCCTTACACCAACTTGATTCTGGGATTGATGAGAACATATAATATGTCGATAAAAAGATTTACCAACACAAAAGAACAGGCAATTACCAATACTGCCATCTGAACTACAGGGAAGTCCCTGGCCTTTATTGCTGTTATAATCAGCTCGCCTAGACCGGGCCAACCATAAACTTTTTCAGTTATTACGGAACCACCAAGCAGTGAACCAAACTGTATGCCGGCAACGGTAACAATGGAGTTCATGGAGTTCTTGAGAGCGTGACCAAATATAACCCTTCGTTCGCTGAAACCCTGGGCTCTTGCGGTCATTATGTATTCCTGACTGAGCACTTCCAACATGCTGGAGCGGGTCATGCGGGCGATGGTTGCAAGACTTCTTGCGCAAAGAGTAAGGGCGGGAAGAATCATGCCGGTAAAGCTTACTTCAGCGGAAATGGGCAACCACTGAAGATTTACGCAAACTATCAGCATCAGCATCATTCCTAAGTAGAACGGCGGCGTGGACAATCCTACTAGTGCTAGCACCATGCAGGTATTATCCAAAAGTGAGTTTCGCTTTGTGGCGCTTATAAGACCTATACCGACACCGAAAACCACAGCAATAACCGTTGCAACCGATGCAAGTAAAAGGGTGTTCGGGAAACGTATCGCCATATCCTCGCTTACGGGGCGGCCGGTTTTAAATGATGTGCCGAAATCTCCTTTAAAGATATTGCGCATATAATTGAAATACTGGGTAACCAGAGGTTGATCAAATCCGTATGCAACTCTTATGCGCTCGATATCTTCCTCGGTTGCTGAGTCGCCGGCGATAACTCTTGCAGGATCGCCGGGCATCATGTGAACCATCATGAATACCAGAAACGATACGATGAGCAAAACTGGGATCATATTGATGATTCGCTTTACTATAAACTTTGCCATTTCCTCCTCCTTTTTAGATGCGACAGTAAACATGAATACATGTATGATAACCGCTGCATGTTAAACTAGATTCAATAACTGTATGATGTCAGACATATATCAATAATGATAGTATACAAGCAACGCTGGTTATGTGCAAGCATATTTTTTTAAATTTTTGCTTTAAAATGTGCGAATGACAAAATGTGATTTTAGATGTGTAAAAGATAAAAACATAATGACCAACTTGCATAAGTTGCTTGGACATAATATAGTATCGTTATAAAAAACGAATTTTGCATAATACAAACATTAGCAATGAAATATAAGGCGGTAGTTCATATGGAAGAAAAAGAAATCTTTATTAGCAAGAAAATAGCATCAAAATCCACTGCGACAATAGTGGCAGGAGCAGCGGTTGTAGGCATCATTTGGGGAAATCCCGGTTTCGATCCGGAATTTTTCTCGATAGCCCTTTTAGTTTTAGGATTTGCAGCGGATATAATGATAAGAAGCAAAATGATAGCCACTTTTTGCTCAAAATTTCCCGAATGGGAAAAGGAATGCGTGGATCTGAAGGGGGGAAGAAATCTGAAGTTTCATCTTTCTGCTCCTCAGGAAACAAAACTATGGGCGTACATACAACGTGATGAACAGGCGGAGCAGATGGAGAGAGAATATGTTTTTTTTAGTAAGATAAGCCTTGCATGGAGAACGATTCCTACCGTAATTATTATTTTAATAATATTGTTTAGTTAAATTATTACAAAGGTTGGGAGACCCCGGCCTTTTTTTGAAATGAAATAATGAAAATCTAGAACTCAATCTTAAAATGAAAGATTATATATACGTACAAGAAATTGTGGTGGTATAATCGTTGACAAGTAAGACAATCGAACGTATAATGTTAATATGATATGTCAGACATATAGACATGGCGGCGGCCTAAACGCAACCATAATGCACCGGAAATGCTCTGAAGGTATTTTAAATTTTGTATTTGTAAAGGAGCACATCTAAACTGATGGACTACACAAAAATAACAACGGATAATTGCGGACGTGTATCACGCGTGGGCATTATAGGCGCAAGCCGAGGGTACGGCTACACTCTGTTGGCGCAATTAACACGTGTGGAACTGCTTAAATTAAGATTGGTGTGTTCGCGACATCCGGAAGAATGCGTATCAGTACTTACGGAGCTTGGATATCCTGTTGAGAAGTTGCTGATATGTGATGACAGCCAGGCTGTAAAGGCTGCCGGCGAAGATTGTATATTGGTAGTGCATGATTATAGACTTGCTCTTGAGTCCGGCATAGATTCGGTTGTGGAATGTACCGGCAATACCGCGGTGAGTGCGGATATTGCTGAGAGGGCGTTAAAGCTTGGTATAAACGTATACATGGTATCTAAGGAGACTGATAGTGTATGCGGCCCATACCTGAATGATTTGGCGGAAAAATGTGGCGCTGTATATGCACTGGCAAACGGTGATCAGCCTCGTAACCTAGTAGACCTGTATTCATGGGGAAAATTGCTTGGGCTGGAAATAATAGTAGCCGGTAAATCCAGCGAGTACGATTTTGTATGGGATCCTGAGACGGGCGATTTTGAATGCTTCGGAAGTGAAAAACGTTATATTCCGGAACTGCAATCCGCATGGAAGTTTGAAGGATGCCGCACGCTGGAAGCGAGAGAGGCTTTGCTAAAGGATTATACAGGAGCGATTACCGCAGACCTGTGTGAGATGAATCTCGTATCCAATGTTACTGGTTTGGTTCCTGCCCATAATAAAATGCATTATCCCATAGCAAAAGTATCCGAATTAGCAGATATATTTATTCCGGTTGAAGATGGGGGCATACTGACAGAAACGGGAGTTGTGGATGTATTTTTCAACCTGCGTAGACCGGATGAAGCCAGCTTTGCCGGAGGTGAATTCATAATCGTAAAGTGTGAGAATGCAGCGGTATGGGAACTACTTAAAGGCAAAGGACACATAGTGAGCCAAAATGGGAAATATGCATGTCTATATTATCCCTATCACTTTATGGGGGTGGAAACGCCCGCATCTATAGTGCTTGGAGACTTCATGAAGATAGGAACTCATCCCGAATGCAGGCCAATATCCGTGATGGCGGGAGTTGCAAATCGTGAGTTGCAAAAGGGCAGTGTACTTTCTGTATATGGTCATCACCATGAAATAGACGGGTTGGATCCGGAGCTTATTAAACGTACTGCGGACACTGATAATATAGTACCGTTTTATTTGCTAAATAACGTAATGCTACACAAGGATGTTAAGCTTGGTGAATACATCATGGAAGATGCAGTGGACATGACAAATAACTATACCTATGAAATATACAAACGAGGGCTTAAACTTTAAGGAGGATATATAATGAGCGGATATTTCAAAAAGGTCGCAGCACAGACAGAAACCAGATTTTGGATCAATAACGTAACCCGTAAAGAAGCCGACATGGCATTGGAAGAGGGAGCAATGGGGTGCACCCAGAATCCCTCATATACCTATAAGATGCTTGTAAACCCCGAGGAAGGGGAATACGCAAAGGCGATGCTGGAAGCCATAGTTGCGGAGGAAGCGGATGATACCGAGGCACTGGTAAAGCTGCAGCGCGCACTGGTTGGTGAAGTTGCAAAGAAATTCATGCCTCTTTATGAGGCCAGCAACGGGCAACTGGGCTATGTAAGCATCCAGGGAGATCCTTTCAACGAGACATATGAAAATATAATGGATAAGGCTCGCTTCAATCGTGAAGCAGGCCCGAATATTATGATAAAAATTCCTGCTACTGATAATGGTATTAAGGCAATCGAGACCTGTGCCGAAGAGGGCATACCGCTGAATTGCACCGAGGTAATGAGTGTACAGCAAGCCATAGATGTTATGGATGCGTATGAAAGAGGCGTAGCGCGAGGCGGTAAGGCTCCCGTGGTTTACATTTCGCATATTGCTGGCATTTTTGATGAATATATCAAGGGTAAGGCTGCTGCGGATAATGTGGATATTGCTTCTGATGTCTTATGGCAGGCGGGCAAGGCTGTGGCCCAGAAGGTAAGGCATTTGATGGATATACGCTGTACCCCAATAAAGTTGATCAACGGTGGAGCACGTGGTTTGCAGCATTTCACCGAATGGGTGGGATGCGATGTATCCAACACCATTAACTGGAAAGGTACTGCCGATAAGCTTTTGGAGGCGGATCCTGTGGTTATAGATCGCTTCAGTGCACCGGTATCTCTGAGTGTTGTAGATGAACTGGTAACCAAGCTGCCTGATTTTGAAAAGGCATATTTTTCTGGCAGGATTACCGCTGAAGAGTATGAAGAATATGGCCCTGTGGAACTGTTCTGCTCTAGCTTTAGGAGAGATTGGAAGACTGCATTAGAGATTGTGGCATCTATGCGCAAGTAAATTGATAATTACTTCAGAGACAAAGATTGTCTTTGTCTCTGAAGTGTGTTTTGGATGAAAAAAGCGACGGTTTCTTTTATACGGAATTTTTAGGAAAAGAATGACATTTATGTGTGTTAGGTTAAAAAGGTTGCAAATATAAATGACAGTTTTTACGCTTGTGAAAATATGTTATACTAAACAAAAGATGTCAGAAAAGGAAAAGGCATAGTATGGAAGAACACGAGGCTTTGGTAGAAAAACTCAGATTCGATCTTAAGGGAAATGCAGCGGATATATTGGCTGAAAAGCTTAAAGATATGATTATTTCGGGCGAAGTGGAGCCGGGGTATCTTTTTCCTAGCGAAAATATATTTTGTGAGCAGCTGTGCGTGAGCCGCAGCACTTTGCGCGAAGCGTATAAGGCGTTAGAGTCCACCGGTTTTATTAGCCGTAATAAGGGCCATGGGACTGTAGTAAATGACTACTCGGCTATTTTTCAGTCTGCGCCTTTCAGCACTAGCGTAAAAATGTCGGATATAGATGATATTATGGACTTCCGAGAAATGGTGGAATCTGAACTGGCAAAGCTTGCTGCAGAGCGTGCCACAGGCGAAAATATAGCTAGCATGGAGGCTGCACTGGAGAGAATGGTAAATAATGCTTCCAGCATCTCCAAGCTGACCTATTACGATACCCGCTTTCATATGGAGATTGCCAATGCATCTGGTAATACGCTGATGATAAGCACTATGAAAAATGTTGAGGCAGCATTTAGTAAGGGAATGTACAGTGCGTTTCATATTGACACGGATGAGAATATACAGCAGGCCATTAAATATCATACTATGATATTGGATGCAATAAAGGCAAAAGATTCTGCTATGGCTCAGGATCTGATGAGGCAGCATATACGCAGTGTCGTGCATAGACTCGGGGTGCATCGCACGGCCAAATCAACATCCGCGTTTACGCATTATTAGAGAGACGTTATGAAATTAGCAGTATCGATAGCGACCCCTGAAGTTAAAGATGAGCCTAGGCTTGCGTTGTTTGAGGGTAGCTTCGAGGAAAGACTCGCCAAGGCAAAGGCGTATGGATACGATGGTATAGAACTAGTGACCAAAGCCCCGGCTGCATTGGATATGATACACCTGGAGTGCCTTCTCAAACGATATAGACTTCAGGCTGCGGCGGTTGCATCGGGATGTATTGCGGCTACACGTGGTCTTACATTATTGTCCACCGAGGAAGAAAAAAGGAAGGCTGCGTTCGCATTACTGCTGGAACTGATAGATATGGCGACCCGTCTCAAAGCGGACGTAGTAACTATTGGAAGTTTTAAGGGCAAGGCGAAATTGGTAGGTGGAGCAACCTTGGCCGAGGAAATGTTGGCTGATATCATGAAACGTGCGGACCACATCGCCTATAATGATGGTGTTGCAATAGCTATTGAGCCCTTGAATCCCTTGGAATCGGATATGCTATGTACCACAGAAGAGGTGGCAGCATATATTGACCACATGGGAACTCGCAGTGTAAAACTGTTGATGGATAGTTACCATATATTTATGAATAGCGAAAGTGCAGAATGTGTAATTCCATCTTATATTGATAAAATTGCCCATGTGCATCTCGCAGATAGTGGCAGGTTGCCGGTAGGGCTGGGAAAGGCAGATTTTAAGGCTTTGGAAAAGGCGCTTTTCAGCGTTGGGTATACTGGCTGGCAGAGTGCGGAGCTGGCCAGAGACGATGAGCCGGATAAAAATGCCGAGATCACAATAAATAATATCAAAAAAATTTATACTGAAATAAACGAATAAATCAAATTTAGCACATTGCGGAGATGATACCTCGATGTGCTTTTTGATTAAACCAATCATGAAGCATTTTGGTGGGAAAATACTGGAGGACAAGAATATGTATTGGTGCCGTCAAGATTTATGCGCAAAATTGTTTGCAGGCTCCGGCTGAATGAAGTCAGCCGGCAATGAAGGCGTCATCCAGAGCTGCCTCCAAGTGCTTCATGTTCATGTATTTCTTGCAGCCCCACTGCGTCCCTGCCACGTGGCGTAGCCTCGCGCAGACCAGCATCAGGGCGGAATTTCCGTCAGGGAACGTCCCTACCACCCGCGTCCGTCGGCGGATCTCACGGTTCAGCCGCTCGATCACGTTGTTGG
>ERZ827478.1256-NODE-1256-length-18897-cov-4.401868_pt1 | contig 18897 bp, 17 predicted proteins | sample MGYA00519705_ERZ827478 | MGnify/ENA primary metagenome ERZ827478 (study PRJEB31778, sample SAMEA3449318) | human gut metagenome | biome: human gut; feature: human-associated habitat; material: faeces | place: United Kingdom | collected 2010/2012 ... | reverse complement strand
ATCTCCACCCCGGTACGCCGGCTCTCCGGCGGAAACGTGCAGAAGGTGCTGGTGGGCCGGGAGATAGCCTCCGCCCCTACGGTGCTTCTTACCGCCTATGCCGTCCGGGGCCTGGACATCAATTCCTCCTACACCATTTATGATCTGATAAACCGCCAGAAAAAGGCGGGAGTAGCCGTCATTTACGTAGGCGAGGATCTGGACGTTCTGCTGGAGCTGGCAGACCGCATTCTGGTACTCTGCGGCGGCAAGGTCAGCGGCATCGTAGAGGGCCGGGGCGCCAAGAAGCGGGACGTTGGCATGATGATGACTAGGCTGGGAGGTAACAAGGCCGATGAATAAACAGATCAAGGGGCCTCTGGTCCATATCGTCAAGCGGGGCAATATGCCCTGGTACGGAGCCTGGGGCATCCGGGCCCTGGCAATAGTTCTGGCCTTGGTGGCCTGTGCCCTGGTGACCACCGTCACCACCGGCGAAAACCCCATCCAAGTTTATGCCGCCATGATAGACGGTGCCTTCGGCACCGCCAGGAAAACCTGGATAACCTTCCAGAACATGTCGGTGCTGCTGTGCATTTCCCTGGCCGTGACCCCCGCCTTCCGGATGCGCTTTTGGAACATAGGTGCCGAGGGTCAGACCCTGGCGGGATGTCTGGCTACCGCCGCCTGCATGATCCTGCTGGCGGACAAGGTGCCCGGTTGGTTCATGATCTGCACCATGATCTTGGCCTCCATCGCCGCCGGTGCGGTCTGGGGCCTCATCCCCGCCATCTTCAAGGCCAAGTGGAACACCAACGAAACCTTGTTCACCCTGATGATGAACTACGTCGCCACTCAGCTGGTAGCCTACTTCGTCATCCTCTGGGAAGTGCCCAAGGGCGCAGGCAAGATAGGCATCATCAACCAGAGCAGTGAGCTGGGCTGGCTGCCCCAGCTCTTCGGCAGCAAGTATCTGCTGAGCATAGTGGTGGTGGCAATAGTTACTGTCCTCATGTACCTCTATCTCAACTACACCAAGCACGGCTATGAGATCGCCGTGGTGGGAGAGAGCGAGCGCACCGCCCGCTATGTGGGCATCAAGGTGGAAAAGGTCATTATCCGCACCATGGCCTTGTCCGGTGCCGTGTGCGGCCTGGCCGGACTGCTGCTGGTGGGAGGGATCAATCACACCGTCACCACCTCTATCGTGGGCGGCAGGGGCTTTACCGCCGTCATGGTCTCCTGGCTTGCCAAGTTCGACCCCATCATAATGATATTTACCAGCCTGCTGCTGGTATTTCTGGAGCGGGGCGCCAGCGAGATATCCACCGACTTCGGCCTCAATCAGTCTTTCTCCGACATCATCACCGGTATAATACTGTTTTTCATAATCGGCTGCGAGTTCTTTATCAACTACAAGATAAGCTTCCGCAAAGCAGCCGGGAAGGAGGACTAAAAGCCATGTTCGATCTCGTCTCCTTTATTCCCAGAGCCGTGATACAGGGCATCCCCCTGCTGCTGGGCTGCACCGGCGAGACTCTCACTGAGAAGTCCGGCAATCTGAACCTGGGCCTGCCCGGCGTCATGTATGTGGGAGGTATCTCCGGAGTCATAGGTTCCTTCCTCTATGAGCAGTCTCTCACCAGCCCCGAGGCTATCAACGGTTTTCTGGCCGTGTCCATCCCCCTGGCCTGCTGCCTGCTGGGTTCTTTGCTCATGGGGTTGCTCTACTGCTTCCTTACCGTCACCCTCCGGGCCAACCAGAACGTCACCGGCCTTGCCATGACCACCTTCGGCGTGGGCTTCGGCAACTTTTTCGGCGGCTCCCTCATTAAACTCACCGACAGCGAGGTGCCCTCCATAGCCCTCTCCGCCACCAGCGCCTACTTCAGCCGCTCCCTGCCCTTTGCCGACGACTTGGGCTGGTTCGGCCAGATCTTTCTCAGCTACGGCTTTCTGGCCTATGCCGCCATTGTCATCGCCTTTATCTGCGGCTATGTGCTCAAGCGCACCCGGGTGGGCCTGCAGCTGCGGGCCGTGGGTGAAAACCCCAACACCGCCGACGCCGCCGGTATCAATGTCAATCGCTACAAATATGTGGCCACCTGCGTGGGCTGCATGATAGCCGGCCTGGGCGGCCTCTACTACGTCATGGACTACGCCTGCGGCGTCTGGTCCAACGATGCCTTCGGCGACAGGGGCTGGCTGGCCCTGGCTCTGGTCATCTTCACCATCTGGAAGCCCAATGTGGCCGTCTTCGCCTCCATCCTCTTCGGCGGGCTCTACATCCTCTACCTCTTTATCCCCACGGGCATGAACCTTGCGGTGAAGGAGCTGTACAAGATGCTGCCCTATGTGGTCACCATTATCGTGCTGGTCATCTCCTCCATGCGCAACAAGCGGGAGAACCAGCCCCCCGCTTCCCTGGGTCTGGCCTACTTCAGAGAAGAGCGATAAAACAAGATTCAGAAAAAATATCACCCCCGGAACTCCGGGGGTGATATTTTTATCTTATTCAATATTTATTATTGAAAAGCACATTGTAGCAAGTTCCAAGGAACAAAGCTATCAGAAACCTGAATATCCCTGAAAATAATCTGAACATGCTTATCCTCTGTATTCTTCTGTTAGTATAAGCTCACCGCGGCCGTTTATTGCTATACCGGCCCACTCCAGAATTGCAGCCATTACAAAAACCGGGTCAAAAACCGAGTCTCCGGCTTTCTTGCCTCTGCTTATGGCAACGGCTCCCACAACGGTATTTTCCTCGCAGCCTGCTTCCCCCAGCTTGAAGTTTCTGCCGTTTCCCTTTCTTGCCCGGCCACCTTGTTTTTCAAGCAGCTCAACTATAACATCAAATACCGCATATTCATAAGGAGGGGTCAACGGCAATTTGTCGCTGGTAAAAGATTTCCCGTCCGCTCCGGCGTATATCTCGCAGGGAAGCCCCCTGGCCGTGTACACTGTAGCATGGCCGCCCGCTTCTTTTAATTTTCTCTTGATTATCTCTGATGCTTGTCTGCTAGAATAATCGATATTCATTTTGCTCAGGTTCATCTCTTTCTGCTGCTCCTCTGTGTCGTTTAATTCAAGTGCTGTCAGCAGCTCATCCAGTCTCTTTTTTACAGTGGGAAAAGATATTTTCAAATCCCCCTGCACCTCCTTTAAGTTTCCTCTGTGTCTCAGAAAAGATATAAGCAGTGTATATTGCTCAGCGGTCAGGCGGTCAAAGGGACTCAGTTCAAAGTCGTTCTTTAATTCCAATCCGCAACAGGTACAGCGCAAAGTAGAAATCACCAGTGGTCCATCGCACATGGGGCACTTTGAAATTATTCGGGACATATTCTTCACCTCTGGTCAAAGCATACCATTGATCTTACTATTTGTCAATATAGATTCAATTTTATTAAACACTATTTTTGAATTGTTTTCTATAAATGTATAAAATAAGCGATACCCGGATTAAAACCGAGTATCGCTTCAAAAGTCTCTGCTGTTATTTTATCTCACACCTTGAAGTTGACGGAGGTAGCGCCCTGGCTCTCGTGCTGGAACTGGTAGTCCTTGCCGGGGAGGATGGCGTTGAGGACAATGCCCACCACGGAGGCCACGGCCAGACCGGAGAAGCTGACGGAGCCGATGTGCACGGCGCCCTCGGCGCTGTTGGCTATGCCCAGACTCAGCACCAGGATAAGTGCGGCAATGACCACGTTCCGGGTGTTGGTGAAGTCCACCTGGTTCTCCACCACGTTCCGCACGCCCACGGCGGAGATCATGCCGTAGAGCACCAGGGACACGCCGCCGATGGTGGCGGCAGGCATTGCGGTGACCAGGGCGGCAAACTTGGGGCAGAAGCTGAGGACTATGGCAAAGACGGCAGCCAGACGGATGACCCGGGGGTCGTAGACCTTGGACAGGGCCAACACGCCGGTGTTCTCGCCGTAGGTGGTGTTTGCAGGGGCGCCAAAGAGTGAGGCAAAGGTTGTGGCCAGACCGTCGCCCATAAGGGTGCGGTGCAGGCCCGGCTCCACCAGGAAGTTCTTTTCCACGGTGGAGGAGATGGCGCAAATGTCGCCGATGTGCTCCATCATGGTGGCGATAGCCAGAGGTACTATGGTAATGCAGGCGGTAATGAGCATGCCGGTGTCGGCACCGTTCATGAACAGGCCGAAGACGGTGGCGTCCTTGTGGATGGGAATACCTATCCAGTCGGCCTGAGCCACAGTCTGAGCCACGGCTTCACGGGAGGCCGGGTCTACAATCATACTCACCAGGTAGGACACAACAACACCTATGAGAATGGGGATTATCTTTATCATGCCTTTGCCCCACATGTTGCAGATAATGACCGCCAGGATGGCTACGATGGCCACCAGGGGGTTGGCGCCGCAGTTGTCAATGGCGGAGGAGGAGAGGATGAGGCCGATGGCAATGATGATAGGGCCGGTGACGATAGGGGGGAAGAAGCGCATCACCCGGTTCACGCCTACGCTCTTTATTACGGCGGCCAGGATAACGTACATCAGGCCCGACACTGCCACGGCAAAGCAGGCATAGGGCAGCAACTCCGCCTCGCCGTTAGGGGCGATGGCCCAGTATCCTGCCAGGTAGGCAAAGGAGGAGCCCAGGAAGGCGGGCACCATGCGCTTGGTGAGCAGATGGAACAGCAAAGTGCCCAGACCTGCAAACAGCAGGGTGGTAGCAACATTCAGCCCGGTGAGGGCGGGCACCAGCACCGTGGCGCCGAACATGGCAAACATGTGCTGAAGGCCCAGAATAAACATCTTGGAGGCGCCCAGACTGCGGGCGTCATAAATAGGGCCTTCGCTTGCATTCTTTTCTTTACCCATTTTTCGTACCTCTCTTTTTATTTAGTTTTCTCTTTGCTCAGACGCCGGCTTTCCGCCCGAGGGAATAACTGAAAACGGCCGCAAAAAATGCCTTGCCCTCTCCGGCAAGACATAAAAAGATGTGGCCTGGATATTCCACAGCCTTCCATATGAGCGATTTTGCCGGTCTGCGTGTGCCCGGGATGCATATCCCTTTTGACCAAATCTTCTTTTCCCGTGCATTATACTTTATGGGTATACGCTTTGCAAGGACTTTTTTCAGTTTTGGATATTCGGACAATTTGCCCGGGGGCAGCTTTGTTTTTTTCTCTGCCGTGCACAAAGCTGATCCCTATTCTTCAATATTTCCTTTGGCCTTATTCAAAGCAGGCCGGGAAGCAATTCGCATTGAATTGCTTCCCGGCCTGCTTTCTCCCGGACATAAACCTGGCCTTGATATTTCTGCCGGTTTTTCAGGCCATAGGCTATTCAAACATGACGCTTAATATCTCCGTCTGTGATATTGAGCCAAAGGCTGAACGCAAGTCGCTTCTCTCCAACACTTTCGCTACTGCTTCCTTGTCGTATCTGGTTCCGCAGAGCTTCTTGCGTATGTCATCACAAGATCTCGTTGCCATAAAATCGCCATAAATTTGTATATTGGTGATTCTTCCCTGTGCCACAAGTAGCTCTACTTCCAGTTCTCCGCCTTCAAATCTGCTTTTGTTTCTATAGCTGTAGTCAAGCTGTCTCCCCCATGTCCATTTCAGGTCACGGTATTTGCTCTCTGCAATCTGATGTATACAGGCCAGGTCATAGTCGTTCAAGACCTCCTGCACACAGCCGTTGACGGAAAAGCTCTCCAGTATCCGGTCATGAAAAGAATCTATGCTCATGTCCACATTTAGAAGCGGTCTAAGGTTTGTCACTCGGCTTCTGGTGCTTTTGGTGCTTTTCGATGCGTACTTTCCCGAGTCCTCCTTTAGAGCAAAAGCGAGTCTGTCAATATTTGAGTCAAACAAAATACAACCATGGTGAAGAATCCTGCCGCTGCATATCCGCTGGGCAACGCCCGAAATTTTTTTCCCGTTGACAACTATATCATTTTTTCCCGTGTTCTCCGGGCTCAGCCCCAGTTTTATCAGCGCATCGCATATGGGTTTGTTATAGCTGCCTATATCCGGTATACCCGGTTCCTTAACGTCGGATATAACGGAAAAGTTCAGGTTTCCCAAATCATGATATACCGCTCCGCCCCCTGTCATTCTCCTTACAACTTTTATCTCCTGGGCTTCTATATATTGAAGATTGACTTCTTCCATGGGGTTTTGATTCATTCCAATGATTACTGCATTTTCATTTTGCCATAATATCAGCCATGTCCCCACAGTTTTTGTCCGGAAAACGTATTCTTCAAAGGCCAGATTAAAAAAAGGGTCTGTAGAACTTGTGGTAAGGTAGTGGATCATATCCGTCTTTCCTTCCACCCCGGTCTTTCATATGAGCGACAGAAGTTTGTCGTGAATTTGTTTTGCAGAAATCCCATATTCATATAGCAGTTCTTCGGAAGGCCCCGACTGGCCAAAGCGGTCTTCAATTCCTATCCGCTGGAATTTAGGGCAGAGGCCCTCTGAAAGCAGAACTGAAGCTATTGCTTCCCCCAGCCCGCCTATTATACTGGCTTCTTCCACAACTGCCAGCGCTTTGCACTTTTTAGCATATTCTATTAAGCAGTCCTTATCCAGAGGCTTTATTGTATGCATATTTATAACCGCAGCCGAAATCCCGTCAGCTTTTAGTTCCTCTGCCGCTTTCAACGCCTCCGCCACCATAAGGCCATATGTGAATATGGCAATATCTTCTCCATCCCTCAACACATTGGCTTTTCCTATTTTAAAAGGCTTTACAAGTTCGCCCTCAAACACAGGAGAGGCGCAGCGGGCAAACCTCATATACACAGGTCCATTCAGCTCGGCAGCTGCAAATACTGCCTCCCTGGCTTCGTTGGCGTCGGCTGGGCATAGTACTGTCATCCCCGGAATAACTCGCATAAGCGCTATGTCTTCTATGCACTGATGGCTTCCGCCGTCTTCGCCCACTGTGACCCCGCCATGAGTCATTGCTAACTTCACATTAAGTTTGGCATAGGCAACACTGTTGCGGATCTGCTCATATACCCGTCCTGTTCCAAACATCGCGAAGGTAGAACAGAACGGAATGAGCCCCGCTGTAGACATGCCCCCGGCAATATCCACCATATTGGCCTCTGCAATGCCTATATTGTAATGCCGCTCCGGGAATGCCTCCTTAAAAATGTTCGTCATAGTTGCATGAGCAAGATCGGCGTCCAGCACAACAAGACTCTTATTGATTTTTCCCAGCTCTACCAGTGCTTCCCCATATGCCTGGCGTGTGGATTTACTTTTCATTTTTATGCCTCCAATTCAAGTTCTTTCAGCGCCAGTTCCAGCTGTTCTTTATTCGGGGCCTTTCCATGCCATCCCACCTGATTTTCCATGAAGGATACGCCTTTTCCTTTAGTCGTATGGGCCAGGATACATTTCGGTTTGCCTTTTGTCACCGGCCTGTCAAGTGCACATACCACTTTTTCAATGTCATTGCCGTTGTCAACTTCTATTACATCAAGCCCAAATGCGCACAGCTTCATGTGCAAGTCGCCCAGCGACATCACCTCGTCATTGCTCCCATCAATTTGAAGACCGTTCCAGTCAATCAGTATAGTAAGATTATCCAATTTGTAGTGGGCGGCAGACATAAATGCCTCCCAGACCTGTCCTTCCTGGAGCTCTCCATCTCCGGTTACAACGTAAGTCTTATATTCTTTATTCATGTGTTTTGCAGCCAGTGCCATGCCAACGGCAAGAGATACTCCCTGTCCCAACGACCCGGTAGCCACATCCACTCCGCAGGTCTTCTTGCTGTCAGGATGGCCCTGCAAACTGCTGTGTAGTTTCCTCAGTGAGAAAAGCTCTTCCGTCGGGAAGAAGCCCTTGTGTGCCAAAACAGCGTAATATGCCGGAGCACAGTGTCCTTTCGACAGTACAAACCGGTCTCTCTCCGGGTCCTTGGGTGCCTTAGGGTCAACTTTCATCTGCGTAAAATAAACCGCGGCAATGAGCTCTACGCAGGACAGAGATCCTCCCGGATGTCCGCTCCCCGCTTTATAAATCATCTTTATTATATCCTTGCGAATCTCCCGGCAAAGATTTTTTAACTGCATAGTATTCATTTGTTCCCGCCTCCAAGACAGATTAAAGACTTAGTCTTAATTTATTTTTTCTATTTCCCCGGCACAATATCCTGCGGTGTCATAAGCTTGCCTTTAAAGTCAGATGCAAAAGACATTGTAGAATGGTCATGGATGATCCGTATCGCTTGTTTTACATCTCCGCAGCGGAAACTGTCTACAAGTTCCAGATGCTGATTCAGACCGTCTCTAAGCATATCCGGGCTGGTAATATGCAGCGCCTGCCACAGGCGTATCGGCATTGCCAGGCGGGCATTTAAATCATAGAGCAAATGATTTTTACTCAACTCATAGATTTTTTGGTGAAACAGTGCGTCAAAAGCATGTCTGCCAGAAAGGTCTCCCGCTTCATTTGCCTCAATACACTGCATTGCCACAGTTTTCAACTCATCCATATCCTTCAGGCTGGAATTGTATATTGCCAGCGGTATTGCCAGCTGGTCCAGCTGCCAACGTACTAAAGCCAGATCCTGTATCATTTCACCGTCCATCACAATCACTGTGGCGGATTTATTGGGCTCCAGTTTTATAAGGCCATTCCAAGCCAGCCTCTGCACCGCCTCTCTTATTATCGGCCTGCTTACTTTAAACTCGGCAGCCAGATCCACCTCAGGAATTTTGTCTCCAGGCATGAGCTTAAGCGTAAGTATTTTCTCTTTTATGCTGTTATATACCCGTTCCTTCAGCCCTATATCTTCCGTTTTTGCCACTATACTTCCTCCTCTATCAATCCTCGTCATGTTAATGTAACCACAGATGCAAGCAAAAATCAAGAAGTTTTTTATAAATTGCTAATATAATTATTAAATCATTGACATCGTCCACGATAATAAATATAATTATAATTAGCTTTTATAATTATATTTAACTTTCGGGAGGTATTTATGGAGATTAACAAAGATGAAGTCTTCTTTGCAGAGCTCTATGCAAAAATGTACCGCATCCGCAGATTTGAGGAGGAGGTGTTTGAGTTTTATAAAAGAGGCTTGATGCCCGGTCTGGCGCATCTATACATAGGTGAAGAGGCTGTAGCGGTCGGAGCTTGTGCTGCGCTTAAGGAGAACGACTTTATCAGCAGCACCCACAGGGGACACGGGCATATGATTGCCAGAGGCGCCAAGCTGGACAAAATGATGGCAGAAATCCTTGGCAAAAAAACGGGATACTGTCATGGCAAAGGCGGGTCCATGCACATTATGGACATGAGCATTGGAATACTTGGGGCAAACGGCATTGTGGGCGGCGGTATCCCGATAGCAACAGGCGCCGGCTACAGCTGCAAATACAGGGGTACGGACCAGGTAGTCCTCTGCTTCTTTGGAGACGGTGCCTCAAATCAGGGGACTTTCCATGAGAGCATAAACATGGCGGCCGCCTGGGGCCTGCCTGTTGTATACATAATAGAAAATAATCTCTACGGTATAACGGTAAACATTGACCGCGTAACAAAGGAGCACAATTTGGCAAAGCGGGCAGCGGCATATGGAATACCCGGCCATACTGTAGACGGCAATGATGTGCTCTCTGTATATGAAACAGTGCTCACAGCTGTGGAGCATGCCAGAAAGGGGAACGGTCCATCCCTCATTGAGTGCAAAACCTACAGGCAGCATGGTCACAACGGCGGAGACAACGGCGCATATCGGGCCGAAGGCGAGCTGGAGTATTGGAAGAACCGGGATCCTCTCAAGCTGTTCAGGGAAAAAGCCTATATTTCTTCTGGCATGTTAGAAGACATAGAAGCACGGGTCGAGCAAGAGATAGACCACGCATGTTCTTTTGCTGTAGAGAGCCCATATCCCAGCGATGACGAGCTATTCAAGGGAATCTTTTGTGAAATTAACGGAGGTACTTTATGAGAAAACTTTATTATCGTGACGCCATCCGTGAAGCACTGGACGAGGAAATGGCCCGTGACCCTATGGTAATGCTGATAGGTGAAGATGTAGGGCCTGCAGGGGGTACCTGGAAAGAAAACCTCGGTCTGTGGGAGAAATATGGCGACCTGCGAATCAAAGATTCGCCCATCAGCGAATCCGGATTTGTGGGCATGTGCATAGGTATGGCTCTTACCGGCATGCGCCCTATAGCAAAGCTGATGTTTTCAGACTTTATGCTGGTGTCTATGGACCAAATTGCAAATCAGATGGCTAAAATTACATATATGTCCGGTGGCCAAAAACCTGTGCCCATGGTCCTGCGCACAACCATTGGACTTGGCAGAGCCAGTGCTGCTCAGCATTCGCAAAGTCTGAACTCCATAGTCTCCTATTTCCCGGGGCTGAAAGTAGCTATACCTTCCGATGCGTACACAGCAAAAGGCCTTCTCAAAACTGCTATACGAGATGATGCGCCGGTAGTCATAGTTGAAAACCGTATGCAGTATGGCCAGCAGTTTGATATGCCTGATGATGCTGACGAAGATCTTCTTATCCCCTTTGGCACTGCCGCTCTAGTACGCGAGGGTTCAGATCTAACTATAGTTGCAACTTCATCTATGGTGGAAAAAAGCGCGAAAGTCGCCGACTATCTTGCCGGACAAGGAGTCAGAATAGAGGTAATAGACCCCCGCACCATCAAGCCGCTGGACAAGGCTGCCATCATTAAATCCGTAAAAAAAACAGGCAAACTTTTGATAGTTGATGAGGGATACACCAGCTTCGGTCTTGCGGCGGAAATTGGTTTTTCTGTAATGCCGGATGTTTTTTACGACCTGGAGGCTCCCATTTCCCGGCTTTGCGCTCCTGATGTTCCCGTACCTTTCAGTCCTTCCCTTGAAAAGTTAGTGGTACCTAATGAAAATATGATTCTTGACGCTGTCAAAAAGATGCTTTAAAGGAGAGTTATTATGGCAAAAGTAATTATTATGCCCAAGCTGGATTTTACCCAGGAAGCGGGAAGTCTGGTTGAATGGCACAAAAAAACGGGGGATTTTGTCGCCAAGGGCGAAGCTTTTTTTGATGTTCAGACTGACAAAAGCATTGTGACGGTAGATGCAGCCGAAAGCGGAACTCTTTTGAAAATAGTTGTTGAGCCGGGTGCTTCGGTCCCTGTCTTCACTCCTATTGCCGTACTGGGCGAAAATGGTGAAGACCCTGATCTGGCTCTGGAATCCCACGTGCTTGATGTCGCACCGGACGCAGCTGTGAAAGCTGATTTTTCATCAGCGCTCACAAATACTGAGCCGGGCAAGCCAGGCTCGGAGACAGATACTTTAAAGCTCACACCAAAAGCCCGGAAGCTCATTAAAGACGAAAACTACGACGTGGAATCCATACGCCATATAAAGGGCAGTGGTTTTGAAAATGGAATTACCGCAAGAGATATCCGAAGTTCTCCTTTGGCGCGCAAATTCGCAACAAGTTCCGGAATAGACATCAGCTTGGTATATGGCTCGGGAAGCAATGGGAAAATCGAAAGCCCGGATATCCTTAGATTTAAAAACTCTGCAGGCAATAAAAAGACCGTTATTTCCCAATATCCATACTCCGGGGTCCGAAAGATAATAGGCGACAGACTATCTAAAAGCAAATTCACTGCTCCCCATGTATATTTTTCCGATTCTGTAGACGCCACAAAGCTGATGGCTTTCAGAAATACAATAAACAGAAAAAATGAGTACAAAATATCAGTATCAGACATTTTGATTATGGCCGCGGGAAAAGCTCTTCAAAAATTCCCCATGATGAATTCTTCCTTGACGGATGAGCAGATCATATGCTACGGGAGCATCAACATAGGCACTGCAGTCGCCGGCAGTGCCGGACTTGTGGTTCCGGTAATAAAGGACGTGCAGGATAAGTCTATGCGGGAAATAGCCGCCGAAACCCGGGATCTTTTCGGCCGTGCCAAAAACGGTCGTCTGTCTCCTGAAGAATACTCTGACGGCACCTTTACCATTTCCAACTTGGGGGCCTTTGGGATAAGTGATTTTACTGCCATAATAAATCCTCCTGAGGCAGCAATCCTGGCAGTAAGCGCAATAAAAAAAGCCCCTGTGGTTTTCTGCAATCCCCAGGGGAAAGACGAAATTGTCATTCGTCCAATGATGAACCTCCGGCTTTCCGTGGACCACCGGGTTGCCGACGGTTTGCTTGCAGTACAGTTTGTTGAGTATTTTAAAGAATTACTTGAGGAACCTGTTCTTATCCTTATATGACAGGAGGAAAAACAATGGGATATAACTTTGATGTGACTGTTATCGGCGGAGGTCCCGGTGGCTATGTGGCTGCAATACAGGCAGGAAAATCCGGTAAAATGGTTTGTCTCATCGAAAAAGACAAGCTTGGAGGCACTTGCCTAAATATGGGCTGCATTCCAACCACAGTATTCCTCCGGGCCTGCAAAACACTGAACGCCATTAAATGCAGGGAATTCACAGATCTGACAGGCGCAGATTTTACCGATATCACCATAGATATGAAAGCCTTGCAGCAGAGGAAGGCAGCTGTAAGCAATCAGCTGGTAAACGGTGTATCCGCCTTGCTCAGCAACTACAATGTAACAGTAATTCATGGAACAGCCTCTTTCCAGGGACCACACAGCATATCTGTAGACAAGGAAATTATCACTTCCGAATATTTTGTTATTGCCAGCGGATCCGGAGCATATATTCCTGACTCAATAAAAATCTCCGGTGAAAACCGTATTCTTGGCAGCCGGGAATTTCTGGAGCTCGATGAGGTTCCAGAGTCTATGATAATTTTGGGCGGCGGAGTTATCGGTCTGGAATTTGCCTATATCATGAACACCCTTGGCTGCAAGATCTGTATTCTTGAACTTGCTGAGCGTATTTTGCCAGCTGTGGACGAGGATATCTCAGATATAGTTTACAGGCAATTGGAAAAATCAGGAATCACTTTCTTCCTTGGAGCAGAGCTTCAGTCAATTGACGGAAATGCAGTCAGCTTTTTCCACCAAGGTATGCCGAAAAAAATTGAGGCCTCCTGTCTGCTGCACGCCATGGGACGCAAACCCTATATGCAGAACTTGAATCCGGAGGCTGCCGGCCTGTCTCTCGACCACTCTGTTCTGGTCTGTGACGAGACCATGCGGACAAGCGTTCCAAACATTTACGCAGTGGGAGATGTTACAGGCAAATCCATGCTGGCGCAAACCGCATTTTATGAAGCCGTCGCCGCAGTAAAAAACATATGCGGAGAACATAAGACGGTAGATTACAGCAGAATACCATACTGCGTACACACAAGCCCGGAGATTGCCTGTATAGGCCTGGATGAATCAAGCGCCAAAGAGAAATACGGCGAAGGAAATATTAAAGTCGGGAAATTTCCTTTGCGTGCCAACGGCAAATCTATCGTTGAAAATGATTTTGATGGCTTTGTAAAAGTTATCATCGAAAAGAACTTCGGCGAGATTCTCGGCGTCCATATGTGTGGAAATAACGTAACGGAAATGATATACGGGATCGCTGTAGCCATGCGTTCCGAAGCTACGGCAGATGAATTTATTAATTCTGTGTACCCTCACCCTTCAGTAAGTGAGGCCATTGGCGAGGCTTTCTGGGATGCCTGGACCGGAAAAGCGATTCACAATATATAAAAAACGAAGCCGCTGCAAGGGCAATAAAAATATAAAACCGCCCTGAAAATGTTGCCATATTTTTGTGGAACTATATGGAACATTTCGTGGAACGATGGGGAAACATCAAAAAAATTTGCAGTTCTTTTATGGTTTTTGCATAAAAAGATGGAACATTTTTCTACCATATTGACAAAGATGCACAAAGTGGTTTATTTTAGGCTCGTAAGGTCCCTGGTTAAACAGAACAATGGAGCGATGGATGAAAAAGACTATTTACGATATTGCGAGGGAAGCGGGTGTTGGGGTTTCTACCGTTTCCAGAGCACTTAACAATTCCGGATATGTCAGTGAAGAGACCATGCGCAAGATAGAAAAAGCCAGCATTGGTTACACAAAATCCAAGTCTCGCAGTTCAGTAAACACCCATGGCAAGTCTATCGGCTTGATTGTGTCTCACGACCCGGAATATTTCTTTGTAAACAGCACTTACCTCAATGCCATGATAGGCATAAGCGCTGTTGCAAGGGAGAACGATATACATTTAATTCTTGAGATCTCAAACCAAACCGAACGCTGTCTCAGTCTCTACAAGAGCGGTATGGTGGACGGGGTCATTCTAATGGGCATCAAGCAAGATAACACTTTGATTGACTCCCTGTTGGAAATGCATTGTCCCTTGGTGCTTATTGGAGATTATCTGGACGACTCCAAAAAATTCTGCAAAATAGATATCGACGATTTTGCTATGGCTAAAGAGGCCGTTGAACATCTGATTACTCTCGGGCACACCCGAATCGGATTTATCGGCGGCTCCCTTGAATATGCCTCTTGTCAAAACCGGGTGGCCGGATATAGGGCAGCTCTGGAAGAAGCCGGAATAAATGTCAGCAGTCAGGACTGCGTTTTTTGCAACACCATTGCAGAAGAGAAGGTCTCAAACCTTGCAAAAAAACTTCTCTATCAGAGGGACAGGATAACTGCCGTGATTACTTTTAACGACTCCATAGCTTACACGGTATATAAAGTATCGAAAGAAATGGGTATCCTGATCCCGGAAGGCTTGTCCGTAGTCAGCTTCGACGATTCTGATGTCGCAAAATGTCTCTCTCCAGGCTTGACCACCGTTCAGCAGCCTAGTTTTGAAAAAGGATATAGGGCCGCCAGAAAACTTATTCAGCAAATGACAGAGCCAAACAAGCAGGTCGAAAGCGAGACCTTGGAGGGGCTGCTTATTTTTAGAGATTCCTGTGCCCCACCTCCAAAAATAGTCTTTTAAAAAGTTTCTCATAGCTTGCTAAACTTTTATAATCTGCGGGAGCAACACCATGAATGATCTATTTGATATCAGCGGTAAAAAAATAATATTTACCGGGGCAAGCGGAGGCCTTGGGAAAGGTATGGCCGAAGGACTTCTTGAGGCCGGAGCCGAGCTTGCAATGATAGGCGCATCTTCCAAATCCATAATGCTGGCAGAGGAGTATTGCAGGAGAGGTTGGAAGGCCCACGGCCTGCAGTGTGATTTCAGAAACAGGGAGACAATTTTCAGCAGCTTCAGTCATGCTCTGGAATTGCTGGGGGGCAGGCTTGACGTACTGGTAAACGCTGCCGGAATACAGCGCAGGCATAAAAGCGAGGCGTTCCCTCTGGATGATTGGGACGCTGTAATAGAAGTAAATCTTACAGCCTCATTCATCTTCTGCCAGCTGGCAGGAAACAAAATGATAGAGCAGGGCTGCGGCGGAAAGATTATTAATTTTGCTTCTATGCTCAGCTTTTTTGGCGGCTACACCGTTCCTGCCTATGCTGCTTCAAAAGGAGCCGTGGCACAGATGACAAAAGCCCTTTGCAATGAATGGGCCAAATACGGCATTAACATAAACGCCATTGCACCTGGGTATATGGACACGCCCATGAACGCAGCACTCACAGATCCCTCAAATCCTCGTTTTAAGGAAATTACTTCCAGGATACCCGCCGGGCGCTGGGGAACTTCTGAGGACATCAAGGGGCTCGGAATTTTTCTGGCATCCAGAGCCTCCGACTATATAAACGGTGCAATTATCCCTTGTGACGGCGGTTACCTGGTCAATTGACCTGCACCTCGCATCCTTTAGCTTCTCATTTGCTTGAGCCGTGAGTTGTATCCCGAAACCCGGGAATTAAAAATCCTTATAAAAAAGTGAGGCTTTAAAATGAAAATCGCATACACCGACATTGACCATCCCAGCCTTGATATCGAACGCAGTGTGTTTAGCAAAGCCGGAATGGAATTTACAATCAATCAGTGCAGGACTGAAGACGAGGTGATTGAAAAGTGCCGGGATGCAGACATACTGATAAACCAGTGTGCACCAATAACTCAGCGGGTCATAGACTCCCTGCCGAATTTTAAACTGGTAGTTCGGTACGGTGTTGGTGTAGACAATGTGGATGTGAGCGCTGCTGTTCAGCGTGGAATTAAAGTTTGTAATATTCCTGATTACGGAACCTGCGAAGTGGCAGATCACGCTCTCGCATTAATGATGGCACTGGTTAGGAAGATTCCCTTTATCAACGACTTTACCAAAACTCAAAAGTGGGACTGCACAGCTTCTTTTCCCATCCGGCGTCTATCCGAGCAAACAGTGGGTATAATCGGTTTCGGAAGAATAGGCAAGGCCTTTGCCGAAAGAGTCCATGCATTGGGCTGCCGTATCATTGCCTGTGACCACCATCTTATGCCCGGTGAAATTCATTCCTGCGGCTACGTTACAGGTGTAACTTTGACCGAGGTCCTCCAGCAATCCGACATTATTTCTATCCACTGCCCTCCCCTCAAGAATGCGTACATGATAGATTCAGAAGCATTCAAGTTGGTCAAAAAAGGGGTCTACATCATTAACGATGCTAGGGGCGGAATTATAGATGAAGCCGCTTTGGATGCAGCTCTGGAAGACGGCACTGTTGCCGGAGCCGCACTCGACGTAATGAAGCAGGAACCCATGCCCGCAAATTCCCCGATATACCGCCACAAGAATCTGATAGTTTCCCCTCACATGGGATGGTACTCCATTGAGGCATCCGCTGATCTTAAACGGAAGGTTGCCGAGCAGGTCGTCAAATTCGTTCAAACCGGCAAGGTGGATTATCCGGTCTATAAAAACTGACCGTCCGGCTTAGTGATTTAAACACTTTTGAAGGGAAGAAAAACATGAAAATCGCTCTGATAAATGAAAACAGTCAGGCGGATAAAAACGCTCTGATCTTTGAAACTCTAAAGAAGGTCGCTGAGCCTCTGGGCCATGTTTGTTATAACTACGGTCGCTATTCGGCAGAGGACCCACAGGAGAGAACATACGTCCAGGCTGGCCTTCTCTCCGCAATACTTTTAAATTCTCACGCTGCTGACTTTGTCATAACCGGATGCGGCACCGGTATGGGCGCAATGCTTGCCTGCAATGCCTTCCCCGGTGTTATGTGCGGACGAGTCAATAATCCCTGCGACGCATATCTGTTTTCTCAGGTAAACAACGGCAACGCAATCTCTATCCCGTATTCATACCAGTTTGGCTGGGGTGCCGAAATAAATCTTGAGTATATATTTGAGAAACTCTTCTCCTGCTCACCTGGCGGAGGCTATCCCGAAGAATGGGCTCCGGCAGAGCAGAGGAATCGCAGCATCCTCATACATATGAAAGAAATATCTCATTCTGACATTATGTATGTACTTAAGAATATAGACAGAGATTTCCTGTTGGAGACTATTTCTACTCCCGGGTTTAAAAATCAGTTCTTTGACAACTGTCAGGTAAAGGAGATCGGAGATTTTATCGGCAGATTGACCGACTGGTCAGTGATTTAACAGTTTTCTATTATGGAGGTATAACATGAAAAACCGGTTTTTCAAAAACTCACTGAAAGAAACAATGCGTGAACGGCCTGTGTTTGGCATAACTATCTATACAAAAAGCCCTCAGATAATTGAGATCCTCGGATATGCCGGATATGATTTCGCATTTATTGACTCTGAGCACAGTCCCTGGGATGTTACCGAACTTGGAGAAGCTATACTTGCCGCCCGTCTGGCTGGCATAAGTCCCCTGGTCAGAGTCACTAAACCTGATATGATAGAAATCCGCAAGGCCCTTGAGATGGGGGCTGAGGGCGTTATTGTCCCCCATGTACACAACGTTGAGGAAATGCGGCTGTGCGCCCGTGCAGCAAAATTTCCTCCCATTGGTCGGAGGGGTTATGACGGCGGCGTTCGCTCCGCCCAGTATGGTTTCGGCTACAGCGGCGGTGAATATATCGACTATGCGAACCAGAGTGAGCTTGTCATTCCCATGTGTGAGGATTTTGAATTTACGGATAATATCTGTGAGATCCTTGACGTGGAGGGGATAGACGCCATAAACTTTGGCCCTGCCGATTACGCCAACTCCCTCAATATCCACAGCTTTTACAATCTGGCAGAAGGTCCTGCCAACGATGCTCTGGATCTGGTTATAAAGCATGCCCGGGAAAAGAACATCGGTGTTATGGCTCCGGCTACACCCGCAAATTATGAAAGTGCAAAGGCCCTCATAGACCGGGGCGTGAATATGATTATCATGGGCAACGACATTGGGCATTTCGGAAATGCCCTGAAGAGCATTAAAGCCGATGCCATCGACAAACTTCTGAAATAAGTGAATGGAGATCGGACATTATGAAAATAGTCATAGCGAAGCCCGGTTATAAGGATAACAGTCCTACCGGCTATAAGATGCTGGAAGACAAGGGTTATGAGATTGTCCATATACCTTATTCAAGAGACTATACCATGGAGGAGCTCAAAGCCGTTGTGAGCGATATTGACGGAATAATTGCCGATTCGGAGCCGTGGAACGAGGAGTCTCTCTGCTGTGCTCCAAAGCTTAAAATCATTTCCCGCTACGGTGTCGGTATGGACAGTGTCGACACCGAAGCCTGCAAGCGCCACGGCGTTATGGTCACAAACTGTCCCGGTGTAAACGCGAACCCCGTCGCCGAGCACGCAGTGGCTATGCTCCTTTGTGCAAAAAGAAATCTCATTAAAATTAACGAGACTACCAAACAAGGGCAATGGAAGCAGTATCTGTTCAGCGAACTTTCCGGCCAGACCGTAGGTATTATCGGTTTCGGATATATAGGTCAGAAGGTCGCCCAAAAACTTATGGGGTTTGAGTGCAACATAGTGGCCTATGACGTAGTGCACAATGAAGAAATGGCTAAGAAGACCAACACAAAATTCGTTGACCTCGAATACCTTCTTACCAA
>ERZ827478.1239-NODE-1239-length-19096-cov-69.568247_pt1 | contig 19096 bp, 20 predicted proteins | sample MGYA00519705_ERZ827478 | MGnify/ENA primary metagenome ERZ827478 (study PRJEB31778, sample SAMEA3449318) | human gut metagenome | biome: human gut; feature: human-associated habitat; material: faeces | place: United Kingdom | collected 2010/2012 ... | reverse complement strand
ATTGAGCTTGATTTTCATGTTCGCCACCTCTTTCTTGATTGTGGCTTTATCATACCGCAGGACAAAGTCTTTTTCTGTGACGAGGTTACATTGATACAAAAAATCCGGCGCTTTTTGGGCACCGGATTTTGTTGTATAGTCACATTTTTTATTTTAGACGATGGAGTCCATCTGCATTGCGCAGCGTAATCGCACCGCGTCTTAGCTCCACAAGCCCGTCCTCCGAGAAGCCTTTGAGCATCCGTGCCACCGCCTCCCGCGCCGAGCTGATGTGCTGGGCGATCTGCTCATGGGTCATGCGTATCGTGTCGGAGCCGGTACGCTCCGCTTCGGCAAGGAGAAATTCTGCCAGCCGCCGATCCAATCCCTTGAACATGATCTGCTGCATCGCCCACATCACATCAGAAAACCGTTTCGTTGCCAACTCATAGAGGAAGCAGCGGACATGAAGATTTTGCTCCTTGAGCGCAGCGATGACATTTGCAGGGATAATCAGAACCTCCGTATCCATTCCTGCGGTCATTTGCGTATCAAAGGTGATCTGACTGATCACGCAGGAAGCAGAAAGCACGCATAATTCGCCCGGATACAGCCGGAACAATGTGACTTCTCGCCCTTCCTCGGAGAGAAGATAGGTGCGGATCTCGCCAGAAAGAACAAACAGCATTCCGAGACATTCGGTGTCGCTGCTGTGTATGAACGCGCCCTTTTCATAATGACGGACAAAGGCACTTCGGCGCAGCGTTTCTTGCTCCTGCTCGGTCAAAGATGACCAGAACGGAAGTCGTGTCAGTGTGCGTTCCATATCAATGGCAGCTATGATTGCTGCAGCCGTGGTCACCGCAGGTGTGACCAGCCTCGCCGTGCTCATGATCATGGTGGTCACAGTGAACATTGGGATCGTAGCCCAGATTTCCGTTGAGCAATGCGCTCACCGCCGCATCAGCGTCCCCGCTGACACCGCCGTAGAGCTTGATGCCCGCTTCGGCCAGAGCTGCCTGCGCACCGCCGCCGATGCCTCCGCAAATCAAAGTGTCCACGCCGTTCTGCATCAGGAAGCCTGCCAGTGCGCCGTGACCGCTGCCGTTGGTGTCAACGACTTTCGCATGAGTGATTTTGCCGTCCACAGCTTCATAAAGCTTGAACTGCTCGGTGTGACCGAAATGCTGAAAGATTTGACCGTTTTCATAGGTAACTGCAATTTTCATAATAGAATCTCCTTTGCAATTTTTGCCTGATTTTTCTATGTTGGCTCTCTGCATCCGGCAGCAACGGCCGCAGTGAGCTGCCTCCTGTCCTCCGCAGATGCGGTAGTTTCCCCCGGTGATGTGCAGCGGTTTCCCGTGGACAAGACACGCTGCGATCTTGCGCCGTGCGCTTTCGTAAATCTCCTGCACGGTAGAGCGGGAAATGTCCATTTGCGCGGCACACCGCTCGTGGGTCTGCTGCTCCAAGTCAACCAACCGAATGACCTCGTACTCGTCCAGCGTCAGCAGAATCGGCTCGACATCCTCGCCCCCGTTGGGGCAGAATTTATCGACTTGTGGTACATCACAAATCCGACGGCACCGTGGCGGTCTTGGCATGGACGCCTTCCTCCTTCTGTTTTCGGTATATACCGATTATAGCACTTTAGACAGGAAAAAGCAATATTCTTTTCAAAAGCCGCTACAATTTCTGCCCTCATATAGATGCTGGCTGATATTCGGAGTCGAAGGGTACATGTAAGCCATGATCGTATTGTCAGATTATCTACATTTGACAGAACTTCGCAGGGCATGATGAATTTGCTTGGATTCATTATGAGTTTAGTTCACATGCAAGCCGTTCACGGGTGGTTGTCCGCCTATGAACGGTTTGTAAATTCTCAAAATTTTTTTAGTCCCTACTTGACACAAGAAGACCTCAGCCGATTTGGTCGTGACTATCTGACTGTTGGACAATATACGGATATTATCTTTCCGAGCTACGATGTCCGCTTTATCGCCGTAAATGACGGTGTGGACAGCAACCGGGGAGACAGCGAGGGCTTCGCCGCAATCCGTAATCTGTTCAACGAGTGGTATCCCCGTGATACCAGCAAGAAGGTTCGTGTCAGTCTGCGGCAGAGAGGAACCAGCGGCAAGCACATGGGCAAACCGCCCTACGGATACCGCTGCGACCCGGAGGACAAGGATCACTGAATTCTGGATGAAGAAGCGGCCCAGGTCGTCAAGCTCATCTTCGACCTTTGCATTGACGGCAAAGGCCCGGAGCAGATTGCGAGGATTCTGGAAGAAAAGCAGATTCTGACCACAAGAGCGCTGTATGCCAAACGCAAGGGCAAGCCGCTGCCGGAAAGACCGTACCACTGGGGCAACCAGTCCATTGTGGCAATTCTGGAGCGGCAGGAGTACACGGGCTGTACCTGCAACTTCAAAACCTATTCCAAGTCCTACAAGCTGAAAAAGCGGATTCCCAACGAGCCGGAGGATATGTTCTATCTGCCGGATACACAGGAAGCGATTGTATCTCAGGCACAGTTTGACAGGGTACAGGAGCTGCGGAAAAACAAACGCCGCCCCGTAAAAGCGGAACGGCAGGGATTGTTTTCCGGACTTCTGTTCTGTGCCGATTGCTGCGGCAAGCTTCACTTTGCCACCAGCAAGCGCTTTGAAGGGAAACAGGATCGCTATAAAGCAATCGTGGCACCTGCACCGCGCATTATATCCGGGAGGATGTGCTTCGTGAAATCGTTTTGGAACGTATCCGTGCGGTCAACGAGTATATCCGTGATGATGTAGATGCCTTTCAGGAGGAATGGCTGCAATGCCGCAGGACTGACCAGGAGCGCAGCATCCGGGATGACAAAAAGAAAGTAGAACAGGCAAAGAAACGCCTTTCCGATTTGGATGTCATCATCTCCCGGCTGTATGAGGACTATGTTCTTGGAAATCTCAGTCAGGACAGGTACAAAAAGATGTCTGCGGACTATGAAGCCGAACAGGAACGGTTAAAGCTCGAAATTGAGGTTGTTGAGGAATGGGTCGAACAGCGGGAAGAAATGAACGACGGTCTGGATGCCTTTATTGTCCTGACACAGAAATATGTGGATGTTGAGGAACTGACGCAGACCATCGTGAACGAGTATATCAAGAAGATCGTCGTTTATGCTCCGGATAAATCCAGCGGCAAGCGGACGCAGAAAGTGAAGATTTACTTCAACTTCGTGGACGATGTGGATATTCCCATTATTTCCGAGCCTATCACCACAGAAACAACCTATGGACCCAGAAAAACGGCATGACCCTCGGGTCACACCGTTCTCTGCGTCAAAATAGTTACTTGTCACTATTAAGCCTTCGGCTTTCGGGGACTTTTACGTCATAATCCGTTTATCCAGAAGGGAAGGGGATCAGCCGCAGAGCTTTGCCTGTTCCGCCGCCACACCGGCTTCACAGCTGCGCATGGCGAGGATGGTCTTTTCCATCAGTTCCTCCAGCGTCCAGCCAAGACGGTCAGCGCCGGTCTGGATCACGTCGCGGGAACAGCCGGCGGCGAACTTCTTGTCCTTGTACTTCTTTTTCAGGCTGCTGACCTCCATGTCCATGACGCTCTTGCTGGGGCGCATCCGGGCGGCTGCGCCGATCAGGCCGGTCAGCTCGTCGGCGGCAAAGAGAATCTTCTCCATTTTGTGAGTCGGCTCCACGTCACAGCACAGGCCGTAGCCGTGGGAGCAAATGGCGTGAACCATCTCCGGACTGGCATTGATCTCAGCCAGCAGCTCCGGCGCCTTGACGCAGTGCTGCTCGGGGTAGCGTTCAAAGTCCACATCATGCAGAAGGCCGCACAGACCCCAGAAGTCCGCGTCTTCGCCCTCCTGCTGGGCGAACCAGCGCATGACGCCCTCAACGGTCAGGGCGTGGAGAATGTGAAACGGCTCCTGATTGTATTTTTGCAGCAGGGCAAGCGCCTGCTCCCGTGTTACTTCCATAAAAATACCTCCTGTAAGAAGTTTGCAACCATTCTACGACTGCCTGAGATATTTGTCAATGAGGAAAAACGACCGGATCCTCTTAAATTTCCATGAAGGAAGCCCCGGCTTCGCATCAGCGAAGCCGGGGCTGTGGTTTTTACTTGGAATGCTTAGCTGGCGCTGATGACCAGATCCTTGCGGATATACTTGGTGTCGCCGTCGGTCATGGGCATAGCCTCCACCGTGGCGTCATACCATTCCTGCGTGTCGGTGTTGCGCAGCTCGGTTTCGATCTGGTAGTCGCGGTAGGTGGTATCGCTCTTGCCCACGAAGTACATGACATGGTAGCCGTACTGGGACTCGATGATGCCGGTGTTGCCGGTCTGGCGGCTTTCGTCGAAGCACCAGTCGTTGAAGCTGGACACCATCTGGCCGGGGTAGACGTTCTCGTACAGGCCGCCGGTGGTGCCGTTGCCGTCGTCGGACTTCTCATTGGCCAGAGCAGCGAAGGAATCCTCGGTGGCGTCGCCGGACATCCACTCGTCCAGAATTTCCTCGGCCTTCTGCTTGGCGGCGTTCTTCTCCTCGTCGGAGTAGGTGGTGGTGCCGGTGGTGGAATCGGTGGTGCCGCCCTCAAACTTGATCAGAATGTGGCGCACGTTCACCAGCGGGAAGGTGTTGTCGTTGGAACCGGTGAAGAACACGGCATAGTAGCCCTGCGTGGTCGTGGTTTCCTTGCCGTCATCATCGGTAGAGGTGGAAGTATTGGCGATGACGGTCTTGTCGCCTTCCTTGCGGGCACTGTCGATGACCCAGTCTCTGATGGTGGTGGAGACGGAGGAATACTGCTGGTCGGTGTAGGCGGTGCTGGAAGCCTCGGTGTCCCGGTTGACATCCAGAGCGGCGATGGCGGCGTCAAAGTCCTCGACGGTGGCGACATCCTCGCCGATCAGGGAATCAGCGGCTTCCTTGGCGGCCTTCACGGCCTCATCGCTGTCCGCGTCAACCTCATCCGTCTGGAACTTGCTGGCGGCGAGGTAGTAGGTGTTGTAGGTGAAGGAGGAATACTTCTCGTAGTTCTCGCTCTCAGCGGCGCGCAGGTCGGCGTCGGTATAGGTCAGGGAAGACGAATAGCTGTTGCGGTAGGCGCTGGCGAGGGCGTTGAGGGTAACGTACTGTCTGTAGCTTTCCTCCGTTGCGCCGTTGCCGTACTGGGCTTTCAGGAAGTCCTTGGTGCTGGAATAGCCGTACAGGTTGGCATAGAGCTTCATGTTGTTAATGGTGCTGTCGATATCGGCAAGGTCGTCTTCGGACAGGGTGAAGCCTGCGGCCTCAGCGGCGTCTGCCAAGGCGTAGGCGCTGCGGGCGTTGTCCTTGGCGGTGTTCAGAAAATCGTCCGCCCAGGTCAGGCCGGTGTCATTGTTGATGACCTGCTCGTTCAGGGGCTTGGAGGTGTCCAGACCAAGCATGGCGGCGTAGCTGCCATAGTTGGAGTTAAAGTTGTTGATGGCGCTCATATAGAAGTAGTTCAGCTCGGCATTGCTGATCTCGTGATCGCCCACGGTCAGTGCCACGGTGTTTCGCTCGTGGACACCGCTGTTAGTGATGCTTCTGGTGACGCCAATGGCGATCGCGAATACCACCATGACAGCCAGAACGACGACAAAAATGGTGGTGTAAAGCGTCAGTTTCTTTGCTTCCTTCTGCTCAGCGACCTGTTTTTCCGTCATTTTGGCGGTCTGCTGCTCATTACGGAGCTTTTTCTTGCTGGATGCGCTCATGTAATCAAATCCTCTCATTTGTCCTTTTGGTCATAACGCGATTGGTTTTACGCATAGACCAAGGTATTATAATCTATTTTCCCGCCGGTTTCAAGGGGCAATCTGCCGAAGAAGACGGAATTAGAAAAAAATTTACAGAAAATCTGCACCGGCTGCCCTACAAGGGCGCGTATATGACCCGCAGGTGCGATAACCAAGGGTGAGAAAAACGTTGCTAAGCCGAAGGCGATCTGGTTAGAGTTTCCCCCAATAAAAAACACGGGGAGCCGAAGCTCCCCATGCACCCCGCTTTAGCCGTATCGCATCCAATTATGACCTGCACGAAAAGGCAGGTGGGATGCCGCTCCCGACCATTACTGCTCCCAGCGTCCACCATCCGTCGATGCGGGGGCGGGAGGTCTGCAAACAGGCCGGGAAGTCTAACGTCCCAATAAGAAAATGTGGGTCCAAAAGGACACGCTACGCACCAAGCAGGAGGAATACCGCGCTTATTCCGCGTCCTCCGAGTAAAGAGAATCCATAATCAGGTCGTACACGGCCTGCAATTCCGCCTCGTCCTCGATGGCGCAGAGGATCGGCTCTCCGTCTTCCTCAATGGATTTGAAAATGCTGACCTCCAGATCCAACGAATCGGAACCGTCGTCGGCGGGAATGACTGCCATATAGGTATTGCCGTTGTACTCCAGTGTGCTGAGTACCTCCAGCTCGTATTCGGTGCCTTCCTCATCCACGATGGTGATGAAATCAGAACCGTATTGGTCTGCCAAGGAAATCGCCCCCCGCTTTTGATGCCTATATTCTACCGCAGGGCGCGCGCAAAATCAAGAGGTCATTTTGTACAGAAACAGGGCGGCATTTTAGGACAGAAAATCTTCCAGAAACTGATTCAGTTCGTCCTCTGACCGGACGGGAATACCTTTTTCCAGAGCCTCCCGGTCGGCGTCGGGGAGGGAGGACACCTGACAGGGGAAAATCTGCTTCGGTTCGGAAGCGCCTTTGTCGAACAGTGCCAGATACCCCCGGAAGCACCCCAATGTGAGGTACAGAAGCAAAATAAGGCTTGCCGATTTTTTCAGCATATCATGCATTCCTCCTTTTGCTGCTAGTATTTCCCACAATTAAAACTTTATTTATAAATTGGGGCTTTCGTTTTTTCATCCGGTATGGTATAATGATATGAGTAGTGTTATGCGAATATGACACTGGTTATAATGGATTTACCAGGCAGGCACGTCCTGCTTCTATTGGAGGTACCCTATGGCAAATGAAAAAAAGCCCAGGAGGCGCAAGAAGCTCCGGCAGGAGTGGAATCCCCACTGGTCGCTGAAACTGCTGTATATGATCTTCTCCGTGGCCGGTTCCGTGCTGAAAATTGCCGTCGGCGCGGCGGCGACGGTTCTGCTTATCGTGCTGATCTGCGGTACGGTCTTTGTCGGCACGCTGGGAGATTATCTGCAGGAGGATATTCTGACGGAGGCCGCCGACTGGTCTCTGGACGACTACGATCTGGAACAGACCTCCTTCATTTATTATGTGGACAACCACGGCGATATCCAGCTGCTGCAGCAGATTTATACCACCACCGACCGTCAGTGGGCGTCCATTGACGAGATCCCCGAAGACCTGATTCACGCCGCCGTGGCCATCGAGGATAAACGGTTCTACGAGCATCAGGGCGTGGACTGGATCACCACCATGAAAGCCTGCCTGAATATGTTCTTCGGCGGCGACGAGCAGTTCGGCGGCTCCACCATCACCCAGCAGTTCATCAAAAACCACACGGGTGAAAAGAGCGTTACCGTCCAGCGAAAGGTCATGGAGATTTTCCGGGCGCAGATTTTCGAGCGGGAATACGACAAAGACCTTATCATGGAGTATTACCTCAACGAGATTTATCTGGGGCGGGGCTGCTACGGCGTCAAGAGCGCCGCGGCGGAGTATTTCGGTAAGGAGCTGCGGAACCTGACCACCGCCGAGTGCGCCAGCCTCATCAGTATCACCAATAACCCGTCCCTGTTCAACCCCTATTCCGAGAGCGTGTATATGTACAAGGGCGAGGAGCGGGACGGTGCCGGACGGAACCGCTACCGTCAGCTGAACGTTCTGAGCGAAATGCTGGATCAGGGCTATCTGACCCAGGAGGAATACGACGCGGCTGTGGCGCAGGAAATGGTGTTCAAAGAGGGCATCGCCGACGCCGACCGCTGGACGATCTGCGACAACTGCGGCTATGAGAACACCCGCAGCCACTTTACCGGCGAGGGGGATACCTGCTACTGCCCCCAGTGCGGCGAGCAGGTGGCCGTCAGCACCGACGCTTCCCAGCACATTTATTCATGGTTCGTGGACGCTGTGATTGTGGACTTTGCCAGCTATCTGGCAGATCAGGACGGCAAGGTCTGGGACGACTTAAGCACTAACGACCAGAGCATCTACCTCAACCGCATCCAGAAGGGCGGCTACCATATTTATACCACCTTGGACATGGACGTGCAGAAGCAGGTGGATGCGGTTTATACCGACCTGAGCAACATTCCCACTACCCGCAGTGAGCAGCAGCTCCAGTCCGCCATCGTGGTCATCAACAACGAGACGGGCGACGTGGTTGCTTTGTCCGGCGGCGTGGGGGAGAAGACGACTTTCCTTGCCTACAACAAGGCTACGCAGGCGAAGCTCCAGACCGGTTCTTCCCAGAAGCCCATTTCCGTTTACGCCCCGGCCTTTGAGTCCGGCGAGGTCACCCCGGCGTCGGTGATGAAAGACCTGCCCATGACCTATATCGACGGCAACAACTGGCCGAAGAACGATAACCGGCAGTACCAGTACGCGAGGACTGTCTATCAGGGCATTGTTTCCTCCGTCAACACCGTTTCTGCCCGGACGCTGGACACCATCGGCGCGGATTACGGATACAGCTTTGCCAAGTATAACTTTGGACAAGCCTCTCTGACCGACAATTACCCTCTGCCCAACGGGCAGAGCCTGTCCGACGTGGGTCTGGCGCCTCTGGCGCTGGGCGCGCTGACGGTTGGTTCCACCGTGCGGGAAATGTCTGCCGCCTACGCGACCTTCGCCAACGATGGCGTTTACCGGGAGCCGAGACTGTTCACCAAGGTCTACGACAGCAATGGCCGGGTCGTGGTGGACAATGAGCAGGAGTCCCGGAAGATCCTCAGCCAGAAGACTGTGGACTATATGAACTACTGCCTGTTCAACGCGGCGAACAACGGCACCGGCGGCGCGGCCATCTTTGCGGGACAGAACATCGCGGGCAAGACCGGTACCACGTCTTCCAACCGCGACCGGTGGTTCTGCGGCTATACCACCCACTACACCGCAGCCGTATGGTGCGGCTACGACATCCCCGAACAGATCTACCTCACCGGCAGCAGCGCCAACCCGGCGGCACGGCTGTGGAAGGCGGTCATGCAGCCCATCCACGACGGCCTGCCCAGAGAGGGACTGTATAACGGCAACGCTTTCCACAGCGTTGGCGTGTGTCTGGATTCCGGCAAGAAAGCCACCGCGGCGTGCAGCGCCGATGTGCGTGGACTGGAGCGTGTGGTCTACGTGAACGTCTACGACGGCGACGAGCCGGAGGGAACCTGCGACAAGCACATTCAGGTGGACTATTGCGTCACCGGCGGCGGTGTGGCGACGGACTACTGCTATATGTTCAGCGACGCCCAGATCGAGTCCCGGTCTCTCGTGAAGCTGACGCAGGCCGAGGTGGACGAGATCAAGGCAGCGGACGGCTTCGGGCTGAACGACATTTACACCGCCAACTACTATGTATATCTCATTGATTCCGACGGTAACCCAGCTTCGTGGCACGGGTTCTACAACAACCTGAACAACGGCGTGGACGCGCCTTATATCATGTGCCCGCTGCACAACCAGAGCTCCTGGGAGGAGTATCAGCCCGGCGGTACGGAGGAAGACACCACCGGCGGCTGGGACAACAGCTCGGACAACAGCTCGGACGGCGGCTGGCATGGCGGCTGGGACGGCTTCGTCGGCTGAGATAAGGAGAAAGAGGGAGGAGACCCAATGCTCTGGATTTCCGATGAATGGAAGGAATATGAGGTTTTGGACACCAGCGGCGGCGAGCGGCTGGAACGGTGGGGCAAGTTCATTCTGGTGCGCCCTGACCCACAGGTGATCTGGGATACGCCACGGACGGTACCCCAATGGAAGCGCTATGATGCCCGCTATGTCCGCTCCAATACCGGCGGCGGACACTGGACGGACAACAAGCTTCCCGAGCGGTGGCAGATTCACTACAAGGACTACCTGACCTTTAACGTCAAGCCCATGAATTTCAAGCACACGGGCGTTTTCCCGGAACAGGCGGCAAACTGGGATTTCATCCGGGAGAAGGTGGCGGCGGCTTCCGCCCGCCGCCCTGTCCGGGTATTGAATCTGTTTGCCTATTCCGGCGGCGCGACACTGGCGGCGGCCGCCGGGGGAGCGGAGGTGTACCATGTGGACGCCTCCAAGGGCATGGTGGCATGGGCGAAGGAAAACGCCGTGGCTTCCGGCCTTGCCGACCGGCCCATCCACTGGATCGTGGACGACTGCGGCAAATTTATCCAGCGGGAGATCCGCCGGGGACGGCGCTATGACGGCATTATCATGGACCCGCCCAGCTATGGCCGTGGGCCAAGCGGTGAGATCTGGAAGATGGAGACCAGCTTTTACCCCTTCTTACAGGAGACGGTGAAGCTGCTGTCCGACGACCCGCTGTTCGTCATCATCAATTCGTACACCACCGGGCTTGCGCCCTCTGCCGTGGCTTACGCTTCCGACGTGGTATTCGGGGCGGCGCATGGCGGCAAAACCGCTGCCGGTGAGCTGGGACTGCCGGTGAAGCAGTCCGGACTGGTTCTTCCCTGCGGTGCCACCGGACGGTGGACGCCGTAACAAATAGGAGGATGCCTGATTTGAGCGACATAATTTCTGTAGAGCATCTGGCATACACGTACCCGGGCGTGGAGGACACGCCCGGTGTTCCCGTGTTTGCGGATTTGAATCTGACCATTGAAGAAGGCAGCTTTGTTGCTGTACTCGGCACCAACGGGTGCGGAAAATCCACCCTTGCCAAGCATTTCAACGCCATTCTGCTTCCCTCCGGGGGAAAGGTCTATGTCTGCGGCATCGATACCGCCAACGAAGACCGGCTGATCACCATCCGCCGGAACGTGGGCATGGTTTTCCAGAACCCGGACAACCAGATTGTGGCGAATGTGGTGGAGGAGGACGTTGCTTTCGGCCCTGAGAATCTGGGCATTGCCAGCCCGGAGATTCGCCGCAGAGTGGACAGTGCCCTGAAACAGGTGGACATGTACGAGTACCGCACCCACGCGCCCCATTTGCTGTCCGGCGGACAGAAGCAGCGCATCGCCATCGCTGGCGTGATCGCCATGGAGCCGAAGTGCATTGTCCTGGATGAGCCCACCGCCATGCTTGACCCGAGAGGCCGCCGAGAGGTGATCGACACCATCGGACGGCTGAACCGGGAGAAGGGCATCACGGTGGTTCTGATCACCCACCACATGGACGAAGCAGCCAAAGCACAGCGCGTCGTGGTGCTGGATAAGGGGAAGGTTGCGGCAGACGGCACACCGAAGGAGGTCTTCTCCCAGGTGGAGCTGCTGCACGGCATCGGCCTTGCCGCACCGGAGACGGTGGAGCTTTGCTGGAAGCTGAATCAGGAGGGCTTTGACCTTCCGCTGGATAAATTAGACCCGAAAGAATGCGCGCAGGCACTTTACGATATGGTGATGGCCTGACCCGCTGGGAGGTATTTTCTTGAAACCCATTCTGGAAGTGAAGAATCTCACTTATATTTACAGCGCCGGGACGCCCTTTGAGCATAAGGCGCTGGATGACATATCCTTTTCCGTAGAGCGGGGGGAGTTTATTGGCATCATCGGCCACACCGGCTCCGGGAAATCCACCCTGATGCAGCAGCTGAACGGGCTGCTGAAGCCTACCTCCGGCACGGTGCTGCTGGACGGGCAGGACATCTGGTCGGACAAGAAGCTGACCCGGCAGGCACGGTTCCGGGTAGGGCTGGTGTTCCAGTACCCGGAGTATCAGCTGTTTGAGGAAACCGTGTACAAGGACATTGCCTTCGGCCCCAAGAACATGGGGCTGTCAGCGGAGGAAGTCGATCGCCGCGTCCGGGAAGCCGCCGGGTTCGTGGGGCTTACGGAGCAGCAGCTGGAGGTTTCGCCCTTTGACCTCTCCGGCGGACAAAAGCGCCGGGTGGCCATTGCGGGTGTGATTGCCATGGAGCCGGAAGTTCTCATTCTGGACGAACCCACCGCCGGCCTTGACCCCGTGGGACGCTCGGAAATTCTGGGCAATATTCAGTCCTATCGCAAGGCGAAGAACGCCACGATCATGATGGTTTCCCACTCCATGGAGGACGTGGCGCGGCTGACGGATCGCCTGCTGGTGATGAACGGCTCCAAGCTTGCCATGGACGCGCCCCCCGCGCAGGTTTTTACCCACGCTGAGGAACTGACCCAAATGGGACTGAACATACCCCAGGTGACCCAGGTCTTCCTGGAGCTGAAAAAGCTGGGGCTGGACGTGAAGAACGTCTACACCATCGAGCAGGCCGCGGCGGAGATCAGGCGGCTCAAGGGGGGAAACTGCCATGCTTAAAGACATTACCCTCGGCCAGTATTTCCCTGGCAGTTCCGTCATTCACCGCCTCGACCCAAGAACAAAGCTCATTGTTCTGGTCGTATACATGGTGACGCTTTTCATTGCCTCCGGGTGGGTATCCTACGGTGTGCTGCTCCTGTTCCTGCTGACAGTAATCAAAATTTCCGCCATTCCGGGAAAATCCATCGTCCGGGGCATGAAGCCGCTGGTGATGATCCTTGTTTTCACCGGCGTGCTGAATCTGTTTTTTAACAAGGACGGCAGGGTGCTGGTGGATTTCTGGGGCATTACCATCACCACCGGCGGCGCGGAGCGTGCGGCCTTTATGCTGGTGCGCATTCTGATGCTGGTCACTGCGACCTTCCTGCTGACCTACACCACCTCGCCCATCTCCCTGACGGACGGGCTGGAAAGCCTGATGAATCCGCTGAAGGTCATCAAGGTGCCTGTCCATGAGCTGTCCATGATGATGTGCATTGCCCTGCGGTTCATCCCCACACTGATCGAGGAAACGGATAAGATCATGTCCGCCCAGAAAGCCCGTGGTGCGGACTTTGAAAGCGGCAAGCTGATGGAGCGGGCAAAGGCGCTGATCCCCATTCTGGTGCCGCTGTTTATCAGTGCGTTCCGCCGTGCGGACGAGCTGGCCACCGCCATGGAGTGCCGTTGCTATCAGGGCGGCGAGGGGAGAACCAAGATGAAGCAGCTGCATTATCAGCGTAACGACTTTGCCGCGTTCGGCGCGGCGGCGCTGCTGACGGCGGCGGTCATTATTCTGAAAAAGTTTGGTATGTGAGGGAAATATGCGCAATATCGCCCTGTTTTTGACTTATCTCGGCACCCATTACCACGGCTGGCAGGTGCAGAAAAATCTGCCCACCGTAGCGGAGACTATGGAGAAGGCCGCCGCCATGGTGGTGGGGCATCCGGTGCATATGACGGGCTGCGGCCGGACGGACGCGGGTGTTCATGCGCGGGTGTACGTGGCGAATTTCCGCACGTCCTCCACCATCCCGGTGGAGCGGCTGCCCTATGCGTTGAATACCCATCTTCCCTGCGACATCGTGGTGACAAAAGCTTTTGAGGTTCACGAGAATTTCAACGCCATCGGCTCCTGCGCCCGGAAGGAATACACCTATCAGATTTACAATTCCCGGTTGAAAGACCCGTTTTATGTCAACCGCGCATGGTTTTACCCCCGGCATCTGGACGAGAACGTGATGCAGGCGGCGGCAAACCAGTTCGTGGGCACCCACGATTTTGCCGCCGTGAGAAGCGTCGGCACGGATGTCAAATCCACCGTCCGCACTGTATACTATTACAATGTGGAGCGGCAGGGGGAGCTTGTCACCCTCAGGGTCTGCGCCAACGGTTTCCTTTACAACATGGCGCGGGCCATGGCGGGGACGGTAGTCTACGCCGCCGAGGGAAAGATACGCCCGGAGGAGATCGGCGAAATTCTGGCCTCCGGCAACCGCACCGCCGCCGGCCCGACAGTCCCGGCGGGAGGGCTGTACATGACCCGTCTGTGGTATGACGATGGAATCGAAAAGTTTGAGGTCGGAAGCGACGGAAACGTCTGATACGGGGCGTTATCGTTCATAATTTGTTTTACCTTTTTCAGACGCAATATGCTATACTGCACCGAAAAGGAGTGAGCGTTATGCAGCCAAAAATGTGCAGCAAATGTAAGAAAAATATCGCCGTTGTGTTTATTACCAAAGTTGAAAACGGCGTTACCATGAATGAAGGCTACTGCCTGAAATGTGCCCGGAGTCTGGGAATTCCCCAGATCGATCAGGCCGTGAAGCAGATGGGCATTTCCGACGAAGATCTGGATATGCTCAGCGACGAAATGAGCAGCATGTTCGGCCAGAAGGACGACAGCGACAGCTCTGACGACGATGAGATCGACAGCCAGACCGCCACGTTCCCGCTGCTGAACCAGCTTTTCGGCGGCAGTAATACCCCCGCGCCCCAGCCCCGTCCTTCCAGAAAGGAAGAAGGAGAGCCGAAGGAAAAGAAAAAGTCCAAGCGGCATAAATTTCTGGACAGCTATTGCATGGACTTGACCGGCCGGGCACGGGATGGCAAGCTGGATAAGGTCATCGGCCGGGACGTGGAGACGGAACGGGTCATCCAGATCCTCAACCGCCGCCAGAAGAACAACCCCTGTCTCATCGGCGAACCCGGCGTGGGCAAAACCGCCATTGCCGAGGGACTTGCCCAGCGGATTGCGGCGGGGGATGTCCCCTACAAGCTGCGGGATAAGGAGGTTTTCCTGCTTGACCTCACCGCGCTTGTGGCAGGTACCCAGTTCCGCGGGCAGTTTGAAAGCCGCATGAAGAGTCTGATCGGCGAGATCAAGGAGTGCGGCAACATCATTCTGGTCATCGACGAAGTCCACAATCTGGTGGGCGCGGGAGACGCGGAGGGCAGCATGAACGCCGCCAACATCCTGAAACCCGCTCTGTCCCGGGGGGAAATTCAGGTCATCGGCGCGACGACCTTCGCCGAGTACCGTAAGTATATTGAAAAGGATGCCGCTCTGGAGCGCCGTTTCCAGCCCGTCACCGTGGCGGAACCCACCATCGCCGAGGCAAGCCTTATCATGCAGGGCATTGCCAAATCCTATGCCGAGTTCCACGGGGTGGAGATTTCCCCGGAAATCGCCCGCCAGTGCGTCGTCCTCTCCGAGCGCTACATCACCGACCGGTTTTTGCCTGACAAGGCAATCGACCTGCTGGACGAAGCCTGTTCCGACGTCAACCTGCAATGCAAGGAAATTTCCCAGCTGGCCGAGCTGAAAAAGGAGCGGGACGACTACGAGCTGGAACTGCGAATGCTCAACGAAAATACGGAGAATCAGGACTATGAGCGTCTGGCGCTGATCCGCAGCAAGCTGATGCAGCTGGCGGCGAAGATCGAGGAGCTGGAAAAGCACCCCAAGCCCGCCGTGACCATGGAGAATCTGGCGCGGATCATCGAGCTGTGGACGAAAATTCCCGCGTCCAAGATCAAGGCGCAGGAGTACGAGCAGATCAAGGGGCTGAGCGACCGCCTGAAAACCCACATCGTCGGTCAGGACGAGGCGGTGGATGCCGTGTCCCGCGCCATCCGCCGCAGCCGGGTGGGCATTTCCCCCAAGAAGCGGCCCGTGTCCTTTATCTTTGTCGGCCCCACCGGCGTGGGTAAGACGGAGCTGGTCAAGCAGCTGGCAAGCGATCTGTTTGACAATGTGGACAGCCTGATTCGCCTGGACATGTCGGAATATATGGAGAAGCACACCGTCTCCAAGCTCATCGGTTCGCCTCCCGGCTATGTCGGTTATGACGAGGCCGGACAGCTGACGGAGAAGATCCGCCGCCGCCCTTACAGCATCGTGCTGTTCGATGAAATCGAAAAAGCGCACCCGGATGTGCTGAACATTCTGCTGCAGGTGCTGGACGACGGACGCATTACGGACGCGCAGGGCAGGGTGGTGAACTTTGAGAATACCATCATCGTCATGACCTCCAACGCCGGTTCCGAAGGCAGTGTGGGCGGCATGGGCTTTGGCCGCAGCGACGGCGACAAGGTGAAGGAGAAGACCATGAAGGCATTGCAGGGCTTCCTGCGGCCGGAATTTCTCAACCGTGTGGACGAGATCATCACCTTCAACCATCTGACGGAGGAAAACTTCCTCGGTATCGCGGACATCATGCTCAAGGAGCTGCAAGAGAGCCTTTCTACCCGCGGCCTGACCCTTTCCTGGGACGACGATCTGCGCCAGCTGCTGGTGAAGAAAGCCTATTCCGTGACCTACGGCGCGAGAAATCTCCGCCGCACCATCCAGAAGGAGCTGGAAGACCCGATTTCCGAAGCAATCATTGACAGTTTTGAGCATCCCATTTCCGCCATCCGCATCCGGGTGGAGGGGGACAAAGTTAAGCTGGATATCACCTGACACGTAAACACAAAACATCCCGGAAGAATAGCCTTCCGGGATGTTTTGTGTCGTCAGAGAACCTCGTTCATTTTGTCTTCGACCTTCCAGGCAAGGTCTTCGGCCTTATTGGCGGCTTTTGCCGCCACGCGCCGCACAGGATTCTGCCTGGGCATCATCAGAACTGCCACCGCACCCGCAGCAGCGCCGAGACCGGCGGAAAGCATCCATCCTTTTGCGTTCATAAATTCTCCCTCCCTTCACAGGTAGTATACCCCAAAGGAAAAAAATCAGGACTGGAAGGTTTTTATCTTTGCAGATGGAAAAAGTTGTGATACAATAAACAAAAAACATGCCGGAGGCGGGATTATGTCTATTGATATATTACAGGAAAAGATTCGCAAGCTGAAGAATCCTTCCATGGTGGAGCTGATGCTGCCCCTGGCTGCTCTGCCTCCCCGGTATGCTCACGACGCTGTAGGCTACGGAGAATTCTGCCGGGACTTGCTCGGCGGATTGAAGGGGATCGTCCCGGCGGTTCGGCTGAGCTTCGGCGCGTTTGCCCTTTTGGGCGGCGAAGGATTGCAGGAGCTGGCGCAGACGCTGAACGCCGCCCGGAACATGGGCTATTACACGGTGCTGGACGCGCCGGAGCTGCTCAGCCCGACCGCCGCCCAGATAACGGCGGAAGCGTTTTTCGGCGGGGAAACCGACTATCCCTGTGACGGGCTGGTCGTTTCCGGATACTTGGGCAGCGATATCATCAAGCCCTTCCTGCCCGGGTGCCGAGAGGGGAAGAAGGATTTGTTTGTGGCAGCGCGTACCGGCAACAAATCTGCCCCGGAATTGCAGGATTTGCTCTGCGGCTCCCGGCTGGTGCATACGGTGGCTGTGGATTTGATAAACCGGTTCGCGCCGGAGACGATGGGGAAGCTGGGCTATTCCCGGATCGGCGCGCTGACGGCGGCAAGTTCTGCCGAAAGCCTGCGCAGTCTTCGGGGCAAGTATCCCCGGGTGTTTTTCCTGGTGGACGGCTACGATTCCCCCAGTGCCAATGCCAAAAACTGCTCTTACGCCTTTGACAGGCTGGGGCACGGCGCGGTGGTGTGCGCGGGGGAGACGATCACCTGCGCATGGAAGCAGGCACAGTCCGACGGCGGGGATTTTCTGGAGCAGGCCGTGGCTGCCGCCGAAAGAATGAAGAAAAATCTGACGAGATATGTAACGATTCTTTAAGGAGGAAACGTGATGCGTCGAACTGACCGGGAAGTGACCGACCCCGCCGAGATTACGGAGATGATGACCCGCTGCGAGGTGCTTCATCTGGCGCTGAACACGGACACAGTACCCTACATTCTCCCCGTGAACTTCGGGATGGAGCCGGACGGAATGACCCTTTACATCCATGGCGCGCGGGAGGGGACAAAGTATGCCCTGATAGAGAAGGACAACCGCGCCAGTTTCGAGCTGGACTGTACCCACGGTCTGGTTCTGGAAAACGGGACGTGTTCCATCAACTACGAAAGCGTCATCGGCTGGGGATATCTGGAGGACGTGACCGAGCCGGAGGAAAAGCGCAGGGCACTGGATTTGATCATGAAGCAGTACCGGGGCGAGGATTTCCCATACAGCACTGCCGTGATTCCCAAAACCCGTGTACTTCGTCTGCGGGTGCAGGCGCGGACGGCGAAACGGAGACGCATTGGGTAATATGTACCGGGGCGAACTGCCCCGGGGTGTTATCGGACACCAGCTGTACCCTGACGGGCGGCGGTGTTTTCCGTGATGTCGTCCATCCCGTCCAGAGGGCCGTTGCCGTTGTCGATGGTGGCGTTGGTAGAAGGCTCAACGCTGGGCATCGTGGTGGGCGCGGTGGTAGCCCGGGTCGTCTCAGTGGTCGCGGCGGTAGGCGTCGTGGTGGGAACGGTAGTGTTTCTGCTGGGGTCCTGGTTGGTGCAGCCGCAGCCGGTAAACAGCGCCGCGGTAAGGACGAGAACCAGTACGAGAATGGCATATTTTTTCATGTTTTTACCTCCAAATGAATCTTGCTTCAAACGTATTATTTCCCGTATGCCGGGGTTTACGCTGGTAATAATACCCAGTTTTCTGCAACTTTATAAGAGCAAACACTTTTTCTTCCGTTTCCTGCGAAGTGGACGTTTTCTTTATTTTCTTTTGCAAGTTAGCATATGATAACTCGCAAAATCGGATTTTCTGAAATTTTTTGTTGCTTTTTCTTGCATAGACATGTATAATGAATGGGAATAAAAAAACGAAGGAGAGTTCTGCGCTATGAAGAAGCTCGCTGCTAAGAAAAATGTGGAGTGCATGGCATGCCTGCAGTGCGTTGCTGCCTGTTCCGAGGCGTTCTATAAGGAATTTGACGAGGAGAAGAGCTGTGTCCGCATCGTGGCCAAGGGTACCGGCGCCAAGCCCAATACCTGCATTCAGTGCGGCAAGTGTATGCGTACCTGTGAGCACGAAGCCATCACCCAGAACCCCAAGACCGGCGTGTACATGATCAACAAGAAGAAGTGCGTCAGCTGCGGCAAGTGCGCCGAAGCCTGCCCCATGCACGTGATCGTGTTCGAGGAAGGCAGCCCCGCCTCCAAGTGCATTGCCTGCGGCATCTGCGTCAAAGCATGCCCTATGGAACTGCTGGAAATCGTGGAGAAATAAGTCAAGAAACCGGATGGGCAGCCTTTGATATGCTCCCCATAGAGTAGACACTCGAAATAACAAAAATTTCGAGGCTAC
>ERZ827478.1235-NODE-1235-length-19150-cov-3.979942_pt1 | contig 19150 bp, 17 predicted proteins | sample MGYA00519705_ERZ827478 | MGnify/ENA primary metagenome ERZ827478 (study PRJEB31778, sample SAMEA3449318) | human gut metagenome | biome: human gut; feature: human-associated habitat; material: faeces | place: United Kingdom | collected 2010/2012 ... | reverse complement strand
ACGCACATGTCGCCGCAGAAAACGATTAAAACTATTTTTTCGCTGAGGCGAAAAAACTCTGCGAGGCTTTTTTGACAGTCTCAGGGCGCCGGGATTTCCGGCGCCCTTTGAAAAACATTTCAATTTGTTTTTGCTCATTCCACTGCTTTCAGAGACTCGGACATGCTTATCCTTGCCAGTTTGTAGCTCATGGCCAGCCTCACCAGCACCGCAAAGGCAAAGGTGAGCAGAAGGCTGAATACGTAACTGCTCCAACCGATACGCACATCAAAGCAGATGCCGTCGGTGCGTATCTGGGTCATTACGAAAGCATGCAGCAGCTTGCCCAGCGCCAAGCCCAGCAGCGCCCCCAGCACTGTCAACATGTTCACTTCTCTGAATACATAGGCGGAGGATTCCCCGGTGTAGAAGCCCAGGACTTTGATCGTGGCGATTTCCCTTATACGCTCGCCTATATTAATGTTTATAAGATTAAACAGCACTATGAAGGCCAGAGCGCCGGCACAGAGTATAATGAGCACAACTATGATGTTAAGGCTGGAGAAGGAGCTGTCCACAGAGTTTTTGGTATCCTGGTTTAGGGATACCCGGCTCACCAGATCGTCGTCCAGCAGTTGGGCGGAGGCATAGTTTTGATCTGTGCCCTCCTCAAAGTGCACATATGCCATATTCAGGGGGGCTTCTCCGTTGAGCTCCAGCAAGGTGCTCTCCGTGACAAACATATAGTCCCCTATATAATTGTCAAATACCCCGCAGACGGTAAGACTAATGCTGTCAAATTCGTCGTTGGTAACGGTGACTTGATCTCCGGCTTCCACGTTCAGCATGGAGGCAATGCCTTTGGACAGCAGTATTTCCCCATCCTTTGGCTGGGCCACGCTTCCCTTCTCGCTGCGAAGATATATAAAGTCCTCCAGCTCACCCTCCAGCACTGCGCTGAGGGTGGCGCTCTTAAGATTATCTTTTGAGCCTATATCAACGCTTGAACCCGAGACATACAGTATACCGTCTATACCGTCATGGTCGGCAAGGAAATTCTCCCTCTCGCTGTCACTGAGCCCATCGGTGAAGTTCAGCTCGGCATCGTATATGCTGATTTCTCCATACTGATAATCCGTGACATTTTGTATGGAATCCCTAATGCCGAAACCGGTGAGCAGCAGGGCCGTGCAGCCGCTGACGCCCAGGATCATAAGGAAGAAGCGCTGTTTATAGCGCATGACGTTCCGCAATGTGACCTTGTGGAGGAATCCTATTCTTCTCCATAGCCAGCCAATGCACTCCAGCAGGATGCGCTTTCCGTTTTTCGGAGCCCTGGGCCTGAGTATGGAGGCGGGCACCTCCCTCAGCTCCCGGCGGCAGCTGTATATCCCCACTCCCGCAGTACACAGGAGAGACACGGCTATTGAGGCAATGAACATCACTATATCAAAGTTGTAAGTGAGCTGCTCGGTAAAGTTGTACATGCTGCTGTAGGCATTCCAAAAAGCTTTGGGTATGAAATAGGTACCCAGGAAGAAGCCCGCAACGCTGCCTATAAAGCCGGAAGATCCGGCATAGATCATATACTTAAGGCTGATAAGTCCCTTGTCGTAGCCCATAGCCTTCCAGACGCCTATCTGGGTGCGCTGCTCCTCCACCATGCGTGTCATGGTAGTGACGCAGACCAGGGCCGCCACCAGGAAGAAGAACACCGGGAATACCACGGAGATGTTCTCGATTATGGCCGAGTCGTGTTCGAAAGCCGCATAGCCTGCATTTTCGCTACGGGTGAGCACATATACCGTGGGTTCTTCTATGTCGGCTATTTCCTCCTCCGCCTCGTCCAGATCCGCATAGTAGTCCGCCAGCTCCGCCTCTGCATCTGCAAAGGACTCCTCGATCTCATTCATCATCCTGTTATAGTAGCTGGGGTTTTCCTCTGGAGAAAAGCCCATGGAACTCATGAACTCCTCCACCTGGGCGGCGGCATCGGCTTTCTGCTCCACGATCTCCTGAGCAGCCTCATCCAGAGTCTTTCGCCCGTCGGCTATCTCCTCCAGATTGTCCAGCACCAGCTCCTTGTATCTCAGCTGGGCCTGTTCTTCAGCCAGGGAAGTGATCTCTTCCTCGGTCTCCTCTATCATGGCGTCGTACTGCTCGCTGTAAGCTGCCTCCCTGTCCTCTATTGTCAGGAATACCTCCTTGTAATAGTCGGCGGTGAAACAGTTCCTGTCAATAAACATGCAGGAGCTTATGTGTCCGTTGCCCAGGGAGCTGGTGCCTCTCTCCATATTGATATACAACGGGCTTGTCACAAGGCCCACCACAGTGAATTCATCCCTGGAAAACTCTTCCAGAGTGTCCTCAGAGTTGGTGTCGGAGAAAGTTATGGTGCGCCCCAGCATTTCTTCTCCCCAGCTGTCCGCATCCAGGAGGCATTCATCCTCCGCCTCCGGCATACGTCCGGAGACCAGGCGCAGCCGGTTCACTCCCTGGGTTATTGATACGGCCTGAAATACCAGGTCGTTGCCGTCTATATCCACCAGTACGTCCTCGTAGCAGCCGCCCTCGGCTGCCTTTACCATATCCTGCTCCGCCAGATTAAAGACGTTTTCTTGGGAAAAGCCGATGGTAGAAACCACCCGATAGTCATAGAAATTCTGCTCGGCAAAATATCTGTCCGCAGAATCCACCAGCATTGGCCTGCAAATACGCAGCCCGGCAAACAGTCCAACCCCCAAAGCAATGATGGTGAGTATGGCCAGGTAGCGGCCCAGGCTGTTTTTTATTTCTCTTATGGTAGATGTAATGAGTATGTCCACTGTATCACCACTCTATCTGCTCTACGGGGATCGGATTTTCATTTACGGTCTCCGATTCTATTCTGCCGCTTTTCACTCTTATGACCCGGTCTGCCATATCACAGAGGGCGGAGTTGTGGGTGACGATAACTATGGTCATTTTGGTCTGGCGGCAGGTATCCTGCAAAAGCTTGAGTATGGCTTTGCCCGTGTTGTAGTCCAGAGCCCCGGTAGGCTCGTCGCAAAGCAGGAGCTTGGGCTTTTTTGCCAGAGCCCTGGCTATGGCCACCCGCTGCTGCTCTCCGCCGGAGAGCTGGGCAGGGAAGTTGGCAGCCCGCTCCTCCAGGCCCACCTGCTTCAGGACCTGAGCCGGGTCCAGGTGCTCGGGACAGATCTGCACCGCCAGCTCCACATTTTCCAGAGCCGTCAGGTTAGGTATGAGGTTATAGAACTGGAATACAAAGCCGATGTCGTATCGGCGATAGGCGGTGAGCTGCCGGTCATTGTAGGTGGATATATCCTGTCCGTCCAGCCACACCTTGCCGGCAGTCATGGTATCCATGCCCCCAAGAATATTCAGTATGGTGGTCTTTCCTGCGCCGGAAGCCCCCACTATCACGCAGATTTCTCCCTGCTTTACGGTGAAACTGGCGCTGTTGAGAGCATGGATATCCACCTCTCCCACCTTGTAGATTTTCTCCACATTTTCAAAACTGATATACTCCGGCATTTTCAGCTCTCCTTTTCCTCGTGCTTGTCTTTATATAAGTATATCCGGGTTTCCGGCTCTTTTTATAGACACTGTGTAAATATTTTACCACAGGAAAACCGCAAGTTCCACATCTTCCAAGCATTTCTGCAGGCGAAATTTGCTGCTCTCTTCAGCCTTTCCAGGCCATAGCGGGCTGCTTCAAAGGCAGGAGTATACTGAAGCATATCTTTCCACTTGCATATTCGCAGCTTATTTTGCCTCCGTGTCCCTGCACTATGCTCTCGGCTATAGATAGTCCCAGACCGTAGCTTCCGTCCCGGCTGCGGGCCTTGTCGGCCCGATAGAAACGCTTGAATATGTCCCGGCATTCCTCCCGGTTCATCTCCGGGGCAGGGTTTGAGACCGTCAGCAGGCAGTGGCGGCTGCCCTGGCGGCTGAGCCTCAGAGTCACCGGCCCTCCAGGCAGAGAATATTTCCCTGCGTTGTCCAGCAGTATGTCAGTCAGCTGCCGGAGCTGCTGCTCCCGGCCCTCCAGGCTTATGCCCGGCTCTACCTGAGTCTCCAGGGCCAGCTCCTTTTCATAGAATACCGGCTCAAAGGGCAGTACTCCATCGGCCACTAGCTTGGAGTAATCCAGCTGAGATACGGTCTCCCGGCTATGGCCGCTGTCCGCCCGGGCCAATTCCAGCAAATCTTCTACCAGAGTGCGCATCTGCCTGCTCATGGTGAGTATGCTGGATACGAACTGACTTCGCTGCTCCGGCTGAAAGTCCGGCTGCTCCAACATCTGGGCGTTGGTCATTATCACTGCCAAAGGTGTTTTCAATTCATGGGAGGCGTCGGCCACAAACTGCCTTTGCTGCTGCCAGGCCTTGTCCACCGGCTTCACCGCCCAGCGGGCCAGCATCAGGCTTATACCGAAAAACACTCCCAGGCTCAGTATTCCCAGCAGGGCGCAGGTCTCCAGCAGGCTTTTCAGGGTAGCCCGCTCGCTGGAGATGTCCACAAATACAATCCGCTGGTTCATGGGGTTTATCACCCGGCAATAGCGCAGGTTATACTCATCTATGGTACCCATGCTCTTGCCGCTGGACACGGCAGCCTCTATCATCTTTGCCAGGAAGTCCTGGTCGCTGAGGTCATAGTAGCCGCCGCTCACGGCTATCAGGTCCCCGCTGCGTCCCAGCTGCAGCACGAAATAGGGCAGCTGTACATCCTCCCGGCCATCCCCGGGCATGCTGAGGCGGAAGGGGTCTTCCGCCAGCTGCTCCATCATGCTAACGCTCTGCTGCTCCAGGTTCGTCTGGGTAAACTTGAATACCATGCCGAATATCACCAGAAGCATCATAGTGACTATCAGCATATTGACGCATACAAATTTAATTCTCAGCTTTCTGAGCATCCCTCATCTACCTCCAGATGGTAGCCCTGCCGGCGGATAGCCTCGATACGCAGGTTGGAGCCTATGCTCTGGAGCTTTTTCCTGAGAAAGCCCACATAGACTTCCACATGGTTTTCCACTGCATTGGAGTCGTAACCCCAGACGCGGGCCAGTATCACCTCTTTGGAGAGGTTTTTCTCCCTGGTCTGCATCAGCAGGCGCATCACGTCAAACTCCCTGGTGGACAGGCGCACGGAGCTCTCCCCGCAAATCAGAGTACTGGTGGAGAGATCCAATGCGGTGTTGCCGTAGACCATCTCATCCACCTGCCCGCCCTGACGGCGGAGCAGAGCATTTATACAGGCCATGAGCTCCCTTATATCAAAGGGCTTTGTAAGATAATAGTCCGCCCCGGCATTCAGGCCCTCGATTCTGTCCTCCAGCCCGGAGCGGGCGGTGAGCATGAGTATGGGGGTGTTGCAGCGCTGGGAGCGCACCTGCCTTGCCACCTGATAGCCGTTCATCCCCGGCATCATCACATCCAGTATCAGCAGGTCATAGACTCCCAGCTGGGCATAGTCTGCCCCGCTCTCTCCATCGTAACATACATCCACCTCAAAACCCTTGCTGCGCAGCATGGTCCTGATGGAATCGGCCAGCATCTTTTCGTCCTCTATTATTAGTATTTTCATTTGAACATCTCCTGATCTCAGTTTAACATTATAATAAAACACAGGACTTAATTAAAGCTGAAAAAACCGCTGTTCATAATTCTTTTACAGCTTATTCAGAACCAGTTCAGTAAGGCGTGTTATTCTGCCCTCAGATAGATCGTTTGCCAGACGAGCCGTCTCATCCGGTCTTCCGTGTGCAGGGCCGATGCCCCGGTGCATACCGGGGATAAGCCGACGGCGCTGCATGGTGGCAGCGGGAGTTCGGATGCTATATATTCACTTGGGTGCAGTCCAAAAGGCGGACTGCACCCAAGACCAATTTTGAGGAGTTTTTCATGCCGTATATCATCCTCGTTTGCCTGGGTTTTTTCAAAAAAATATGTTCATAAATATTTCATCCATCTTTCAGGCAAATTTCAGTTTACCCAGTTATAATACAGACAAAATAAAAATCAGGCTGAAAGTTATGCCCGGTGCAGAAGTCTCAGCCTGGAAAAGGAGAGATAAGCATGAGCGAATTCAACAATGAAAACAACAACGGCGTTTTCAGCAGCGGTACTCCCGGCTATACGCCTGTAGATAACGATGCAGAAAACAGCAAACCCCACAGGCACGGCCACGGCAAAATAATTGCCCTGGCTCTGGTGGTGTCCCTTCTGGCCGGCGCGGCAGGCGCCGGCGGTGTGCTGGCTATCAGCGGCGCCTCCGGCGAAGGCAGTCACTCCCAGATTCTGGAGGGTGTCCGTCCCAACAGCACCATAGACGTGGCCACCATTGACACCAGCAAGGAGATGACCCCCGCCGAGGTCTATGCCCAGAACGTGGCCTCCACCGTGGGCATTACCACTTCCATTACCACCAACTTCTTCGGCTTTGTCACCACCTCCGCCGCCTCCGGCTCCGGCTTCGTCCTAACCGACGACGGCTATATCCTCACCAACTATCACGTCATTGAGGACTCCAATTCCATCAAGGTATCCACCTACGACGGCAGCAGCTACGATGCCCAGCTCATCGGCTATGACGAGAGCAACGACATTGCCGTGCTGAAAATAGAGGCCGAGGGTCTCAGCCCCGTGGTGTTGGGTGATTCCGACAATCTGAACGTGGGCGACAGTGTGGTTGCCATCGGCAATCCTCTGGGTGAGCTGACCTTCTCCCTCACCTCCGGTGTGATAAGTGCCCTGGACCGTCAGGTGACGCTGTCCAGCAACGTGACCATGGATCTTATCCAGACCGACTGTGCCATCAACTCCGGTAACTCCGGTGGTCCCCTCTTCAACCTCTATGGGGAGGTCATAGGCATCACCAATGCCAAGTATTCCAGCAGCGGCTCTGAAGCCTCTATTGACAACATAGGCTTTGCAATACCCATAAACCACGTGCTTAATATAGTCACCAGCATTATCGAAAACGGTTACATCGCCAAGCCCTATATCGGCGTGTCGGTGCTGACCGTGGACGAGGATACGCAGAGCTTCGGCCTGCCCGCCGGCGCAGCAGTGAAGTCGGTCACTGAGGGCAGCCCCTCCGAAAAGGCCGGAATCCAGGTAAACGACATCATCACCGCCGCCAACGGCACCGAGATTAGCACCAGTGAAGAGCTGGTGGATCTGGTGTCCAGTCTCTATGAGGGTGCTGAGCTCAAGCTCAGCATATACCGTCAGGGCGAGGAGCTGGAACTGACCGTCACCGTGGGTGAGCAGATACAGTCTGCCCTGGCAAATGAGGAGCAGCAGGCCCAGGTGGAGGAGCAGAGCATGGAGGAATACAGCCGCATCCCCGGCTTCCGCGACTTCTTTGGTTTCGGCTACTGAGCATAAAGAAAAGCAAATAAACGGCAATTTAACCTTGTCCCTGTGCTTGAGCAGCACAGGGACAAGGTTTTTTCTTTTCTTTACTTTCCTTTTCTTGTCTTTTGTCAAAAAACGTAAATATGGCTATTGCCTAAATTATTTCAAGCTGGTAGAATGATTTATTGAGCGGTCGGGTTGGTTTCAGCCACCGGACCGCCGCCATACGGCAATAAATTATTCCGCGTCCCTCACGGCTCCCCGGCTTTTTCAGGGGGGCCGCTGCGGCCGGAAAATAAGGAAAGGAACTCACAATGGCAAAGCTTTACGGCAAGGATCTACAGCTCATGGCCGCCAGGGCGAGGCTGCTGGCTGTGGACGCAGTGCATACCGCCGCTTCCGGGCATCCCGGCGGCTCCCTGTCCTGCATGGACATTGTCACCGCCCTGTATTTCAATGAGATGAAAGTGGAACCGGCCAATCCCCTCTGGAAGGACAGGGACCGTTTCGTCCTCTCCAAGGGCCATTGTGCCCCGGCCCTCTATTCCGTGCTGGCTCTCCGGGGCTATTTCCCTGTGGGCGATTTGAAGCTGCTGCGCTCCATAGAGGGGCACATGTCCGGCCATCCCGACATGCAGCATGTGCCGGGGGTAGACATGTCCACCGGCTCCCTGGGCCAGGGGCTCAGCACTGCCGTGGGTATGGCCCTGGCGGCAAAGCTGAAAGCTCAGGATCACCGCTGCTATGCTCTGTGCGGGGACGGCGAGGTGGAGGAGGGCCAGATCTGGGAGGCCGCCATGGCAGCAGCCAAGTGGCATCTGGACAACCTCTGCGTATTCGTGGATGTAAACGGATTGCAGATAGACGGCCGTACCGCCGACGTCATGCCCAGCGAGCCCCTGGACAAAAAATTTGAGGCTTTCAACTGGAACGTCATAAAGATAGACGGCCACGATTTTGACCAGATACTCTCCGCCCTGGACTCCGCTCGCAGCTTCAAGGGCGCTCCCACCGCCATTCTGGCCTCTACCGTCAAGGGCAAGGGCGTCTCCTTTATGGAGGGCCAGGCAGGCTGGCACGGCAAGGCCCCCAATGACGAGCAGTTTGCCCAGGCAAAGGCCGAACTGGAAGCCAAAATAAAAGAACTGGAGGGAAACTGATATGGCCGGAAAGATAGCTACCCGCAACGCCTACGGCGAGACTCTGGTTGAACTGGCCGAGAAGTACCCCGAGCTTGTGGTACTGGACGCAGACCTCTCCGGCTCCACCATGACCAAGTTCTTTGCCGCTGCTTACCCCCAGCGCTTTTTCAACTGTGGCATAGCCGAGTGCAACATGGCCGGCATAGCAGCCGGCATGGCAGCCGACGGGCTGAAGCCCTTTATAAACAGCTTTGCCATGTTCTCTACCGGGCGCATATACGAACAGATAAGAAACTCCATCGCCTATCCCCACCTGAACGTGAAGGTGGTGGGTTCCCACGGCGGCGTCTCCGTGGGTGAGGATGGGGCTACCCACCAGTGCATAGAGGACTTTGCCCTGATGCGTGCCATCCCCGGCATGCTGGTCTGCTGCCCCTGTGACGGCAATGAGATGCGTCTGGCCGTCCGGGCCCTGATGGACTATGAGGGGCCGGCCTATCTGCGCCTCCAGCGTCTGGCCACTGAGGTCTTTACCGATGAGCTGGAGGGCTACAGCTTCACTCTGGGCAAAGGCAGCGTTCTCAAAGACGGCAGCGATGTGAGCATCATTGCCACCGGGCTAATGGTGAGCAAGGCCCTCCAGGCCGCCGAAATTCTTGAGGCAGAGGGCATCCATGCCCGCATTATCAATATCCATACCCTCAAGCCTCTGGACGATGAACTGGTGCTGAAAGCCGCCCGGGAGACCGGCTGCATAGTCACCAGTGAGGAGCACTCCATAATAGGCGGCCTGGGCAGCGCCGTCAGTGAACTGCTCATTGAGAAATGCCCCGTGCCCGTGGTGCGCCACGGAGTAAACGACGAGTTCGGCCGCAGCGGCACTGCCGCCGCCGTGCTGGACTACTTCGATCTCACGCCTGAGGGGATTGTCCGGAAAGCAAAATATGCCCTTAGCTTGAAGAAATAAAGTACCATTTTCCTGAAAGGGAGACTTTCAGATATGTGGTTCATCCTGGCTCTTCTCTCGGCAGTATTTGCCGCCCTCACCTCCATTCTGGCCAAGGTGGGCATCGAGGGGGTCAACAGCAATCTGGCTACGGCAGTGAGAACAATGGTGGTGGTGGGCATGGCCTGGCTCATGGTCTTTATCACCGATACCCAGTCGGGCATTACGGATATCAGCCGCAAAAGCTGGATCTTCCTCATCCTCTCCGGCCTGACCACCGGGGCCTCCTGGCTCTGCTATTACAAGGCTTTACAGATGGGAGAGGCTTCCAAGGTGGTACCCATAGACAAGCTGAGCATCGTTTTTACCATAGTCCTGGCATATTTTTTCCTCCACGAGCAGGTGAACGCCAAGTCCATTTTCGGCTGCCTGCTCATCATGGCGGGCACACTGCTGATGGTGCTGTAAAACAGCTCAGCCCTCCATTGCCCCATAATACTCAAAACCCGCAGCTCCGAGAAGAGCCGCGGGTTTTGCCTTTTCAATCCTGTATAAAGTTCGTTCTCTGCCGCGGCTCATATTCCGGGGCAGCAAGTCCGCCAGTCTCCCCGACCTCAATGCTTTTTATAAGCCAGGCAATGTTCTGTCCCAGGGTGCGCATGGTCTGCAGGCCCTCCAGATCTTTTTTCGCCTGTTCCGGCCTGTTGCCGTGGATCTGGTTCCAATACTGGGAGCCCGCGACATACATATTGCTTATGGTAAAATATTTGTTCAGCCGGTCAAAGGCAGCGCTGGCCCCACCCCGGCGGCAGGATACCACGGCAGCGGCAACTTTACCTGTCATGCATCCCCCGCCGCAGTAGAACAGCCTGTCCAGAAAAGCGCAGACCTGGCCGGAGGGCCCGGCAAAATACACCGGTGAGCCCACCACTATGCCCTGATATTCCGCCAATTTGTCCAGCACCCGGTTCACCTGGTCGTCAAAGATGCAGCGCCCGGTCTGGCTGCATTTGCCGCAGGCTATACAGCCGGCCACGGGCTTGATCCCCAGGTATAGTATTTCCGTCTCCACACCGTTTTTTTCCAGAGTGTCCGCCACTTCCTTCAGCGCGGTGTAGGTGCAGCCGAACTCATGGGGGCTGCCGTTTATCATCAGTACTTTGCTCATGCTTCAATATCCTCCCTTTTTATTTCGTACCAGTATTGGAGACAGGAGTAGAGTTTGTCTTTTATCAAATCTCTATCCATTCCCTGTTCTTTATATTCATACATTCTCATCCAACTCGGCCCGCCGTCACTTAAAAATTTCCAGTCTACCGAGCCAATAGCCTGTTCATGGCCGCTTCCGTTATCTCTTGCATACTTATATACACTCCATGCAGTATCCCATGTAAGCTTTTCCTGCTCTATAAATTCTTCCGCATCGTATTCACTGACTCCCGCAGATATAGCCGAGTCGTATATATACTGAACATATTCTTCTTTACCCAATATCCGCCTGTCTATACCTGTTTCCTCCAGCCCGATTTCATGGGCTTCCAAATCGCTCTTTCCATTGGCTCTGGCATCTCCATATATGTCTGCATAATCAAATACATCGCTAGCAATCATATTGTGAGTATCGTTTTCATCCCAATAGTTGATGACATCATTTATACTCAGTCTTAGAGAGCCTCTCGATAGCGTACCATTATTCCAATTTGTAAAGATCTCCTCCGGCCAGTCCAGCCCGTTCTCCAGGGCGTACTGCTCCGGGCTTATGAACCTGGGTCTGGGCGTCTCCGTGGGCTCCGGGCTTTTCGTAGGCGCAGGTGTCTCTGTAGGTGCGGGGCTCTCCACCGCTGTGGAGCTGCCCTCAGACGGGAGAGGCGTCTCCGCCGCCGTGTCGGCTTTCTCCCTGTTGGAGAGCGCCCCTATCAAAATGGTGGCCGCCGCCAACAGCAGCAGGATGATAATGCCGATTGCCACAAAGGCCCTGTAATCCCGCTTTTCTCCCACGCCGGCGTCCGTCTTTGCCGCCCCGGTGTTCTTTACCTCCGTTCCGCAGTAGCTGCAAAACAGGGCTTCGTCGGGTATCTCTTTCCCGCATTTCCAGCAGAACATTCTTTCTTCCCCCTTGATTTATGCTCCATGGAGAGGCAGCCGCCTCTCCATGGAGCATTTTCTCAGTATTCCACTTTCATGAAGCCCTTGCTTCTTATCTTCATCACATGGCAGCTGCCGGGGCCGAATACGGCCTCCACCTTCTGCCTGAACTCCTCCAACATATCGTCGGGCACAAAGGCCTGGACGGTGCCGCCGAAGCCGCCGCCGTGTACCCGGAAGGCCCCTCGCTGGCCCAGTATGCTGTCGCACAGTGCCAGGGCCAGGGCAGCGGACTGCTCCTGCACGCTGCCGGTAACTATCACATTTTGCAGATACATCCAAGAGGACTGACCTGAGCGGCGCACCGTCCGGAGGAAGGCGTCAAAGTCCCCGGCCTCCAGGGCCCGGCACAGCTCATCCACCCGGCGGTTCTCCTGGAAGATATGTATAGCCCGGAGCACTGCCCGGTCTCCCGCCTCTTTCCTCAGGGCAGGTATGGCCGCAAAGAACTCCGCCTCCTCCACCTCCCGCAGCACATCCTTGCCGAAGTGGGCGGATATCTTCTTCATTTCGGCAGGAATAGCCGCATACTCATAAGTGAGGCTGGCGTGGTCAGCCCCCACATCTATCATGCACAGGCTGTGGCCTGCGGCGGCAAAGTCAAAGTTTACCGGATGCACCTCCGGCTTTGCCGGGTCTTTGAAATCTATGGCGATTATGCCGCCCCAGGCGGAGGCCATCTGGTCCATGAGCCCGCAGGGCTTGCCGAAAAAGCGGTTCTCCGCCGTCTGGCCCATTATGGCCAGATCCGTGGCGTTCAGCTCCTCATTGCAAAACAGGCCGTTGACTACGGCGCCAATGAGCACCTCGAAGGCCGCCGAGGAGGACAGGCCGCTGCCCTGCATCACCTGGGAGGTTATGCAGGCGTCAAAGCCCCGCACACTGTAGCCCCGGCGGGCAGCCTCGCTGCACATGCCCCGCACCAGGGAGGCCGTGGTATCCTGCTCCGACTCCACAGGCTCAAGGGTCCCCAGGTCCACCGTAATCATGTCGTACCCCGCGGACTTGACATGCACAATATTGCTGCCGTTTTCAGCAGCTGCTGCCAGAATGTCCACATTTACCGAGCCCGCCAGCACCTTTCCCCTCTGGTGGTCGGTGTGGTTGCCCCCTATCTCGGTGCGCCCGGGCGCAGAATATATTACAGGCTGTGCCTCTCCAAAAAATTCATGAAAGGCATTCAGCAGCCCTTCTATTCTCTTTTCCATAGTTGCCTCCATACCCCAAATTTTTCTTGGTTATTATAATGTCAGTCTATCCCAGGCCGGGGCAGCTGTCAAGGTTTTTCCCTTTTTCCTTTGATACCGATTTGGTTGAATTACATAATATAATTTACATATTATAATTAACTTAATATCATTTACGTAATGTCGATATTTATTGATTATGTATATTAAATTGAATATAAAAAAATTTATGTGTTGACAAGCGCAGCCAATGGCGCTATAATCCAAACAGTTTTTTGGAAAGGAGACGGGTCAATGCGTTGCTTCCGTACCAACAGCATGATGATGGGTATGATGTACATGTTCCGCATGTGCATGATGATGCGCGCGCAAAAACATGACTCGCCTTGTTTCATATCCATCTGAAAAATGGGTCAAAGCCGTATTTGCACAGGCTTGGGAAACAGAGTGAGTTTCCCAAGCCTGTTTTTTGTTGAAAGGACAGAGAGAAAATGATAGAGCTGAAAAAACTCTCCAAAGTTTTTGAAAGTGCCTCCGGCTCTGTGGAGGCTCTGAGGGATGTGGATCTTACAATAAACGACGGGGAGATCTTTGGTATAATCGGCCTTTCCGGTGCCGGTAAAAGTACCTTGGTCCGCTGCATCAATCTTCTGGAACGTCCCAGCTCCGGCCAGGTGATAATCGACGGTCGGGACATGACGTCTCTGAGCCGCCCGGAGCTTTTGAAGATGCGCCGCAGCATCTCCATGATATTCCAGAGCTTCAACCTGCTGGAGCAGAGAAACGTGCTTAAAAACGTCTGCTTCCCTCTGGAGATATCCGGAGTAAAGAGGCAGGACGCAGAGAAAAAGGCCATGGAGCTTTTGAAGCTGGTGGGTCTGGAGGAAAAGGCGGATAAATACCCCTCTCAGCTCTCCGGCGGCCAGAAGCAGCGGGTAGCCATTGCCCGGGCCCTGACTACTGACCCCAAATACCTGCTGTGCGACGAGGCCACCAGCGCCCTGGACCCCAATACCACCCGCTCCATCCTGGAGCTTTTGAAAACCATAAATCAGACTATGGGCGTCACCATCATAGTCATCACCCACGAGATGAAAGTCATCGACCAGATATGCGACAGAGTGGCCGTCATCGACCATAGCTCCATTGCCGAGGAAGGCCGGGTCAGCGACGTGTTTACCAACCCCCGCTCCGACATTGCCAGAGAGCTCATCATCCCCAAGGACCGGGCGGCCCTGGACACGGCGGGCGGCCGGCGCATAAGGCTCATCTTCAACGGCCTCTACTCTCAGGAACCCATAATCTCCCAGATGGTGCTGGAATGTCAGGCCCCGGTAAACATACTCTTTGCCGACACCAAGGAGTATGAGGGCTCCATATACGGACATATGATAGTTGAGCTGCCCAGCGATCAGCGTCAGGCAGACAAGATAATCACCTGGCTCAGCAACAGCAAGGTCGTATGGAAGGAGGAGAACTGAGATGTTTTCTGATATGTTTTATAAGGTATGGGAAAACGGTCTTATCCAGATGGGCGTTGTGGAGACCATATATATGACTGTCATTGCAACGGTTTTCTCCTACCTCTTCGGCCTGCCCATGGGCGTGGTCCTCAGTGTCACCGACTCCGGCGGTATCCGCCCCACCCCCTGGATCAATCGCATTCTGGGTTTTGTGGTGAACTTCTTCCGCAGCATCCCCTTTATCATTCTCATGGTGGCAATGCTGCCTGTGGCCCGCTTCATCCTGGGCACCAGCCTTGGAAACGGAGCCGTGATAGTAATGCTGGTCATCGGCGCCTCCCCCTATGTAGCCAGGATGGTTGAGTCCTCACTTAAAGAGGTCAACTCCGGTGTTATAGAGGCCGCCCAGTCCATGGGCTGCACCAATATGCAGATCGTCACCAAGGTTCTGCTGCCGGAAGCCAAACCCTCCCTGATAAATGGGGCCGTTATCTCCATGGTGACCATCCTGGGCTACTCCGCCATGGCCGCCACTATCGGCGGCACCGGCCTTGGCCAGGTAGCTATTATCTACGGCCACCAGCGCAGTAATGACGATATAACCTGGGTATGCGTTCTGCTCACCGTGGCCATAGTCCAGATCATCCAGATTGTGGGCACCCATATTGCCCGGCGCACCGATAAACGTATAAAGTGAGGTATGGATATGATATTTACCAGCCTTTGTAAGCTGCGAATGTAAAAGTGAATACACATACCCACAGACTTTTTTCATCCAAAACTTACAAAAAATGATTATGAATTAAAGGAGAAATCAAAATGAAAAAGATCATTGCCATCGTTCTTGCAATCGCTGCCGTCTTCTGCTTTGCCGCCTGCGGCAAGAGCGCCGAGGACAAGGTCATCAAGGTGGGCGCCAGCTCCACCCCCCACGCCGAGATCCTGGAACAGGTGAAGGACGCCCTGGCCGAAGAAGGCTACGAGCTGGAGATCGTTATTTATGATGACTATGTTCTCCCCAACCAGGCCCTGGCCGAAGGCACTCTGGACGCCAACTATTTCCAGCACACCCCCTACCTGAACAGCTACAATGAGTCCAACGGCACCGACCTGGTCTCCGCCGCCCTCATCCACTATGAGCCCTTCGGCCTCTATGGCAACGGCGTAGATGCAGTGGCCGACATCGCCCCCGGCGCCACCATCCTTATCCCCGCCGACGACAGCAACGAGACCCGCGCCCTGCTGCTCCTGGCCCAGGAGGGACTCATCACCCTGCCCGAGGACGCCAGTGCTGAAGCGGGTGTCACCACTCTGGACATTGTTGACAACGGCGGCTTCGATATCCAGGCCGTCCAGGCCGACACCGTTCCCGCCCAGCTGGCCAACAGCGACGTGGGCACCCTGGCCGTCATCAACGGCAACTATGCCCTCCAGGCCGGTCTGAATGTGGCCGACGCTCTGGCCATTGAGGATGCCTCCGGTGACGCTGCCCAGACCTATGCCAACATCGTGGCCTGCCGCAACGGCGACGAGAGCAGCGAGAAGATCCAGGCTCTGGTGAACGCTCTGCTCACCGACAGCGTCAAGACCTACATTGCCGACACCTATAACGGCGCTGTGGTCGCCATCTTCTGACAGATGCTTTTCCCCTGAAACAAACTAGCCCGGCCTTTGGATGGGTGCTCGTAAGATAGTAATTCATTCAAAATTATACTTATGGCATCTGCCAGGCAGAAGCGTCTGACAATATGCACCACATGCGGCTTTTGGGCCGGGTGTGGTGCATTTTTAATTGGGTGCCAGTTCATGAACCCCATTCGCAGCCGGGCAGAGGAAATCATTAGGTATGAACTGAATTTATGTTTGAGGGGATCGCCTGAACAGAGGAAAGCTGTTCAGGCGATCTTCACGATCGTAGCTGGAGTTGTATATAGGTTTATGATATGATTAAATTAAATAGAGTACGCCACAAATTGGAATCTGGAGCACAGTTATGAATTATACGTCTGTTAATCTAAATGAATGGAGCAGAGGCAACCTTTTTCAGTTTTATATTGATAAAATGCGAATCGTGATGAGTATGACTGTAGATGTGGATGTAACCAACCTAAAAGCATACTCCAAGGCGCACCATCTTGATTTTTATCCTTTGATGGTGTGGGTCGTATCAAAAATTATCAATACACATGATGAATTTAAGTATGGTTGGGATGCCGACGGCAATCTTATCAAATGGGATTTTGTATCCCCTTCTTACACGGATTTTCATACGGAAGATGAAAATTTCACCAATATGGTCACGGAGTACTCAGATGACCTTCTTTGGTTTTACGGAAGAATGGCTGCCGACAGAGAGCGGCACAAAAATGATAGAGCCGTTTTGGAGGATCAGCCCAAGAACTTTTTTGATGTCTCCTGCCTGCCATGGATAAGATACACGCACTTTGATGTTCATGTTTTTGACGAGGGAAAATTTCTCGCTCCTGTGGTCACCTGGGGCAAATACGAACCAAAGGACGGTAAGCTGATTATGCCGCTTACTATGAACATTCACCACGCAGTTGCAGACGGTTTCCATCTTTCAAGATTTTTCAATGAGGTACAGGAATTGATGGATTCTTTGCGTTGAGCAACTTCCTGTTTATCGGAGAGCCATGCAAGATAAAAATCCCTTTAAGAACTAAGAGCGCACTTTTATATTAAAGCTTTAAAAAAAGCAGAAAAAATCAGATGAGTTTCTGTCAATAATGTTTTGAACAACAAACTGACCGTTGACATACTCGCCGGGTGAATCAGCGGTCTTTTTTATTTCTATTTTCAGAAAAGGATGTCATTTTTATGCCAGACAATAAAGCGCTTGCTCAACTCTGTTCAGAATAAAAACCGGATGAAACAAGGAACGGCGTGACCTAAGCCATGCCGTTCCCATAAAAAGTGATACTACTCTCCTATTCCGCCCGGCCAAATGGCCGGGCTGTTTTTTTCAATCTCTCTCCTTTTACATCCGCTCCCGCCTCCGGATTTCAGACAGGCATCAGGATATCCGCCCATTGCCCGGCAAACAGATTTCCCTTCAGGCACACCAGACTGAACTCCCCGCTCAGCTGTTCATCTTCCAGCTGAAAGCAAGCCAGACTGCCCTGTCTCAGCTCTCTCTCAGCTACTGGGGCATACATAAAGCTCAGCCCCAGCCCGTCCCGGAGAAGAGACTTTATCACGGAAAAATCGCTTACCGTTATCCGCTTCCGGAAACTCTCCAGGCTATATCCCCTGCGGCTGAGCATCTGCTCAAAAATTGCTCTTGTGCCGGAGCCAGGTTCTCTCACTATTATCCGTTCTTCCAATAGCCTCTCCATGGTCACAGTCTGACCGGCAAAGGGGTGTGCCGCTGAGCAAACCCCAAAGAATTTTTCCCTCCGGCTGCGCATAAGTTCATAGCTGCCCCTGTCGAAATATCCCTCTATCAGTGCCATATCCAGTTCCCCGGCGTCCAGGTCCCGCAGCAGCTGCCGGGTATTTTCCACAATAAGTGAAAAAGATATCCCTTCATTCTCCTGAATGAGACGCTTCACCCGGGGGGCAATGACGAACTCCCCTATGGTCTTGGTTGCTCCCACTCTGAGGCTCAGGGCCTGGGGTGCAGCCATGGCCTCTTCCGCCCTTTTGCTGTTGTAGGCCATGGAGCGGGCAAAGCTCAGCAGCCTGCGTCCCTGGTCGGTCAGACTCAGGCTCTTGCCCTGATAGGAAAAAAGCTTGCAGCCGTAATGTTCCTCCAGGCTTTTTATATGGTGGGAGATGGCCGGCTGTGTAAGGCACAGTCGCTCCGCCGCCCGGGTATAGTTCATAGTTTCGCACAGCACAATAAAACTGTTTATTTTGGGGTCCAGCATAGGCTCACCTATAAAAATAAATAATTGATGTATTATAAATAGTAATTTTATTTTATCGTTTTCCTGTAATATAATCAAGAGGAAAATTGGGAAAAGAGGGAACTTAATATGGATTTTATAAAGAAAAAAGGCCCCGGTCTGCTGCTGTGCCTTGTTATTGCGCTGCCCTGCTGGTTTTTGGGCAAGGCCTTCCCCGTCATAGGCGGCCCTGTGTTCGCCATTCTGGCGGGCATGCTGCTGACTCTGGTCTGGAAAGACAAGAGCAAGGTCCAGGGCGGTATAGCCTATACCTCAAAAAAGATCCTGCAATATGCGGTCATCCTGCTGGGCTTCGGCCTGAACCTGTCGGAAATAGCCAAGGTGGGCACCCAGTCCCTGCCTATAATCTGCTCCACCATTGCCACCTCCCTGATAGTGTCTTTCCTGCTCTGTAAGCTTATGAAAATGCCTTCCAATATCTCCACTCTGGTGGGTGTAGGCTCCTCCATCTGCGGCGGCTCCGCCATTGCCGCCACGGCTCCTGTCATCGGTGCCAACGATGAGGAGATCGCCCAGTCCATATCAGTCATTTTTCTTTTTAATGTAATTGCGGCTCTGGTATTCCCCACCTTCGGCGGAGCCATCGGGCTTAGCAACGAGGGCTTCGGCCTCTTTGCCGGCACTGCCGTCAACGACACTTCTTCCGTCACTGCCGCCGCCTCCACCTGGGACAGCCTTCACGGTACCAACGGCGCCGTTCTGGAGTATGCCACCATCGTCAAGCTCACCCGCACTCTTGCCATTATCCCCATCACTCTGGTTCTGGCTTTCTGGCGCACCTGGCAGGTGAAGAAGGGCAGCAGTGCCAGCTGCGGCAGCTTCTCTCTGAAGAAGATATTCCCCTTCTTCATCCTGTTTTTCGTTCTGGCCTCCGTTATCACCACCGTCTCCACCATGGCCGGAGTGGATGCCGCTTTCTTCCAGCCCTTTAAAGAGCTTTCAAAGTTCTTTATTGTAATGGCTATGGCTGCCATCGGCTTGAATACGGATATTGT
>ERZ827478.1215-NODE-1215-length-19401-cov-3.998087_pt1 | contig 19401 bp, 15 predicted proteins | sample MGYA00519705_ERZ827478 | MGnify/ENA primary metagenome ERZ827478 (study PRJEB31778, sample SAMEA3449318) | human gut metagenome | biome: human gut; feature: human-associated habitat; material: faeces | place: United Kingdom | collected 2010/2012 ... | reverse complement strand
CAAACTTGTCAAGAGCGGCGGCAAGCCGATACTTATGGGTTTTTGCTGCTGGGTGAGCATAACTGCTGTGAGCCTGGCAATGCAGCACTTCCTGGGTATGCTGTGAGCTGCAAATATTTATATAGTCAAAAGCAACAGGCCGACGGATTTGCCGTCGGCCTGATAATTTTTTCTTGCTTTTCAGTTTGATTCCCCGCCGGTCTGGACAGGGCTGTCCTCTTTTTTGTTCTTCTTGCCGTATCTTCTTTCCCAGGCTCTGCGCTGACGGACTCTTATAGCCTCACCCAGGCGCTCCTTGGCCTTGGGCAGCAGGTCATCCTCCAGCTTGCCCTTGCCCCGGCGGAAGATACGCACCAGGTAAATGACAATCAGCACAAGCGGCAGCACGGCGGTTATCATAGCCGCCAGCAGCAGCGCAAGGCACCAGTCTTCAATGCATCTGGCTGCATTTTCCCAGTAGGGCAGAATCACGCCGTGAGTCTGCATGGAACGGGAACCGAACTGCTTTACCAGCTTCAATATATTCTCATAGCCATAACGGGTGGAGTTTTCCACTATGACACCGCCGCCTATGGGAAACTTCTCCTTTGCAACATTCAGAGCAAATCCCTTTACAGGCTCGGCCATGACCACCTCATAGCACTCTATACCAACGCCGCTCCCTGAGCTCCCGCCGGTACTGCCTGAACTTCCGCCGGTGCTGCCGGAGTTCCCCGAGGAACTGCCTCCGGTAGAACCGCCGGAGGAACTGCCGTTGCCTTGGGAGGAACCTGTGGAGCTTGCAGCAGCAGTTGTGCCGCTTCCGCCCTTAATAGAGAGGTAGGCGTCATAGCTCATATATATGCCCATGCCGGAGGTATAGGCTTTCAGGCTGGCAAAATCCTGTTCCCGCTCAATGACACCGGCCACCACAAAGGGCACTCCGTCTATCTTGAAGCTCAGTCCCTCCAACTGTGTGCCGCCAAAAAGGAGCCATGCAGTCTCCTCATCCAGCAGTACCCTGTCTTTCATCAGGTCGTCGGGGCTGATGTAATTACCGCTGAGCAGGCGAATAGGGTGAAAATCGAAGAAGTTGCCGCCCACGGCAATAACGCTCACATCCCCTTTGCCCTGCTCGCTGGCAACATAGGCTTTACCCGTCGTTGACCAGGCATCGCAGAAAAGCTGGGCATCGTTATCAATATCCAGGGCCGCTTCATGGAACTTGTCCATCATTGTCTTGCGGAAACTGTATACCTGGTCCAGTGTGAGCTTCTGGTCTACTGACATGAAGCAGCTCAGCTGGCTGAATTCCAGCTCGCCATCCCCCTGCCACCGCTCCGCCTGATGCTGGCTGTCCAGGGAATCGGCCAGGGCAGAATATATTATCAGGCATACAAGACACAGCAGAGCCAGCACCGCCGCCGCAAGAGGCAGCGCCAGGCGCTTCAGCTTCTCTCTCATGGGTTGTTCTCCGCCATCCTCACCTGGTCACCGCTCTTTACAGGAGAATTGCTGGTAGTGATGACATAGTCTCCATAGCTGAGATCCGCCACCACTGCGGAATTGTTGTCATCTGAGGCCAGCACCTCCACGCTCACACGCTTTGCAATATAGCGGTTGCCCAGAGGCGAGGACTTGGCCTCAATCGCCAGGACAAACTTTCCGTTGCTGTCGCTGCGTATGGCGCTGTTGGGCACGATAGTGTCGTAGTTTGCGCTCTTCTGGCCCACGGATATGGTCAGCTCGGAGCCGGAGGTCACATCCCCGGACAGCTCAAAGGTAAGCTCCTTATTGGTCTGGGGGTTCTTGGGGTCGGTACGGATGTTGGACAGAGTAGCGACGATCTCATTGCCCCAGTAGTAATTGCTGACGGTGGCCGTATCACCCACCCGCAGGCGCTGTGCCTGGTCGTTGGTGACGGAGAAGGACAAAGTGTGGCCCATATCCGGTACCTCTATGGTACATATTATGGTATCCTTGGTTACGGTGTCCCCGGCGCTTACATTTATTGCGGTGACGACACCGTTCACATTGGCGGTGATCTCATCACCGGCATCGCCGGAGAGCTGCTTTACCTTTTCCTGGGCCGCCTTTATCTTCTCGGCCTGCTGCTGCAGGTCTATGGAGGCGGAAGCCAGGGTCTTGTCGTTTTGAGACTGAGTGAAATACAAATTGTTGCAGGCATCCTCATAGGCTGCCTCGGCAGTTTTCATCTCCGCCTCGGCCTTGTCCAGAGCCTCCTTATAGGGCACCAGCTGGTAATTCACCTGCTCGTTATATTTAAGCAGAGCATCATACTTGGCCTTGGCGGAATCATATACGGACTGGGCATTCTCCAGGGTAGTTTTATTTGATGCAACGAAGTCTGCCAGGGCTGCCTGGGCTGAGGCAAGCCAAGCCTTGGCCGTAGCCAGATCGTTTACATCCTCGGGCTTTAAGGAACCATATGTCTGCACAGCCCCCAGATTTATATACCCGGTATAGCTTCCCGATGCAGACAGGACTTCAGCCCCCTGCCCCTGGGTATCGCCGTTTTCCTTCTTATCCCCATCCTGTCCCGGCGTAGTGGTCACTTCTTCAGGCGGCGGGGTAGGAGTGGGCTCCGGAATCTCAGTGAGCTGGTTTACCCTCTCCTGCCAGGCCACTACTTCGGCAGAGAGTCTCTGATACTCCTGATCATAACTGGCTTGGACGGATATCAGAGTGTTATATGCCTTGGTCATGGCATCTTCCGCATCGCTGAGCTTGTCCAGAGTGTCTTTGTCAGACAGCTCGTCCTTCATTATATTGTAGGTAGTTAAGGCGTCACTGTAGGCCTTGTCCGCTTCGTCAAGGGCTTTGCTGGCCGTCTCCACCGCCCGCAGCTCCGTGGTGTTATTGAAGCTGGGCATACTCACGGCGGATTTCTGGTAGGCATACTGAAGATCTCTGAGAGTCTCCTTGGCAGCCTCCAGCTCCTGGCTGTCTCCTGCCCCCAGGACAAACAGGGTGTCCCCGGTCTTTACCTCCTGGCCTACCTTCACCATGACGGAGCGTATCTCCCGGGTCTGGGTGGTCTTCACGTCATGGCTGCCGTTGGCCTTGACCGTGCCGGTACCCCGGACTTTGGCAACAATGGAACCGTCGGTAACTCCGGCAGTGGCCACCTCCGGCAGGCTGCGGTTCATTATGGTGTTGGAGAAGAAAGTCAGCACCAACAGCACCGCCAGGAAGATTATGGCGGCATTTTTTACCCAATCTCTGTTCTTCGGTTTAAATTCCATAATACACCTCTAAAAAGCTCTGGCTGTCTCCGTCAGCCCTTGACGCTGCCGGAATTGGCTATGCCCTCTACCAGGTATTCCTCTCCGTGGAGGAACAGCAGCAGGGACGGTATCATATAAACTGTGGCCATGGCAAAGGCCAAGCCTATCTCGCCGGTATTAATGTTGGACAGGAACACCGAAAGGGGCTGGCTGTCCGCATCCTGCAAGAGGATCAGAGGCTGCTCCACCATGTTCCAGTAATCAATGAACACCAGGATAGCAATAGAATACAGGGCCGAGCGGCACTGAGGCAGACATATCTTTGTAAATATCTGCCACTCCCCCGCCCCGTCCACCTTGGCCGCCTCAATAAGGGAATAGGGTATGCGGCGCATAAACTTGGTGAGCAGGAACACGGAGAAGGGTGCGAAGATGCCCGGCAGGATAATTGCCCAGGAGGTATTCAGTATGCCCAGCCAATCACTCACCAGGTAGTTTGGCACCAGGGTTACCTGATATGGCATCAGCATCAAAATTACGTAGAAGAAGAAAATGCCGCTTCTGATCTTGCCTCTCCAGCGGGTAAAGCTGTAGGCCGCCACGGCGGCCACCGCCACCTGGAAAATGACTATGGGCACCACCAGGAAAATGCTGTTCCACAGCTTCAGCAGGTATTCCGGGGATTTTATCAGCCCCGTCACATATTGGGAGAGAGTGACCTTGTCTGGAATAAATTTGAGATTTACGGTTTTGGACACATATCCGCCGGTGGTGGTGGAAAATATCATGCCGTAGTTGGCTTTTATCTCCGACTCGGACATGAAGGAGTTTGTGATGGTCAGTACCGTTGGAAGCAGGAACATGATGGCAAAGGCCGCACATATAAGGAACATGGCGCCACGGCCGAAATAATGCTTCTTTTTCATCCCTCCACATCCTTTCCGAACCAGTCTTCCGCAATGAACAGCAGGGCTATCAGGACAACCATGACAATGGCCATTACCACTGCCGCAGCGGAGAGCTTCTGATAGTCAAGGGAACGGAAGGTGTTGTTCATGAAATGCTGGAGCATATACAGCTTTTCATAGGGGTAATCCCCGGTGAGCAAATACACCTCACGAAAAACCTTGAAAGAGTTTATCAGGGACAATATGGTGACAAAGAGCACAGTGGGCGACAGGTAGCGCAGCTTGATGGCAAAAAATTTGTATGTCTCGCTGGCGCCTTCCACATCCGCCACCTCCAGCAGTTCCCTGGGGATATTGGCAAGGCCCGCCATGAAAAGTATCATATTGTAGCCCAGGTTTTTCCACAGGAAGAGGATGATAACCACGATCTGGCAGAAATCCGACTGGAGCCAATCTATCTTATCGATGCCGAAGGTCATGAGAAATTCATTTATAGTGCCGTTGAAATTAAACAGCACCTGCCAGATGAGTACCACCGAAGCAACCGGCACCATCATTGGGCTGAGGAAAAAGGTGCGGAACTGGCTTTTCATAGGTATGCGGCACTCCAGCATCAGAGCCAGAACCATGGCCAGAATCACTGCCAGAGGCACGGCCACCACCGAAAAACTCAGGGTATTCTTTGCCGCCATGAGGAAAGCGGAGTTATCGAACAGCTTTATGAAATTTTCCAAAAACACAAAGTTCTTCGATCCAACCCCGTCTATAAGCGAGTAGTACACCACCACGCCGAAAGGAACGATGAAGAACACGCCCACACCCAGCAGGCTGGGTGAAAGGAAGCACAGACTCTTGAGCAAGTCCAAAGTCCGCTCCCTGAGATTAAGTTTATGTCTCTTCATTTGACTATGCCGTTTCTTTTTACAATTGTTGTTATGATATGTACATCGCTGCTAATCATACCACATCTTGTAAGCCGGTTCAAGAAATCCGGCCAATCTCAATCAAAAATTAATAATTCATACTTCCAGGCAAAGGCTGTGCCTTTGCCTCAGCTCGTCGAAGAAGGCATAAGCTTTTTAGGCAAGAGGGCTTGCACTGCGCTTCATGCCTCGGTTGTCCGCCTCCGATGTACACTTCCACCCTTCGCTCCGGGATAAGCGTTTTCCGCGACGTAAATGCCGCCGCGGAAAACGCTTTAATTTGATTTTTGCCTGGGATTATTTGAATTTATCAACGCTGCTCGTTGACGAAGATATTGGCCTTGCTCTGGATGAGCTTTGCCACATCCTCGGCAGTCTTCTGGCCCTGGAAGAAGGCTGCTGCTTCCTCAGAGACTATCTTGAAAATGTCGCTGTCGTAGTTGGCCTTTTTGTCGGTGCTGGCAATGAGCTCCCGCAGCTGGTCGATCTGCTCCGGGTCGATGGCATAGACCTCTTCGGTCTCTCCGGTCTCCTCGTTCCAGCGTCCGTAGCGGGCGATGGGGATCTTGTTGCCCTCTTCGTCCAGGATTGCATTGCCGTTGGCATCCTCCTGGTACTGGATGGTCATGGCCTCCTCTGCCTTTTCGTCAAAGATATCCTTACGGCTGGCCAGACCCCATACGTTCTCATCCTGGTACTCCTTGGTCATAAAGGTGCGCAGGAACTGCCAAACCGCATCCTTGTGCTCGCTCTTGCTGCTCATGGCGTAGCCGCCGCCGTCAATGCCCAGCATATTGCCGGTGCCGCTGGAGGTGGGGTAGCCGATAAATGTGACGTCACCGCCGAAGGTTTCGATATACTGGTTATAGAACAGGTCCTCTATCATATATACGGAGGTCTGTACCAGCATCTGCTTGCCCTGGGCTATACGCTCCTGAGTGGTCTCGGATGTGGAATAGTCATAATTTTCCCAGTCGAAGGTCTCGGGGAAGCGGGCGGCAAATTCCAGCAGGTCGATGAACTCCTGGCTGTCGAACTTGCATTCGCCGGTGCCCCAGTCCACAAAGTTCTCCATATCCAGAGCAAGGCAGTTCTGGAGTATGGTGTCCCGAGTGACGTACTGGTCAAAGGGCTCGCAGCCCTCAGGCATGGAGGCCAGAGCCTCGTTGAACTCATCGTAGGTCCAGCCCGGGGTGTCGCCCACCACCTTACTGGCGCCCATGACCGCCTGGATATAGAAGCCGGGCACGGTGCAGCAGAGCTTGCCGTCCACTTCCATGGCGCCCAAGACGTTCTCAAAATAGTCCTCCCGGTTCAGCTCCTCGTCGGCGTCGATGTAGGGGTACAGGTCCTCGATGATGCCCTTGGAGGCCAGCTGCACATAATTCAGGTTGCTGATATCCAGGATGTCGGGGACGTTGCCGGCCATTATCTCGGTGTTCAGCTTGGTGAGTCCGGCATCATAGCCGTCCTCTTCATTATTGTACTCAGAATAATCGGTGACTTCGATGCGGTATTTGTCGTTGCTGCGGTTGAATTTCACTATCATCTCCTGGGTCTGATACTGGAGATACAGGCAGCCCAGGGTGATGATCTCCTTGTGGGGCACAGACTCATAGGGCACCTTGTTAACGGTAACTAACTCCGTGCTAATTTTGCCGGTGCTGCTGTTGTAGTCGGATACCACAGAGATAATCGTGCCGTCGGGCTGTACATAAACGCTGTACAGATCGTTGCTGTTTACATCACAGCTCAGCCAGTTGAAGAGCTTTACCGGCTCCTCATCCCCCAGCTTATAGCCGTAAAAATTGGTTCCGTTGGTGTAATACAGATCATAGTCTCCGCCGCCGGTATAGGCATTGTAAATGCTGGCCTTAATGGGATAAGTCTCTTCGCTGAGCTTTTTGGCCTCAGAATCTACCACAGCAATCTCCATGCCGTTTTCACCGCTCACGCCCACGGCCACCCGGCCGTCGGCCAGCTTCACCAGGGCATCAAAATAGTTTTCGGTTTCTATGGTATAGCTGATGGAGCCGTCAGGGGCGATAGCCCAGATCTGGTTACCGTTGCACAGGCAGAGCGCATTGCCCTTCTCATCCAGCTGCATACGATAGGTGTCCAGATACAGGTCCTGATCCATCTGGATCTGAGCTCTGCTCTTCTCGGTGCCGTCCTTATCCAGCCAGCGGATAAAGTAGTTCTGCTCATACTTATAATAATTCCAGTATTCATTGTCGCTGCTGCTCATGCCGTCAGGGGCCTCGCTCCAGGACTTGTACTGGCTTTCTATCACTACCAGGCTGCCGTCCTCGGCAATGTTCAGTCCGGAGACGTCGCTGCTGGCACTGAAGTCCTTCAGCCCCTCGGTGTTCTCCGGTATCTCCATGCGCTCATAGTTCTCCAGCTTCTCCACCTTGCCGTCAAAACTGACAAAATAGAGCTCGGTACCGTAAACATCATACTGTCCCTCGTACTCGGGAGTCACTCCCTCCGGGGTGTTATCACCTATCTTTTCCCAGCTGGTGGAGTAAAAGCCGTCCTCAGTGTATACTCTGGGAGTCATGGAACTGTCCTGATCTTTTGTCAGGCTTTTGTACTCCGCCACATAGGCGAATTCAGGAGTGGCAGTGTCCTCTTCGGTTTTCTTGTCGCCCGAACTGTCTCCGCTCTTGCCGCAGGCGGCAAGACCAAGAACCATTACTGCCGTTAAAAGCAGGGCCAGGATTCTTCTTACTTTCAGATTCATTGTTGTCCTCCTTGATATGTGAATTAATTTGCAAGCAGCTTCTCCGTCCTCTTAAGAATTTTCCTGTTTTCTTAAGATGCCGACAGGACGGCATGATTATATCACAATTAATCCGGCCCAACTCTTAATCTTTCTTAAACCGGGCAAAAGCTTGTTGTGCCCTGGAAAATTTGTGTTACAATCATGTCGAGGTGATCATATGAGTACACTGCCCCATATCCTTATAGTAGATGACGATGCAGACATAAGAAATGTTCTTGAAATTTTGCTTAAAAATAAATATTTTGTTGCGGAAGCCTCTGACGGCAATTCTGCCATCGAGTATCTTTCCGTCCATCCGGAGACGGATCTGATAATCCTGGATGTTATGATGCCGGGGCTCTCAGGCTTTGAGACCTGCAGCCGCCTCAGGGAACTGAGCCACGCCCCCATACTGTTTTTAACCGCCAAGTCTGCCGAGGCGGACAGGCTCTCAGCCTACGGCAGCGGCGGGGATGATTTTCTCTCCAAGCCCTTCTCCCATCAGGAGCTGCTGGCTAAAGTCAATTCTCTGCTGCGCCGCTATAGGGAGTACCGGGGCAAGAACGAGGCCGCCGTCTCCGTAGGGGACTTGGAGGTGGACTTCTCCGCCCACAGCGTAAAATGTCAGGGCAGCCACGTGTCCCTGACGGATACCGAATACGCCATTCTGGAGCATCTGCTGAAACGGCGTGGGCACACCGTTACAACGGCGGAGCTATATGAGGCCGTGTGGGGCGAAAAGTTCCTCTCCGGTTCCGGAAATACGGTGATGGTCCATGTGCTGAATCTGCGTCGGAAAATAGAGGAGAAGCCGTCCAGTCCAAAAATAATTCGTACCGTGTGGGGAAAGGGATATCAGATTGATTAAGCACCTTAACAAGCTCTCATTTTCCTATTCTCTCAACGCCAAAATGCTGTACGTCTCTCTGATAAGCATTGTCGTTGCGGTCATCATGTATCTGCTTGTGGGTGAAATCGGCTGTCTGCTGGTTGAAAAAGTATATATGAGCGAAGAAAATATCGCTCAGCGCAAGGCGGAGATATACTCCCGGCTCAGCACCTATGTGAATGACAACGGCATATCAGGCAAGGACACCGCGGCAATGTCCCGCTGGGCCCGGGAAAATGATTATGTAACGATCCTCCTGTATGACAGCGGAAACCTCCACCGCCGTTTCTCCGGAGAAAAAGCCGCAGTGCCAGAGAGCAACAGCAGCTATGATCTCTCCAAATACGGCCGTCTCTATCCCTTGAAATTCTCCGACGGTATGTATCTGGTGGCCATTGTGGACAGTTCCCAGTCCAGGGAATATGTGGTGGCGGATATCACTGCCATCGCCGCAGCCGGCGGCAGCATCGTGCTTGTTCTGCTGTTTTATATGAATAAGCTCACCAAACGGATAATAGACCTGTCCCGGGCAGCTACCACAGTCAGCTCCGGCAGGCTTGAAATGAGTATCAGCGCACCCGGGCAGGATGAGCTCGGCAGCCTCGCCAGAGCCATGGATGAGATGCGCCAGTCGGTGATCGAGCAGATGAGCAGCGAGAGTCGGGCCTGGCAGGCCAACAATGAGCTGATAACCGCTATCTCCCACGACATACGCACACCCATGACCTCCATGATAGGCTATCTGGGCCTGCTGTGTGAGAGTGATTTTTCCGATACCGAGCGCTGCCGCCAGTTCAGCCGCTCGGCTTACAGCAAGGCAATGGATCTGAAGTCACTGACAGACGAGCTGTTCAAGTACTTCCTGGTATATGGCAGCGCAGAGCTGAAGCTGGATATGGAGAACTATGACGGGCGGCTGCTGCTGGAGCAGCTGACCAGCGAGGCAGAATTCACTCTCACCGAAGACGGCTTCAAAGTACAGCGCATAGAATTTTCCGGAGAGTGCAGCGTCATGGCCGACCCGCTGTATCTCAAGCGGGTTACGGACAACCTTGTCTCCAACGTGATGAAATATGGTGACAAGGGCCAGCGGGTCACTATGATAAGCGAGCTTAAAAACGGCAGGCTGAGCCTGTGCATATCCAACGGCATAACCCGGGATCTGGCCAGGGTGGAAAGTACAAAAATCGGCCTGCGCACCTGTCTGCGGATAATGGAGCAGATGCACGGCAGCTTTGAGGTTCACAATGATGGAGAACATTTTGCCGCAGAGCTGAGCATCCCTGCCAACATCGAAAGTTCAGCCTCAGAAAACTGAACATCAAAAAATGAAGCGCCGGCTGGCGCTTCATTTTTTAATACCCTATATCGGTTCATCAGCCGGAAAGTAAATGGATCAGGGCTGCACCTTTCCCTTTTTGTCCAGGTCTCTGAATATCTTTGCCATAACCACCACCGCAGCCACCGCCAGTATGAGCTCCGCAAAGGGCTGGGCAAAGGCCAGACCATACATGGGGAACAGGGCATTAAGTATAAATAGGGCCGGTATCTCCAGCACTATCTTGCGCATGATGGCAAAAATCAGGGATTTCCTTCCCATACCACAGGCCTGATATACGCCAACGCCAAGAAAGTCAATGGCAAGGAATGGCAGGGACAGGCTCAGGCCCCGGAGGAATGCTCCGCCCAGTTCGATCACTCTTGCATTATCTATGAACATTCCCACCAGAGCGCCGCTGTTGGTAAAGCACAGAACCGTGGCCAGTCCCAAGCCAATGAAGATCAGCTTGCCCGTAAACAGCAGGGCCTCCTTCATACGCTTGATATTTCCGCTGGCATAGTTATAGCCCACCAGAGGCATAATGCCGTTGGATATGCCCATGCCCACATACATGAATATCATCTGGATTTTGCTGGCTATGCCCATGGCAGCCACAGCCTCCGAACCGTAGTCCGCAGTAAAATTGTTGAGTATGGTCATGCCTGTAACATTAAGCAGATTCTGCACCATGGCCGGCACTCCCACGGCAAACACACCCACGGCAACGGCCCGACCGCAGCGCACCATATCCGGACGCATGCACACATAGGTGTTGCCCCGTTTTATAAACACATAGACAAAGAAGTAGAGGCAGGCCACGCAGTTGGATATAAATGTGGCACATCCGGCACCAGCTGCCCCCATACCCAGGCCCCAGGGCATGATGAATATGGGGTCCAGAACGATATTCAGCAGGCAGCCGCTCATAGTGCCCACTGTGCCGTGTACGGCTGCGCCCTCGGATCTGACCATATATCCCATTACCACATTGAGTATGGCCGGAGCCGCTCCAAAGCTCACCGTCCATAAGAGGTACTGTCTGGTAGCCTCCACCGTAGTCTCATCGGCCCCCAATATCTCCAATATGGACCCGCTCATAAGGCTGTAGCCTACCGAGAAAATGACTCCGCTGATTATGGAGCAGTATATGCCGAAGGCCGCGCTGCGCCTCACGGTGTCATAATCCCTGAGTCCCAGGGAGCGGCTCATCATGCTGGAGCAGCCCACACCGAAGAGGTTGTTCACCGCATTGAAAGCCAGCAGCAGCGGGGCCGCCAGAGTCACCGCCGCGTTCTGCACCGGATCATTCAGATAGCCCACAAAATATGTATCCGCCAGGTTGTACAAGATCATCACCAGGCTGCCCACTATAGTGGGGATAGTCAGCCTGGCTACGGCGCCAGGTATGGGCATTTGTTCAAATAATATCTGTTTACTGCTGTCGTTCATTTTTTCACCTGAATCTAAACTTGTATACCCGCTGCATAGCAGCGGGTATACGCTGAATATCCGTTCTCTCAGTGGCAGCAGCAGCCGCCCTCGTCGTCATGGCAGCCGCCTCCGCAGCCGCAGGAGCCGCCCTCATCTCCGCTATGGCAGCCGCCTCCGCAGCCCCCGCAGCCCCCGCCGCAGGCGCCGGCCCCGTCGATTATGGGCAGACGGCCGGTGATAAGCATATCTGCGGCAGTGTCCGCATGGCCGCAGTAGCCCGCCACGGGCACTATGCCGTAGCTGAGCAGCAGAGCCCGGGCTTCACCGCCCAGGTTGCCGCAGATAACTGCGTCCACATTCTGCTCCTTCATCAGGTCGGCCATGGCCTGGTGGCCGTGGCGGTCGGAGCAGTCAATCAAGGTTTTTTTGCAGTCATCCACATCATCGCCGTATTCGTATACGGCAAAGCACTCACAGTGGCCGAAGTGCTCGAATATCTCTCCGTCCTTGTAGGTAACGGCTATACGCATAGTGTTTAAATCTCCTTTTCGATATAGTCTGCAATGGGGGCTATATACTCACCGCTGACGGATTCCACCTCGCCTGCATCCACCATGGTGGCAATGACCGGGTCTATAGGCAGCCGGGCGATGTGCTCTATGCCATGCTCTGCGGCGATCTTCTCCACCTTGCTCTCTCCGAAGATGGCATGCTCTTTACCGCAGTCGGGACACTTGAAATAAGACATGTTTTCCACTATGCCCAGTACTGGGACATTCATCATATCCGCCATGTTCACGGCCTTGGTGACTATCATGCTCACCAGATCCTGGGGGGACGTGACGATGACGATTCCGTCTACAGGCAGGGACTGGAACACGGTGAGAGGTACATCTCCTGTTCCGGGAGGCATGTCCACAAACATATATTCCACATCCTGCCATACCACGTCGGTCCAGAACTGGGTGACGGCTCCGGCTATCACAGGGCCGCGCCAGACTACTGGGGATGTCTCATCCTCCAGGATGAGATTTATGGACATTATCTGCATACCCGTGTGGGTGCGTACAGGTATAATATACTCGTCGGTAGCGGTGGCATGCTGATGGATGCCGAAGGATTTGGGGATGGAGGGACCTGTGATGTCTGCATCCAGTATGGCGCAGTTATATCCCCTGCGCTGCAGCTCCGAAGCCATAAGGCTGGTGACCAGGGACTTGCCCACGCCGCCCTTGCCGCTGACTACTGCAATTACCTTTTTCACGCTGGACTGGGGGTTCAACTCTTTGCGGAAGCTCTCTGCGCTTCTCTCCGAGCAGTTTTCACTGCAGGATGAACAATCGTGGTTGCACTGGCTCATATTTGAAAATTCTCTGCCTTTCCTCAGGTTTTGGGAAACATTTCCCTTTGTTCAATGGTCTTATTATATACCAATTGCCGGATTAGTCAAATTACCTTTTATGAATTTTTAAGTCCGCCTGCTTTCAGGGCCTCAGTTTTTTCAGAGCCCTCACCAGATACATGGCGGCAAAGCCGGTAAAGCAGCCGCTTATTACTCCCGATACCGCCAGTATCGGGCCGTAGGCCAGCACACCGGGAGTCTGTATAATGAGCACACAGGCCAGAAGCTGACCGGCATTGTGGGCAATACCCGCCAGGGCGCTGACTATCCACAACTGTTTTTCACTGAAGATCTTCACCGTAATGCACATGACGGTATAAGCCAGGGCTCCTCCGGCTGCACTGTAGAGCAGGGAGGCCATGCTTCCGGAGAACATTGCACCCATTATCACCCGGACGGTCAGCACCGCCCCGGCCTCCTTTCTGCCCAGCAGCAGCATGGTCACCAAAGTTATTATATTTGCCAGGCCCAGCTTAACTCCCGGAATGGGCACCGGCGGCAGCTGGCTCTCTATCATGAAGATGGTCAGGGCAATGGCTGTGAGCAGAGCCATCAAAGCCAGCTTCCTGGTCTTAGGCATCAATGTCGCTCCCCTCTATTTTTACCACCAGATGATGGGGCATACACACTATAGGCACGCCACCCTTGTCTATGGCTCCCTGGGCCACGCATATTCCGTCGGGGCAGTCCGCCTCCGTGACTGATATGCGCCCCGGCTCCACGTGCACGGTGTTATGGCCGTATTGTGTATCTATTTCAATATCATAGCTCTCCGTGACCTTTGACAGGTCTATCCGGTCATACTCCACCCCGTCCACTGTGATTACGGCAACATTGCCGCTCCCCAGGCTGCCCAGGGCCCACCAGCCCAGCAGCCCCAGCAGCACAACGGCAAAAAGTATCGATATCCAAATTTTTGTTTTTCTGTCCATGGGATACATATTAGTTTATTCTCTTCCCCTTGTCAATCACCATACGCCCGTAGCTTTAACATATATTTTCTGGCTTTTCGGTGAAACCTATGTTATATTATAAGGAAATCCGATTTGAGGGAGAGGAGGCAGGCTATGGAGATTTTTCTGGAATATGTGCTGACCACATCCAAATTCGCGGTCATCATACTGTCCATACTCATCCTGGCCCGCTGCCTGCGCTCCATGCTCAGCGAAAAATATGAGTCGGAGATCTGGGGGCATCTCAGCTGCGAGGGCGAAAATTATACGCTTACCCACTGGGAAAATCTAATCGGCCGCTCCCTCAGCTCCGATATACGCCTTTGCTATCCCGGTGTCAGCCGCTGCCATGCAGTGCTGTCCAGAAACGACAGGGGCATATGGAAGATATACGACATCTATTCCCGCAGCGGCGTCTGGGTAAACGGCGTCAAAGTTGGGGGCAGCGGCGCCCCGGTAGACACCGGGGACGTGATAAATCTGGGCGGCCTGACCCTTAAATTCCGGGATCTCACTGCCGGGGATATGGAACAGAACGAGGCAGTACGTACCAGCGCCGGGCTCCATGTGTCCCCCACCGTCACTCTGCTGGAGCTCAGCCTGTTCCAGCTGGCTCTGCTTTTGCAGCACGTCCTGTCTGCCGATACGGAGCACATCCGCTCCATAGCCCTGGCCTTTGTGGCCCTTATTGCCCTCCAGTGGTGCTGCTACAGCGCCATGAGGCTTATGAACCGCAGCGGTTTTGAAGTGGAAACTCTGGCCTTCTACCTCACCAGCCTTGGCATGAGTGTGGCGGCCTCCTCCACGCCTGAGGACATGTACAGGCAGATGCTGCTGACCATTGCCGCTGTGGCCCTGTTCCTCTTTGGCGGCTGGTGGCTGCGCAATCTCCGGCGCACCATGGCTTTTCGCATCCCTGTTGCCGGACTGGCCCTTGCCCTTCTGGCAGTGAACGTAGTGGCCAGCGATGCAGTACTGGGCGCCAAAAACTGGCTGGAATTCGGAGGCTATTCCTTCCAGCCTTCGGAGATAGTAAAGGCCTGTTACATCTATGTGGGTTCCTCCACTCTGGGGCGGCTCTTTTTCCGCCGGAACCTCTACGGCTTCATCGGCTTTTCCGCCCTGTGCGTTGTTGCCTTGGCCCTGATCGGGGACTTCGGTACGGCCCTCATCTTTTTTATCACGTTTCTTATAATATCCTACATGCGCTCCGGCAGCCTGGGCACGGTGTTTCTGGCAGTGTCCGCGGCGGGTCTGGCAGGCTTTCTGGCTGTCACCGTAAAGCCCTACATTGCCCAGCGCTTCGCCACCTGGGGCCATGCCTGGGAGGATGTCTATGGGGCGGGTTTCCAGCAGACCCGGGCCATGTCCGCCGCCGCCTCAGGAGGGCTCACCGGCAAGGGGGCCGGCTTCGGCTGGCTGGACGATATATTTGCCGCCAACACGGATATGGTCTTTGCCGTAATCTGTGAAGAACTGGGCCTTATCGTGGGCCTGTGCATGGTGGCTGCCGTGCTGGTCATGGCCTTTTTTGCCGTCCGCTCCGCCAGGCACGGACGCTCCGCCTATTACCCAATAGCCGCCTGCGCCGCCATGGCCCTGCTGCTCAGCCAGATGTCCCTGAACGTTTTCGGCTCTCTGGATCTGCTGCCCTTCACCGGCGTCACCTTCCCCTTTGTATCCCGGGGCGGCAGCTCCCTCATCTCATGCTGGCTGCTCATGGCCTTTATAAAAAGCGCCGACAACCGGCGGGATGCCAGCTTTGCCGTCCGCTCCGCCAGGAAGCTGGGAGGGGAAGAGGATGAGGATATAGAAGAGGATACGGATGAATATGTGAACATTGCCGAGGGCAATCCCTTTATAGAATCATGGCAGGAGGATGAGTATGAGGAAGATAACTAACCGCTCTTTCTCCCTGCTGCTGATAGCGGCTCTGGTGATCTGCGGCATGGGCTTCTATCTGCTGGAATATGTGGACCGGGGCCAAGACTGGGCCTTGTACTTCTCCCGGGTGAACTCCGGCTCCAGCGGCCTGCTGCTGGACAGGAACGGGCAGATGCTGGCCTCCTTCGGCCAGTCCAGGGAGGAATTTTCCCCGGATGCCCATGTGAGGACAGCCAATTACCACGTCACCGGGGACTACTGGGGCCGCACGGGAGCCGGCGTGCTCTCCCGCTACTGGAGCGGCACCCAGGACTTTTCCATCTTTACCGGCATGACCAAGACCGAGGACAGCGTCCTCACCCTGAGTATAGACTCAAAGCTCAACGAATACATCTATGACCAGCTCATGGCCCTGGGTGAGGATACCAAGGGCCTGATGCTCCTCTCAAACTATAAGACGGGGGAGATTCTGGGTCTGGTATCCGTGCCATCTACGGACCCTCTGGACACTGAGGCAGAGCTGAAGGACGGCACCTATATAAACCGCTGCCTCTCCGCCAGCTTCACACCGGGCTCCATCTTCAAGCTCATCACCGCCGCCGCTGCCCTGGAGCAGATAGAGGGTATCAATGATATGGAATTCTACTGCGAAGGTGAATACGAGATAGCCGGAGTACCTATAATCTGCACCGGCTCCCATTACACCCAGACCTTTGAACAGGCCCTCTCCAACTCCTGCAACGTGGCCTTTGCCCAGATAGCGGTGATGCTGGGCCAGGACACTATGGTGGACTATGTGACAAACTACGGTTTTCTGGACAGTCATGAGCTCAACGGCATAAACACCGCCGCCGGCAGCTATCCCACAGATTTTGTAGGCGACCCGGAGCTGGGCTGGTCCGGCATAGGCCAGTCCACAGACATGGTCTGTCCCTATGCCATGCTGCGCTTCCTCTGCGCCGTGGCTAACGGCGGGGAGCTGATAGAGCCCAGCTTGATTCTGGACGACACCGAGGCGGAGAGCATCCGGTATATGGAAGCCTCCACCGCCGGCAGGCTCAAACAGATGATGAACTACAACGTGGTGGACCACTACAACGGGGAGGAGAACTTCCCGGGTCTTAAGCTCTGCGCCAAAACCGGCACCGCCGAGCTGGGAGACGGCACCTCCCATGCCTGGTTCGTGGGCTTCCTGGCCGACGATGAACATCCTTTTGCCTTTGTAACCCTGGTGGAACGGGGCGGCTATGGGCTCAGCACCTCCGGCCCCATCGCCAACAACGTGCTGCAATGGGCAGTAGAAAACATAAAGGTAGATAAGCAATGATAGACATTTCGGTAAATGCCCTGGTCAAATCCTTTGAGCTGGGGAAAAACATATTGGACGGCCTCTCCTTCACCGTCAACTCCGGGGAGCGTGTGGGCATCCTGGGCCACAACGGCTGCGGCAAGACCACCCTTTTCCGCATCCTCTCCGGCCAGCTGCGCCCCGACGAGGGAGAGGTGATGATAGCTCCTTCCAAGCGCCTGGGCCTGGTGTCACAGATACCGGTGTACCCGGAGGGCTGGACCACGGAGCAGGTTCTCAAGCACGCCCACCGCCACCTCTATGATATTGCCCGGCGCATGGATGAAGTGAGCCTGCTGCTGGAAAAGGAACAGTCACGCGCCCTGCTGACGGAGTATGACCGGCTCCAGGAGGACTTCCGCCGTCTGGGCGGCTACGATATGGACACGGACAGGGCCCGGGTGGCAAACGGCCTGGATATCTCCCCAGCCATGCTGTCTCAGAGCTTCGAGTCCCTCTCCGGCGGTGAGAGAACCCGGGTGAACCTGGCCCGTCTCATCCTGGAGGACACGGACATCCTGCTGCTGGACGAGCCCACCAACCATCTGGACCTGCGTTCTACCGAGTGGCTGGAGGACTATCTGCTCCGCTTCAAGGGCACCGTTCTGGTGATAAGCCACGACCGGTTTTTTCTGGACAAAGTGGTGCAGCGCAGCATAGAGATAAGCGATGGAAAGGCGGAATTCTACAGCGGCAACTACAGCTTTTATGTTCAGGAGCGGCAGCGCCGCTTTGAGGAGAAGCTGAAGAAGTACGAGAAGGATCAGGCCAAAATAGAGCAGCTCACCCGGGCGGCAGAGCAGATGCACCTCTGGGCTTTCATGGGCAACGACAAGCTCCATAAGAGGGCTTTCTCCATGGAAAAGCGCATAGAGAAGCTTAAAAGCAGCGAAAAGCCCACGGAGCAGAAGAAGCTCAGCGTTAAATTCAAGGAGCGGCAGTTCAGCGGCGATGAGGTGCTGGTGCTGGACGATGTCTCAAAAGGTTTTGGGGACAGGCTATTGTTCTCCGGTCTTTCCATGGAGGTGGCCGGCGGGGAGCGTATCGCCCTCATCGGAGACAACGGAACCGGCAAATCCACTCTGGTAAAGCTCATCATGGGCGAGGAGACACCGGACACCGGCTATCTCTATAAGGGTCCCGCCGTGCGTACGGCATATCTGCCCCAGATGGTCAGCTTCTCCCGGGATGACCGTTCGGCCCTTGACACCATGCTTTACGATTGCCGCTGTCAGCCCCAGGAGGCCCGTGACCGCCTGGCGGCCTTTGGCTTCAGGGGAGAGGATGTGTTCACTCCCGTAGGGGCACTGTCCGGCGGAGAGAAAAGCCGCCTGCGTCTGTGCATGCTCATGGGCGGGGATATCAACTTTCTAATCCTGGACGAGCCCACAAACCACCTGGATATCGCCAGCCGGGAATGGATGGAGGATGCCCTGGCCGACTATGAGCAGACCCTGCTCTTTGTCTCCCATGACCGGTACTTCATCGAAAAATTTGCCACTCGTATCTGGGCCCTCTCCGACGGGCAGATCACAGATTTCCGGGGCAGCTATGGGGAATACCGTCAGTGGAAAAGCCGCCAGGAGGTATTCTCCCAGACGGAAAAACGCCAGGAGCGGGAGAAGAAGCCCAAGCCCCAGCGGCAAAAGAATAACGATAAGGCCATTGCCCGGCTGGAGCGGGAGATACAGCGCCTGGAGGAAAAATCTTCAGAGCTGGATAAGCTCTCGGAAGAATATGCCACCGATTACCAGAAGCTCATGGAAATAGGCACTCAGAAAGAGGAACTGGAAAGCCAGCTTCTGGAGCTCTATGAAAAGTGGGAGGAGTTGGAACAATGAGCATAAAGAATTTGCCCTTCTGGGGTTTGAGCGTGGCAGTGCTGGTGATAGCCGCCGCTTTCTTCTTTTTCTGCATGCGGGGCTATACCTACATAAGCTATACCCTGCTGTTCATAGCGGTGCTGATACTTGTCCACCGCTTTGGAAACGATGTATTCCGGCGCTGGGTATTTATACTGGTGAGCATAGGTTTTATTTATTTTTGTCTTGTGGAGCTGCCGATAATTAAAAATTCCCGCACCGACCCCGACCCGGAGCGGAAATATCTCATAGTCCTGGGGGCCGCCGTCAGGGGAGACACCCCCACTGTGGCTCTGGTCAACAGGCTGGAAGGCGCCCTGGACTATCTCAATGAATACCCGGATACCACAGTTATTGTCAGCGGCGGCCAGGGTCCGGGGGAAAACATCAGCGAGGCGGACGAAGCGAAATTTCTGGAGCTTCTAAGCAGCGTTACTGTGCTCGAAGGGATGGACCAAGCGCTGGAGAATATTTTGAGCGAGGAGG
>ERZ827478.1179-NODE-1179-length-19983-cov-3.941740_pt1 | contig 19983 bp, 27 predicted proteins | sample MGYA00519705_ERZ827478 | MGnify/ENA primary metagenome ERZ827478 (study PRJEB31778, sample SAMEA3449318) | human gut metagenome | biome: human gut; feature: human-associated habitat; material: faeces | place: United Kingdom | collected 2010/2012 ... | reverse complement strand
GCATCGGTGACGTTGTAGTTTGCTCCGTCCGCAAGGCTGCTCCCGGCGGTCAGGTGAAGAAGGGCGACGTGGTCAAGGCCGTTGTCGTCCGCACCGTCAAGCCCGTGCGCCGTGCCGACGGCACCTATGTCCGTTTCGACGAGAATGCCGCCGTTCTTATCAACACCGGCGATAAGAACCCCCGTGGCACCCGTATCTTTGGACCCGTCGCCCGTGAGCTCCGCGACAAGGAATACATGAAGATCCTGTCCCTGGCTCCCGAAGTGATTTAATGGAGGGCAAAGAGATATGAACATCAAGAGAGACGATAAAGTCATCGTTCTGTCCGGCAAGGACAAGGGCAAGCAGGGCAAGGTCCTGACTGCCGACCCCAAGGCAATGAAGCTCACCGTCGAGGGCGTGAACGTGGCCACCAAGCACCAGAAGCCCCAGAAGCAGGGCCAGGACGGCGGCATCATCAAGGTGGAAACCCCCATCTACGCCTGCAAGGTGCAGCTTGTCTGCCCCAAGTGCGGCAAGGGCACCCGTGTCGGCCACAAGATAGTGGACGGCAAGAAGCTCCGTGTCTGCAAGAAGTGCGGCGCAGAAATCTGAGAAAGGAGATAACTGACTATGACAAGAATGAAGAAAAAGTATCTTGAGGAAGTTGCTCCTGCTCTCATGGAGAAGTTCCAGTACAAGTCCACCATGCAGATCCCCAAGCTTGACAAGATCGTTGTGTCCGTGGGCTGCGGCGACTGCAAGGATAACGCAAAGGCTCTGGAGGCCGTCATCAAGGACATCTCCGCCATCACCGGCCAGCACGCCGTTGCCACCGTGGCCAAGAAGTCCGTCGCTAACTTCAAGCTCCGTGAGGGCATGAAGGTGGGCGTGAAGGTCACCCTCCGCCAGGATCGTATGTGGGAGTTCCTGGATCGTCTGTTCAACGTGGCCCTGCCCCGTGTCCGCGACTTCCGCGGCATCTCCGCAGACGCCTTCGACGGCCGTGGCAACTACAGCCTGGGCCTGAAGGAGCAGATCATCTTCCCCGAGATCGAGTACGACAAGATCGAGAAGCTGCGTGGTATGAATATTGCCATTACCACCACCGCAAAGACCGACGAAGAGGCCCGGGAGCTGCTCAGGCTCATGGGTGCTCCCTTCGTGAGCTAAGGAGGACTAAGAAATGGCTAAGAAATCTATGATTCTCAAACAGCAGGCTCCTGCTAAGTTCTCCACCCGCAAGTACAACCGCTGCAAGATCTGCGGCCGTCCCCACGCCTACCTGCGCAACTACGGCATCTGCCGTATCTGCTTCCGCGAGCTGGCTTACAAGGGCCAGATCCCCGGCGTGCGCAAGGCCAGCTTCTAAGGCAGCCCCGGCTGCACAGGTCATGCTGGGCCGGAAGGCACAGCATGTACCGGCGGCCTATTCCGGGAATCCGGAAAAACCTTGGTTGTAAGCGGAAGCTGATCCCTTCCGCCTGCAATATATAACGGATGGCGAAAGGCCATGGTCAATCATGTATTGACATGGAACCTCGCCGCCGAAACTGCCGAAAGCAGTAACTCTAAATTAGGAGGATAAAATCAATGCAGATCACTGACCCCATTGCAGATATGCTTACCCGCATCCGCAACGCCGGTAGCGCAAAGCATGAAACCGTCGATGTCCCCGCTTCCAAGATGAAGAAGGCTATTGCCGAGATCCTTCTCAACGAAGGCTACATCAAGAACTACCAGGTCATTGATGACGGCACCCAGGGCATCATCCGCATCACCCTCAAGTATCTCCCCGGTAAGGAGAAGGCTATTCAGGGTCTCCGCCGCGTCAGCAAGCCCGGCCTGCGCGTGTATGCAGGCGCCGACGAGCTGCCCCGCGTTCTCAGAGGCCTGGGCATCGCTATTATTTCCACTTCCAAGGGCGTCATGACCGACAAGCAGGCTCGCAAAGAGCATGTGGGCGGGGAAGTCCTTGCGTTCATTTGGTAAGGAGGTAGCAGAATGTCTAGAATAGGAAGAGCTCCCATCACCGTGCCCGCCGGCGTTGAAGTCAAGGTTGACGAGCATAACCACATCACCGTCAAGGGGCCCAAAGGCATCCTGGAGCGTGACCTCGTCCCCCAGATGAAGGTCAATGTGGAAAATGGCGTTATCACCGTTTCCCGTCCCGACGATACCAAAGAGAACCGTTCCCTCCACGGCCTGACCAGAACCCTGATTGACAACATGGTCATCGGCGTGACTCACGGCTTTGAGAAGAAGCTGGAGATAAACGGTGTTGGTTATCGTGCAGCTAAGGAAGGCAAGAATCTGGTCATGAACCTGGGCTATTCCCACCAGGTCATTATGTCCGAGAATGAGGACATCCAGATCGACGTTCCCGATGCAAACCACGTCACCGTCAAAGGTATCGACAAGCAGAAGGTCGGCCAGTTCGCAGCAGAGCTTCGCGGCAAGCGTCCTCCCGAACCCTACAAGGGCAAGGGCATCAAGTACGACTACGAAGTCATCCGCCGCAAAGAAGGCAAGACCGGTGCTAAGTAAACGGAGGTGTGCCTGAATGATTAAAAGACCTGATACCAGAGGACAGCGCATCAAGCGCCACAACAGAGTTAGGGGCAAGATCTCCGGCACCGCCGAGCGGCCCCGTCTCAGCGTATTCCGCAGTGAGAACAACATCTATGCCCAGATTATCGACGATGTAGCCGGCGTCACTCTGGCTGCCGCCTCCACCGTGGAGAAGGGCTTTGAAGGAAACGGCGGCAACATTGAGGCCGCAAAGAAAGTCGGTGCAGCCATAGCCGAGCGTGCTCTGAAGAAGGGCATCGAGGACGTGGTGTTCGACCGCGGCGGCTACATTTATCACGGCCGCGTCAAGGCACTGGCAGAGGGCGCCCGTGAGGGCGGCCTGAAGTTCTAAGGAAGGGGGATAACTGATTATGGCTTACAATAATGACAGAAGAGATCGCCGCAAGGACGAGGCTCCTTCCGAATTCGTTGAGAAGGTTGTATCCCTCAACCGTGTCAGCAAGACCGTCAAGGGCGGCCGCGTGGCCAAGTTCTCCGCCCTGTGCGTAGTGGGCGACGGCAAGGGCCGTGTGGGCTACGGCATGGGCAAGGCAAACGAGGTCTCCGAGGCCATCCGCAAGGGTCTTGAGGACGCCAAGAAGAACATCTGCACCGTGACCCTCCAGGGCACCACCATTCCTCACGAGGTCCTGGGCGAGTTTGGTGCCGGCCGCGTGCTGCTCAAGCCCGCCCCCGAAGGCACCGGCGTTATCGCCGGCGGTGCCGTGCGTGCCGTTGTGGAAGCAGCCGGTATAAAGAATATCCGTACCAAGTGCCTGCGCACCAACAACCCCGCAAACGTTGTCGCCGCCACTATGGAAGGCCTCAAGTCTCTGCGCAACGCCGCTCAGGTGGCCGCCGTCAGAGGCAAGACTCCTGAAGAGATCCAGGGTTAAGGAGGACGGAACATGGCAAATCTTAAGATCAAGCTCGTCAAGAGCCTCAACGGCAGACTGGATAGCCATATCGCAACTGCCTACTCTCTCGGTCTGCACAAGATCGGCAACGAGACCGTACAGCCCGACAATCCCCAGACCCGGGGCAAGATAGCCAAGATCGGCTACCTGCTGAAGGTCACTGAAGAATAAGGAGGGCTAGAGAAATGTATATACATGAACTTTCTCCCGTACCCGGCTCCACCCATGTCGACAAGCGCAAGGGCAGAGGCCACGCCACCGGCAACGGCAAGACCGCAGGCCGGGGTCATAAGGGTCAGAAGGCCCGCAGCGGCGGCGGTACCCGCATAGGCTTTGAAGGCGGTCAGATGCCTCTGGCCCGCCGCATCCCCAAGAGAGGCTTCAACAATATCTTTGCCCAGCCCCTCACCGGTGTGAACGTTGCGGTTCTCAACAGATTTGAAGACGGCGCCGTCGTGGATGTCCAGGCCATCCTGGATGCCGGCATTGTCTCCAAGTGCAAGTACGGCATCAAATTCCTTGGCAACGGCGAAGTTACCAAGAAGCTGACCGTCAAAGCTGCCGCCTTCTCCGCAACCGCAAAAGAGAAGATCGAGGCGGCCGGCGGAAAGGCAGAGGTGGTATAAGTGCTTCAGACATTACGCAATGCATGGAGGATTGAAGAGATCCGCAGAAAGATACTCTTCACCCTGCTCATCATTCTGCTTTATCGTCTTGGCAACGCCATCCCTGTCCCCTACGTGAACATTGCTGCATTGCAGAGCTACTTTGCAATGCTCCAGAACACCGTTCTGGGCCTGCTGGACGTCATGTCCGGCGGCGCTTTCTCCAACGCCACCATCTTCGCTCTGTCCATTCAGCCCTATATCAATGCCTCCATAATCATCCAGCTGCTGTGCATCGCCATCCCCGCACTGGAGCGTATGAGCAAGGAGGAGGGCGAGGAAGGCAGAAAGAAGATTGCCGCAATCACCCGCTATGTTACTGTTGCCATCGGTCTGCTGCAGGGCTTCGGCTTCTACATGCTCATCAAGAACAACGGTATCCTGGTGGCCGATGCTCAGAGCAGCATCTGGGCGGCTATCGTCATCATCCTCACCTTCACCTCCGGCTCCGCCCTCATCATGTGGCTGGGCGAGCAGATCACCGAGCATGGTATAGGCAACGGAATCTCCATGATCCTCTTTGCCAGCATCATCTCCCGTCTGCCCACCAGCATTGTGACCAGCGTGCGCAACATCATCCTGGGCCAGCTCCAGTGGTGGGTTCTGGTATTAATGATACTGGGCGCCCTGGCAATCATCGTGCTCATTGTCTTTGTCAACGACTCCGAGCGGCGTATCCCGGTGCAGTATGCAAAGCGTGTGGTGGGCCGCAAGATGTATGGCGGCCAGAGCACTCACCTGCCCATGAAGGTGAACATGTCCGGCGTTATGCCCATCATCTTTGCCCAGTCCATTGCCTCCATTCCCGCTACCATTGCTGCCTTCTGGGGCAAGACCAGCGGTTGGGTGAGCACTTGGTTCGGCACCAATTCCATCCCCTACGCTATAGTATACTTCCTGCTTATTATCTTCTTTGCATACTTCTATTCCACCATCCAGTTCAACCCCATCGAAGTGGCCAACAACCTGAAGAAGAACGGCGGCTACATCCCCGGCTTCCGGCCCGGCAAGCCCACCAGCGAGTTTATCCACAAGGTGCTCAATAAGATCACCCTCTTCGGAGCTATCTATCTGGGTATCATTGCTGTTGTTCCCATCCTGGTGGCCCACTTCAGCCAGAGCGCTGCCCTCACCGGCATCTCTCTGGGCGGTACTTCCATTATAATCGTTGTGGGTGTTGCTCTTGAGACTGTCCGCGCCCTGGAGGCACAGATGCTCATGCGCAACTACAAAGGCTTCCTTGACTGATTAAGGAGATGAGCTTATGAGGCTTATACTTTTAGGCGCTCCCGGCGCAGGTAAAGGTACTCAAGCTGAGATACTAAGCCGAGAGCTCGGCATACCCACCATATCCACCGGCAACATCCTGAGAGCCGCCATGAAGGCGGGCACCCCTGTGGGTATTCAGGCCAAGAGCTATGTGGAAGCAGGCAAGCTGGTTCCCGATGATGTGATAATCGGCATCATCCGGGAGCGGCTGGCCCAGGAAGACTGTAAGAACGGGTACATCCTTGACGGTGTGCCCCGGACCATCCCCCAGGCTGAAACCATGGAGGAGATGGGTGTGGAGATAGACTGTGCCCTGTCCATCGAGATAGAGGACGAGGTCATAGTAAATCGCATGTCCGGCCGCCGCACCTGCAAGGACTGCGGCCAGACCTTCCACGTGGTGAGCAATCCTCCCAAGACAGAGGGCCTCTGCGACAGCTGCGGAGGGGAGCTGCATGTCCGCAAGGACGACGCCCCCGAAACGGTAAAGGCAAGGCTGGAGGTATTCCACAGGGATACCGAGCCTCTGAAGCTCTTCTATGCCGAGAGAGGCAAGCTCAAGTGCGTGGAGAACCAAAACACCATTGAGGCCACAACGGCCGTTATCAGGAAAGCTCTGGAGATTTGATATGCCGGATACAATTTATATCAAGTCCAAATCAGAGATAGAGATCATGCGTCAGGCCGGCCGTATAACTGCCGGGGCCAGGACAATAGCCCGTCAGGCGATTGCGGCCGGAGTGACCACAAAGCAGATAGACAGGTATGTGCATGAGTTCATCATAAAATCCGGAGCCACGCCCACCTTTCTGGGCTATGCCGGCTTCCCGGCCAGCGCCTGTGTCTCGGTAAATGATGAGGTCATACACGGTATCCCCGGAAAGCGGGTCATCCACGAAGGGGACATAGTTTCCCTGGATGTGGGAGCCACCTACAAGGGCATGGTGGGCGACTGTGCCGGAACCTTCCCCTGCGGGCAGATAAGCGAGGAGGCGCGGAGACTGATACAAGTCACCCGCCAGAGCTTCTTTGAAGGCATCCGCTTTGCCCGGGAGGGTTACCGGATCTCCGATATTGGGGGCGCTATTCAGGACTATGTGGAGAGCCACGGCTATTCCGTAGTCCGGGAGTATGTGGGCCATGGCGTAGGCCACAGAATGCACGAGGCACCTGAGGTCCCCAACTACAGGATAGACCGCCATCTCAGCGGCAGATCTAATCCCCGCCTTGTCAAGGGTATGACCATTGCGGTAGAACCGATGGTCAATATGGGCGGCTATGAGGTAAAGGTGCTGGACAACGACTGGACCGTTGTCACGGTGGACGGGTCGCTATCGGCCCACTACGAGAACACAATCCTCATTACCGACGGCGAGCCGGAGATACTCACGATGGCAGAGGACTTGTGACATAAGTCACACACCGACTTTGGAGGAATTTTACATTGGCAAAAGACGACGTAATCGAACTCGAGGGCACGGTAGTTGAATCCCTGCCCAATACCATGTTCCAGGTGGATATAGGCAACGGCCACATCATACTGGCGCATATTTCCGGCAAACTCCGGATGAACTTTATCAGGATACTTCCCGGCGACAAGGTCACGGTGCAGATGTCTCCCTATGACGTCACCCGGGGCCGCATCACCTGGAGAAGCAAGTAGGAGGTACAACAAATGAAAGTAAGACCTTCCGTGAAGCCCATGTGCGAGAAGTGCAAGATCATCAAGCGCAAGGGCAAAGTCATGGTCATCTGCGAGAACCCCAAGCACAAGCAGCGCCAGGGTTAATGCAGAGGGGGCTGTCCCCCAAATCCCAGCAGAGAGATCAGGCGCAAGCCTATCCCTATAAAAGCGGCCTCAGCCGCTGAAACCCGCGCCCACGGGCCACTGGCTCCGGGCCGGGCGAACTAAGCTCCCGCATGGACGAGGGACTCCCTCCGGCGGGAATAAGTCCCCGTTCGCCAAAGTGCGGAAAAATTATCGAAAGGATGATTGTAAAGTATGGCACGTATAGCCGGCGTTGACCTGCCCAAGGACAAGAGAATCGAAATCGGTCTCACCTACGTCTATGGTATCGGCAGAACCAGCGCAAAGAAGATCCTGGAGGCTACCGGGATCAACCCCGACACCAGAGTTAAGGACCTCACCGATGAGGAAGAAGCAAAGCTGCGTGAGTGCATCGACCACGGCTACATCGTGGAAGGTGACCTGCGCCGCCAGACTGCGCTGGACATCAAGCGCCTGACCGAGATAGGCTGCTACCGCGGCCTGCGCCACCGCCGCGGCCTGCCCGTGCGGGGTCAGAGATCCAAGACCAATGCCCGTACCCGCAAGGGTCCGAAACGCACCATCGCAAATAAGAAGAAGTAAGGAGGGATATGAATTATGGCAGCAGCAAACGCTAAGAAGAAAGTCAGAACTCGCAGAAGAGAGCGCAAGAACATCGAAAAGGGCCAGGTTCATATCAGCTCTTCCTTCAATAATACTATGGTCACCATTACCGACACTCAGGGCAATGCTCTGTCCTGGGCCTCCGCCGGTGGCCTGGGCTTCCGCGGAAGCAAGAAGTCTACCCCCTTTGCCGCTCAGACCGCAGCCGAGACTGCCGCAAAGGCAGCTATGGAGCACGGCCTGAAGACCGTCGAAGTGTTCGTCAAGGGGCCCGGTTCCGGCCGTGAGGCCGCCATCCGCGCTCTCCAGACCGCAGGTCTTGAAGTGACGATGATAAAGGATGTCACCCCCATTCCTCACAATGGCTGCCGTCCTCCCAAGCGTCGTCGTGTCTAATTGAAGGAGGTAAACTGATATGGCAAGATATACTGAAGCAGTCTGCCGCCAGTGCCGCAGAGAAGGTCAGAAGCTCTTCCTCAAGGGCGACCGCTGCTACACCGACAAGTGCGCAATGAACAGCAGAGCCTTTGCCCCCGGCCAGCACGGTCAGGGCCGCAGCAAGAGCTCTGAGTACGGCCAGCAGCTCCGTGAGAAGCAGAAGGCCAAGAGATTCTACGGCGTTCTGGAGAGCCAGTTCCGCGGCTACTTTGAGCTGGCCGAGCGCCGCCCCGGCCAGACCGGCGAGAACCTCCTCTCCATTCTGGAGTGCCGTCTGGACAATGTGGTTTACCGCCTGGGCTTTGCCATGAGCCGCGCCGAGGCCCGTCAGATGGTCAGCCACGGACACATCACCGTAAACGGCCGCAAGGTCAATATCCCCAGCTACCAGGTCAAACCTGGCATGGTAGTCGCCCTCAAGGAGAGCAGCAGGGGTATTGAGAAGATCAAGGCCAATATCGAGGCAAACGCTTTCCGTCCCGCACCCAAGTGGCTTGAGTATGATGCAAACAACATGGTTGCAAAGGTCGCTGCAGTTCCTGCAAGAGAAGACATCGATCTGCCCATCGAGGAACGTCTCATCGTCGAGTTGTACTCCAAGTAATAAAGACACCCTCAAATTGGTAAGCTGAATCACCACAAGCGATTACAAAGCGCAACACTTAAAAGGAGGGTTATATAACTATATGATCGAAATTAAGAAGCCGCGCATAGAGTGCATAGAAACTCCCGCCGACAGCTCTTATGGTAAGTATATCATAGAGCCGCTGGAGCGCGGCTACGGCACAACACTTGGTAACTCTCTTCGCAGGGTACTTCTCTCTTCTCTCCCCGGTACTGCCTGCACCAGCATCAAGATCGCCGGAGTACAGCATGAGTTTTCCACCATCCCCGGTGTGAAAGAGGACGTGACCGAGATCGTCCTCAACGTCAAGAGCATCATTGCCCGTCTTCACAGCGAGGGTGCAAAGACCGTATATATCGAGGCCTCCGGCGAGGGGCTTGTCACCGCCGGAGACATCAAGGCAGACTCCGAGGTGGAGATCCTCAACCCCGAGCAGCCCATAGCTACCCTGGGACCCGAGGGCGCCTTGAACATGGAACTGGTCCTGGATCACGGCAGAGGCTATGTCTCCGCTGAGAAGAACAAGAATCCTCAGATGCCTATCGGCACCATTCCTGTGGACTCCATATACACTCCTGTTCTCAAAGTCAACTACACTGTGGAAAATACCCGTGTAGGCAACCAGACCGACTTTGACAAGCTGACCATAGAGGTTTGGACCGACAAGACCATGACTGCCAGGGATGCACTTTCCCTGGGTGCAAAGATACTCTGCGATCACTTTACGCTCTTTACGGATCTGTCCGACACCATCGGCAATAATTCCACTGTGGTGGAAAAGGTGGAGAAGGAGCCGGATACCATGCTCAAGATGACCATCGAAGAGCTGGATCTGTCCGTAAGAAGCTTCAACTGCCTCAAGCGCGCCAACATCAATACCGTAGAGGATCTGGTCAACAAGACAGAGGAAGAAATGATCAAGGTCCGTAACCTCGGCCGCAAGTCCCTGGAAGAAGTCGTCCACAAGCTGACGATGATGGGCTTGTCTCTGGCAAGCGAGGATAATCAGTAAGCTCTCAAGAAGGAGGAAAAGCAATTATGCCCGGTACAAGAAAGCTCGGCAAGACTACCGCCCAGCGCATGGCGATGCTCCGTCAGCAGGTCACTGACCTTCTGGATAAGGGCCGCATGGAGACTACCGTCACCCGCGCCAAGGAGATAGCTCCCATGGCCGAGAAAATGATAACTCTTGGCAAGGCAAAGGACCTGAATGCCTATCGCCAGGCCCTGGCCTTCATCACCCGCGAAGATGTAGCCAAGAAGGTTTTCGATGAGCTGGCTCCCAAGTACGCCGAGCGCAACGGCGGTTATACCCGCATCACCCGCATTGGCGAGCGCCGCGGAGACGCCGCAGAGATGGCCGTCATCGAGCTGGTCTGAGACCCCATATATATCCATCCGGATCTTCCCAGAGGGGAGGATTCCGGATAAGCGGATAACAGCACAAACAACAAAAACCCCGACAGTTTGCTTCACTTAAAAGAAACTGTCGGGGTTTTTGCCGTATAGCCCGTGCTACTTATCTCCGGAGGCTACTCCACCGTTCCTGAATTCCAGGGGGCTCATGCCCTCAGCTTTACGGAAGCTTTGGGAAAAATAACTGGCGGAAGAGAAACCCAATATGCGGGAGATCTGAGAAAGGGACATGTCCGTCTCCCTGAGGAGATAGCGGCTCTCTTTTATACGTAGAGAGATCTGATAATTGATGGGGGATATGCCATATTCGCTTTTAAAGGCGTGAGCCAAATAATATTTACTTACATGGGCCTGGGCTGCCAGCATGTCCAGGTTCAGAGGCTCCTTGTAGTGGGCGTCTATGTAGTGGCGCACGGCAGCGCATTGGCGGCTGACCTGGTTAGGCGTGGGCTTGGCAGCAGCGGTAAAGCTGGTGCTGCGCATGAGACGGGAGATAAGGATCTCCATATATGCCTGGCAAATCACCTCATAGCCCGGCTGATGGGCTTCCGTCTCCCGGTATATGTTGCGCAGGCAGTTTACAATGTCGCCACCGCTGGGGCAGTCGAGAATACAGAAGCGCCCGTCGGTATTGTCGCTGACAGAGAGCTCAAGCCCCTCTATTCCAAGCACAATATACTCCAGAGGAGAAGCCATATAGCTCACCTCGGTGTGAATTACATTTGGACTTATAATTACCAGCTGATTGGAATGGACAGGATAGAGCCGGTCGTCAATGCGAAACTGGCCGCTGCCTCCAACGGTATAGAAGAGCTCTGCATAATTATGAGTGTGGGGAACCGAGTGCCAGTCTCCTCCGTATTTGGCGCTGCTGACGTTTAAAAGCTTGGCGCGGCAGAGAATGTTGTCCACACCGGGCTGATCCATGGCGAACCTTCGATGACTCATATTTTTCAGCTCCCGGAAGAATTTAGTAATTTTGGTTTTTTCTTTAATTATATTGTTGAATTAAAAAATTATCAATAGAAAATTTTGTAGAAATGCAGAAAAAAATCAAATTCTCCAAATCACAAATAAAACAAAATGGTAGAAATACACAAAAACAAGGGAGCGTTTTTAAACGATTTGCTGAAATTGAGTTCTTGAGCAATATATATAAAATTCTCCACAAAAAACGAGTTGTTGTTTTTTCACGAGACTGTATACTTAAAGCATCAGTAAAACCCAACCAAGATCCAAGTAAAAAATTAGGAGGAAAATGAAATGAAGAAAACCATAGCCATGCTCTTGGTGCTGGTGCTTGCCCTTGGCATGCTGGCCGGCTGCGGCAGCAGCAACGAGACTGCCGAGGCTCCCGCTGCCGACTCCGGCGATACCGCTGCCGAAGCTCCTGCCGCCGAGATCAGCGTTGCCGCTATTGAGACCGCTTACGGCTCCGAAATGTGGCAGCAGGTGGCCGAGGCCTTTACCGCCGAGACCGGCATAAAGGTCAACCTCACCACCGATAAGAACCTGGAGGATGTCATAGGCCCCGCCATGCAGGGTGGCGAGTTCCCCGATGTCATCCACCTGGCCACCGGCCGTGAAGCCGGCCTCACCGAGCAGTTCATCAAGGACAACAACATCGCCGATATTACCGATGTGCTGAGCATGACCGTTCCCGGCGAGGATGTGACTGTAGCCGACAAGATCGCCGGCGGCTTCACCGAGACCTCTCTCACTAACCCCTACGGCGACGGCAAGACCTATCTGGCCCCCATGTTCTACTCTCCCTGCGGACTGTTCTACAACGCCGGCCTCTTTGCTGAAAAGGGCTGGGAAGTTCCCACCACCTGGGACGAGATGTGGGAGCTGGGCGACAAGGGCACGGAAGAGGGCATCTACCTCTTCACCTACCCCACCACCGGTTACTTCGACGCTTTCATGTACGCTCTGATGTACACTGTGGGCGGTCCCGAGTTCTTTGACGCAGCCACCCACTACGAGGAGGGTATCTGGGATACCGCAGAGGCTCAGGAGTGCTTTGACATAATCGCCAAACTGGCTACCTACACCAACCCCATAACCCCCGCTCAGGCCAATGACCAGGACTTCACTCAGAACCAGCAGCTGGTGCTGGACAACAAGGCTCTGTTTATGCCCAACGGCACTTGGATAGTAGGCGAGATGGCCGAGGCCCCCAGGGCTGAGGGCTTCCAGTGGGGTATGACCGCTCTGCCTGCAGCTACCGAGGGCGGTGACCGCTACTCCTACACCTGGTTTGAGCAGGCCTGGATTCCTGCCGGCGCCGAGAATATTGACGCTGCCAAGCAGTTCATCGCTTTCTTGTACTCTGACACTGCCTGCGAGATCTTTGCTGCAGCCGGCGCTATCCAGCCCGTTCTCGGTATAGCCGACACTCTGGAAGGCGACAACCAGATGTTCTACTCCATCTATGACGACGGCGCCAAGGCCGCCATGGGCAACTTTGCCTCCTACACCGCAGTGGCCGGACTGGGTACCGTCCGCGAGGTATTCATGGATCCCGTGAACTCTCTGGTCAACGGTGAGATCACCGAGGAGCAGTGGATAGAGAATATCAAGACCGCATCCGCTCAGATGCTGGCCAATATCCAGAGCTGAGAGAAAAGGGAATAAAAAACAGACCAAGCACTTTTGGGCGGCGAGCAGTTTACTGCCCGCCGCCTTTCATCGGTGTTTTTCTTGTAACTAAATGGAAAGGAGCTGTAAAATGCTAAAGAGCAAAGGCCGCAGCCGCTTCATATTCCTGTGTGTGGCGCCGGCCGTGATTTTGTTTACAGTCTTCATGATCATCCCCACGCTGAACGTCTTCCGTATGTCCCTTTTTGAGAGGGGCGCCTATTCGCCTACGGAGACCTTTGTGGGGCTGAACAACTTTGAAGTGCTGTTTCAGGATGCCAAGTTCATCCGCTCCATGCAGAATACTATTCTGCTTATAGTGGTGGTCACCATCATTACCTTCTTCTTTGCCCTGACCTTTGCCGCTATACTCACCAGGGAAAAGATAAAGGGACAGGATTTCTTCCGTATCATATACTACATTCCAAATATTCTCTCCATAGTTGTCATCTCCGGTATATTCTCCGCCATTTACAAACCGGAAAACGGCATGCTCAATACCCTCCTGTCCTTCTTTGCCGGTGAGACTGTACAGGTACTGTGGAAGGATGCAAAACTGGTCATGGTCAGCATCATCATTGCCATGGTGTGGCAGGCCATTGGCTACTACATGGTCATGTATATGGCTTCCATGTCCGCTGTCTCCGTAAGCCTATATGAGAGTGCCAGCCTGGACGGGGCCGGACGTATCACCCAGTTCTTCCAGATAACCATACCCCTTATCTGGACCAATATCCGCACCACTCTCACTTTCTTTATAATCTCCAACATTAACATGGCCTTCCTGTTTGTGAAGGCAATGACCTCCGGCGGGCCGGGAGGTGCCTCGGAGGTGGCTCTGAGCTTTATGTACAACCAGAAGGACGCCGGCCTTTACGGCTATTCCATGGCAGCCGGCGTGGTCATCTTCCTGTTCTCCTTCGCTCTGTCCGCTCTTGTGAACCGGGCTACCAAGCGTACGCCCCTGGAATACTGAGGAGGTGCCCAGAATATGAGTAAAAGTCAATCCGCGGAGCGCCTTTATAAGGTATTCATATACATAGTGCTGATACTGCTGGCAGTATGCATTATCGTCCCGGTGGCCTGGGTGTTCCTGGCCTCCATAAAAGAGAACAGCGAGTTTTACGGCAATCCTTGGGCTCTGCCCATGGGCTTCCACTGGCAGAACTTCGTAGAGGCATGGAATGCCGCCAAGATGGGCGAGTACATGATGAACTCCGTTCTGGTGACTGCCATGGCCTTGGCCATACTTCTGGTGGTGGCTCTGCCTGCCGCCTATTGTCTTTCCCGCTTCAAGTTCAAAGGCAGCAAGTTTTTTAACGTAGCCTTCATGGCGGGACTGTTCATCAACGTCAACTACATCGTGGTACCCATATTCCTCATGCTCCGTGACGGGGATGTGTGGATAAAAAAGGTCTTCGGCTCTGCCTTCCTGCTGAACAATCTCTTTGTTTTGGCTGTGGTGTATGCAGCAACGGCCCTGCCCTTCACCATCTACCTGCTTAGCGGCTACTTTGCCACCCTGCCCCATGACTTCGAGGAGGCCGCCTATATAGACGGCGCAGGCTACGGCAAAGCCATGACCAGTATAATCTTCCCCATGGCAAAGCCCTCCGTTATAACTATCATACTCTTCAACTTCCTCTCCTTCTGGAATGAGTACATCATATCCATGACTTTGATGAGCTCTGCCCAGGCATCCCGGACTCTGCCGGTGGGACTGCTGAATCTGATGCAGGCCCAGCAGTCAGCCGCCCAGTACGGCATGATGTATGCGGGCCTTGTGATGGTGATGCTGCCCACACTGATACTGTACATCTGCGTACAGAAGAAGCTGACCCAGGGCATGACCGTGGGCGGACTGAAAGGTTAAGGTGAAACAATGCAGAAATTTTGGAAAGAGCACGTTGTTCTGCGCTTGACTTTGATTGCCCTTTTCTTCATACTGGGCCTGGCTCTGGTGATAGCCGGCTGGAAGATGACAGGGGAACTTGCCGGCCTTGGAATAATGGTGGTGGGAGTAGTGGTGCTGCTTGCGGCAATATTCATCTATAACGCCCCATTTGAGGACTAAGTCAAAACTATAAGGAGTAAGCATATGAGCGAAAGAAAAAGCGTGGGCCGCGTGACAATTCCCACAGATCTGGACGTTGTGCCGGAAACTCTGGAGATAATGAAACGCTGGGGCGCCGATGCTATCCGTGACTGCGACGGCACCGATTTCCCCAAGGAGCTGCAGGAGCAGGACGCAAAAATCTACTCCACCTATTACACCACACGCAAGGACAATGCCTGGGCCAAGGGCAATCCCGATGAGGTTCAGCAGTGCTACATAATGACCGGATTTAACACCGCTTCCTGCGACAGGCTGGAGATACCTTTGATGAAGGGGGTCAGCCCCGACCTGATGCAGGTGAACACCAGGGACGATATCAAGCGCTGGTGGGAAGTTATGGACAGGACCGAGGGCAGCATAGTCCCCACGGACTGCTGGACTTACGACGAAAAAGACGGATGCCTGGTGATAGCCCGGCCCAAGCCCTTCCATGACTACACCGTGGCTTTTCTGGCCTACCTCATCTGGGACCCGGTGCATATGTACAATGCCGTTACCAACAACTGGCAGAATTTTGAGCGGCAGATAACCTTTGACGTGCGCCAGCCCAAGACCCATAAGTACACCATGGAGCGCCTGCGCCGCTTCATCGCCGAGCACCCCTATGTGAACGTCATCCGCTATACCACCTTCTTCCACCAGTTCACCCTGGTGTTTGATGAGCTGCGCCGGGAGAAGTATGTGGACTGGTACGGCTACTCAGCCTCTGTCTCCCCCTATATTCTGGAGCAGTTTGAAAAGGAAGTGGGCTACAAATTCCGCCCCGAGTGCATTGTGGATCAGGGCTACTACAACAACCAGTACCGTATCCCCAGCAAGGAGTTCAAGGACTTCCAGGCCTTCCAGCGCCGGGAGGTGGCAAAGCTTGCCAAGGAAATGGTGGATATCACCCATGAGCTGGGCCGTGAGGCCATGATGTTCCTGGGCGACCACTGGATAGGAACCGAGCCTTTCATGGACGAGTTCAAGTCCATAGGACTGGATGCCGTGGTGGGTTCCGTGGGCAACGGCTCCACCCTGCGCCTCATCTCCGACATCCCCGGAGTAAAGTACACCGAGGGCCGCTTCCTGCCCTACTTCTTCCCCGATACCTTCCACGAGGGCGGGGACCCGGTAAAGGAGGCCAAGGAAAACTGGGTCACTGCCCGCAGGGCCATCCTGCGCAAGCCTATAGACCGCATAGGCTACGGCGGCTACCTGAAACTGGCCGTCCAATTCCCTGAGTTTATAGACTATGTGGAGAGTGTGTGCAACGAGTTCCGGGAACTCTACGAGAACATCAAAGGCACCACACCCTACTGCATCAAGACCGTGGCGGTGCTCAACAGCTGGGGCAAGGCCCGCTCCTGGGGCTGCCACATGGTGCACCATGCCCTGTATCAGAAGCAGAACTACTCCTATGCCGGAGTTATTGAGGCCCTGTCCGGAGCGCCCTTTGATGTGAAGTTCATCTCCTTTGACGATATCCGGAAAGACCCCGGTCTGCTGGACAGCATCGATGTGCTGGTCAACGTAGGCGATGGAGACACAGCCCACAGCGGCGGCGCCGAATGGGAGGATGCGGCGGTATCCTCGGCGGTGAAGGCCTTTGTCCATCGGGGCGGCGGCTTCATCGGCGTGGGCGAGCCCTCCGGCCACCAGTACCAGGGCCGTTACCTCCAGCTGGCAAACGTGCTGGGGGTGGAGAAGGAGACCGGCTTCACCCTGGGTTACGACAAGTATAACTGGGAAGAGCACCCGGAGCACTTCATCCTCTCCGACTGCAAGGGAGAGGTGGACTTCGGCGAGGGCAAGAAGAGCATCTATGCCCTGGAGGGCACGGAGATACTGGTGCAGCGGGAGAAGGAAGTGCAGATGGCGGTGAACGCCTTCGGCTCCGGCCGCAGCGTGTACATCTCCGGCCTGCCCTACAGCTTTGAAAACAGCCGCATCCTCTACCGGGCCATCCTGTGGAGCGCCCACGGGGAGGAGCTGCTGCACAAGTGGTTCTCCTCCAACTACAATGTGGAGGTCCACGCCTTCGTGAAGAACGGCAAGTACTGCGTGGTGAACAACACCTACGAGCCCCAGGACACCACCGTCTATACCGACGGCGGCAGCTTCCAGCTGCACCTGGAGGCCAACGAGATCCGCTGGTACAGCATCTGAAAAAACTGAAAAATATAAAAAATTGCAGCCGCTTTTTCAGCGACTGCGATTTTTATTTAGACTTATTTAAAAAGCTGCTCGTAAGTGCAGTCCAATTCCTCCTTGATTGCCCGGAGCTGACTGGCCTGAATGTGCTGGATGCCCCGTTCGATCTTCACAAGGCTCTCCCTGGTGATGAGGATTCTCCGCAGCTGTAAAAGACGTACAAGTTCAGTTTGACCAATTCCCTTCTCCCGGCGCACTTGGCGGATGTTCTCCCCAATGCGTATCTCATCCTGCTTTATCTTCTGCTCAGCCATAGCAATTTCCACCTGCTCACAGCAATTCAAATATCACGATGCACACCAACATACACAGGGGCTGGTGGAGAAGGTATATCAAAAGGGCCTTGCGGCCGATGGCGCTGAGGACGGGTATTCTGGGGCGGAGAGGCCGCTGCCAGGCGGGATGGGCGGCAAAGATGCCATGGAGGAAATAGCCGCTGAGATAGAGGAAAAACCAAGGCAGCATGGGGAAGTAGTCGCTGGAGCGAAAGCCCGTGTAGGGAAAGCCCAGAGGCGTCAGCAGCCGGGTGGTGTAGAGGCTCTCCGGAAGCTTCACCGAAAAAAGCTCACCCAGACCCAGGTATCCGCTGTTCACTTTGAAGAAAAGCAGGAAAAGGAGAAAACTGAGGCAGAGGCCCAGCCAGGGTTTCAGCCTTTTCAGCAGGGGGTGGAGGGGGATGAGCAGCAGCACGGCGCAGCCGATGAAATTCAGCACCCCGAACCAAATGGCCTCCGAGGGCAGGGCGATGAGAGTCACCGCCGTTATCACCAGGCCCCAGAGATTTATGACTATGCCCCGGCGGAGATTCTTCTTCTGCCCCCAGCTCCAGACAAAGCCAGAGATGAGGATGAAGCTCCAGCAGATGCTCTGCTGCCATATGTGGACGGCGGGTATGCGGTACCAGTCCGGATTTATTCCATAGACCACTTCCACGTCGTACATGAAATGATAGGCCACCATACTCAGCACCGTGAGGCCGCGGAGGGCGTCGATGCCGTGGAGGCGGGGAGATTTGTTTTCCATAGCCTGCTCCTGATATGATATGCCTATATTTTACGCCAAAGCATCAAAAAGGCAAGAGAAAAACCACAGCGGAGCTGTGGTTTTTCTCTTGTAAATAGTATTGTATTGGCTACGCTTTACCGACAGACCAGCTCCCCGTCCTGAACATCCACGGTGAGGGTGGAGCCTGTGGACAGGTCGCCGCCCAGGATGCGCCGGGCGATAAGGGTCTCCACGCTGCTTTGCAGATAGCGGCGCAGGGGACGGGCACCGTACAGGGGATCGAAGCCCCGCTGGATGATGAGGCTCTTGGCCTCATCGGTGATGACCAGTTCCAGGCCACGGTCGCTGATGCGCTGGCGCAGGGAACTGACCATGATGTCGATGATGCCTTTCAGGTCGTCCTTGGTGAGAGGATGGAACATGATGGTCTCATCCAGACGGTTGAGGAACTCCGGCCGGAAGGAACGGCGCAGCTCCGCCATAACCGCCTCCTGAGCGGACTGGGAGATGCTGCCGTCAGGCTCTATGCCCTCCAGCAGGTACTGGCTGCCCAGGTTGGAGGTGAGGATGATGATGGTGTTCTTGAAGTCCACGGTGCGGCCCTGGGAGTCGGTGATACGTCCGTCATCCAGAATCTGAAGCAGGATGTTGAATACATCCGGGTGGGCCTTTTCTATTTCGTCAAAGAGCACTACGCTGTAGGGCTTGCGGCGCACGGCCTCGGTGAGCTGGCCGCCCTCGTCATAACCCACGTATCCGGGAGGTGCGCCGATGAGCCGGGAGACGGAGAATTTCTCCATGTACTCGGTCATGTCTATACGCACGATGTTGTGCTCGTCGTCAAAGAGGCATTCCGCCAGGGACTTGGCCAGCTCCGTCTTACCCACGCCGGTGGGACCCAGGAAGAGGAAGGAGCCTATGGGGCGGTTGGGGTCGGCTATACCGGCCCGGGAACGGAGTATGGCCTCAGTGACTTTCTGCACCGCCTCATCCTGGCCGATGACCCGCTTGTGGAGGTAGTCGTCCAGATGGAGTATCTTCTCCCGCTCGCCCTCCATCAGCTTTGCTACGGGGATGCCCGTCCACTTGGATACGATGCCGGAGATCTCCTCCTCGGTGACGGTGTCGTGAACCATGGTGTTGGCCCTCCGCTCTTCGGAGAGGCGCTCGGCCTCCCGGAGCTTCTGCTCCAGGGCAGGCAGGTCGGAGTATTTCAGCTTGGCCGCTTTCTCATATTCGTAGCGCAGCTGGGCGTTTTCGATCTCCGAGTGCATCTTCTCTATCTCGGCTTTAAGACGCTTCACCTCGTCCACGCTGTTCTTCTCCTCCTCCCAGCGGGACTTCATGGCGTTGAAGCTGTCCTTCATGTTGGCCAGATCTTCCCTCAGCTTGGAGAGGCGGTCCTGGCTCAGTTTGTCGTCCTCTTTCTTCAGAGCCATCTCCTCAATCTCCAGCTGCATGATACGCCGGCGCATGTCGTCCAGCTCTGCGGGCATGGAGTCTATCTCGGTGCGGATAAGGGCGCAGGCCTCGTCCACCAGGTCTATGGCCTTGTCCGGGAGGAAACGGTCGGAGATGTAGCGGTTGGAGAGAGTGGCGGCTGCCACCAGGGCGTTGTCGTGGATGCGCACGCCGTGGTATACCTCGTAGCGCTCTTTCAGGCCACGGAGGATAGATATGGTGTCCTCCACCGTGGGTTCGTCCACCTGCACCGGCTGGAAACGACGCTCCAGAGCCGCGTCCTTTTCGATGTACTT
>ERZ827478.1174-NODE-1174-length-20101-cov-21.060361_pt1 | contig 20101 bp, 27 predicted proteins | sample MGYA00519705_ERZ827478 | MGnify/ENA primary metagenome ERZ827478 (study PRJEB31778, sample SAMEA3449318) | human gut metagenome | biome: human gut; feature: human-associated habitat; material: faeces | place: United Kingdom | collected 2010/2012 ... | reverse complement strand
TTTGGGCAAGCACCAAAGAAATGGGGTCGAATCGCAGGACAGGCCATCGACCACCGCCCAACGTATCGGCGCACACGCACAAGCCAAAAAAAGAGAGAACCCCCTTTGCCGGGGGGTTCTCCCTTAAACAAACACGCTTACGCGGCGAGCGCGGCGACGATGGCGTCGTAGACGGCGTCGGCGTTCGCGCACATGACCATGACGATGGTGCCGTCGTCGAGGGTCTCGAGCTTGGCGTTCTTCGCGATCTCGTACTGGTCGGCCAGGTAGGTCTCGAAGTTATTGCACTGGGTGTCGATGAACGCCTGGAGGCCCGCCTTCACGGTGTCCGCGCAGCCCTCGGCGGGCTTGGCGATGACGATGCCGTAGGCCTTGATGTTGATGAGCGACACGCTCATCGCGATGTCGTCCACGTCCGCGGCCGTGAAGCCCACGACCTGGTAATACGCGTCCTCGATGGCCGCCTTGTCGCTGAACACCGGGTACGCCTCGTTCTCCTCGTCCGTGCGCGAGGACGTTATCGCGTCGGCCAGGGCGCTGGTCGCCGGGGCCTCGGTCTCGGGCGCGGTGCCCGGCTCATCGCTCGGCTGCTCGCTCGGCTCGGCGCTCTCTTCGGGCTCGGCGCTCTCGGTCGGGGCGGTGCTGGGCTCTTCGCTGGTCACGGGGTCCGTCTCGGCGGGCTTGTTCTCGGTGCCGCAGGCGCTCAGCAGCGCAAAGCACATGGTCAGGCAGAGGACTGCCGCAATGATCTTTTTCATCTTTTCATATTCTCCTTGGATTTATTCCGGCGGCTCGGCCGCCGTCTGCCTTAGACTTGCGCGCGGCAAAAAAGTTCCCGCGGATCTTTTAAATTTTTGTTTCCCTTGCCTGCGCCGCGCCGCGATGTTAAAATCTCTTTATATAATCTTCCCCGGAGGCCGCCATGAATAAACCGCGCACGCCCTGGTACCGCATGGACAACGCCAGCTTTATGTACTCCTCCATCCAGCGCGAGGAGTTCTCCGCCATATACCGCTTCTCCGCCGTCATGACGGAGGACGTGGACCCCGCGCTGCTCCAGGCCGCCGTGGACCGCACGCTGCCGCGCTTTCCCGGCTTCGCGATGAAGATCTGCCGGGGCTTTTTCTGGTACTACTTCGAGCCGAACACCGCGCCCGGGCCCTTCGTGCGCGAGGACGTGGCCGACCCCTGCCGCCCCGTGCGCTTCAACGAGGACAACGGCTGGCTCATCCGCTTTTACTACTACCGCCGCCGCATCTCCCTCGAGGTCTTTCACGCCCTCGCGGACGGCGCGGGGGCGCTGACCTTCTTCCGGAACCTGCTGGCCGAATACCTCCGCCGGCGCGGCGTGGACGTCCCGCCCGGCGAGGGCATCGCGGACCTCGACGAGCCTCCCCCGGCCGCCGAGCGCGAGGACGCCTATCTCCGCTACGCCGGGCCCGCCTCCCGCGCGCTGCCGAGGATACCCCGCGCCTACCAGAACCGCGGCACGCCGGAGCCATTTTACACCTTCCACGTCACGATGGGCTTCCTCTCCGTCTCCGCGCTGAGGGAAAAGGCCCGCAGCTACGGCGCGTCAATCACGGAATACCTCGCGGCGGTGCTCCTCAAGCTGCTCGTGGAAAAACAGCGGCGGGAGCGGCCCATCCGGGAAAGGCCCGTGGCGCTCGCCGTGCCGGTGAACCTGCGCGCCTACTTCCCAAGCGAGACGCTGCGCAACTTCATCCTCACCGTGCAGCCGAGCGTGGACCCGGCGCTCGGGGACTACGACTTCCCGCAGCTCGCGGCGCTGGTGCACAACTACATGCGCCTCACCGCCGAGCCGGTTAAGCTCCGCGCGGGCCTGACGCGGGGCGTGCGGCTGCTCTACAACCGCTTCCTCATCCTCATCCCCCGCGTGGTGAAAAACCCCATCATGCTGCTCAGCTACGGCCTCACCGGCGTGCGGCCGTACAGCGCCGTGTTCACCAACCCCGGCCCCTTCCGCGTGCCGGAGTGCATGAGGCCGTACATCGAGCACATGGAGGTCGTGCAGGGCCAGGCCACGGTGGCGAGGCCGCACGTCTCGTCCATCAGCTACGGCGACACGATGGAGATAACCTTCTCCGGCGTGCAGAAGGAGACCGACCTCGAGCGCGAATTTTTCCGCTTTCTCGTGCGCGAGGGCCTGCACGTGCGCATCGAGAGCAACCGACAGGGGGTGCAATGAATGTCATACTGCGTAAACTGCGGCGTGGAGCTTGACCCCGGCGCAAAGGAGTGTCCCCTCTGCCGGACGCCCGTGGTGAACCCGGCCTGCCCCGTGGATGAGGACGCGCCGAGCTTCTTCCCCACGCGGCGGGAGGAGGTCGCGCCCGTCTCGCGGCGTGAGGCGGCGCTGCTGCTCACGAGCATGCTCGTGAGCGTGGCCATCTGCTGCGCGCTGCTGAACCTGGTGTTTTACAGCGACTTCTGGTGGTCGCTCTTCATCGGCGGGGCGATGGCGATGCTCTGGGTCTGGTTCGTGCCGCCGCTGCTGACGCGGAAGCTGCCCGTCTGGGCGCCGCTGACGCTGGACGTGCTGGCCGTGGGCGCCTACCTCTGCCTCATCGCCGCGGCGGTGGACGGCATGGACTGGTACGTCGGCCTCGCGCTGCCCATCACGGCGGCGGGGGTGCTGGTCATACCGCTGCTCTACTGGATAATCCGCACGCGGCGCTGTTCCCTGCTGGTCTCGGCGGTGCTGGTGCTGATGGCCATTGGCCTCTTCGCCGTGCTGACGGAGTTCCTCTGCGACGAATATCTCAAGGGCGAGTGGGTCCCGGGCTGGTCGATGGTCGTGCTGGCCTCCTGCGCCGGGCTCTCCATCCCGCTCATCATAGTCCGCCGCGTGCCCTCCCTGCGCGAGGAGGCGCGGCGCAGATTCCACATGTAGGAGGCGTAAACATGCTCATGCACACAGAGCGCGAGCTCATAGCGGATTACGGCCGCAGGATGTCCACGGCGGGCCTCTGCCCCGGCACCAGCGGCAACCTCAGCGTATACGACGCCGCGCGCGGCCTGATGGCCGTCAGCCCCTCGGGCCTCAGCTACCACGAGACCCGCGCCTGGGACGTGGTCGTCATGGACCTGGACGGCAAGATAGCCGACGGGACGCGCAAGCCCTCGAGCGAATGGGGCCTGCACGCGGGCTTTTACCGCGCGAAGCCGGATATCGGAGCCGTGGTGCACACGCACTCGATGTACTGCACGGTGTTCGCCGTGCTGGGCCGGGAGATAGAGCCGGTGCACTACGCCATGCTCGCCTCGGGCGTGGAGCGCGTGCCCTGCGCGCCCTACCGCACCTTCGGCACGCCGGAGCTCGCGGAGGAGGCGGTGCGCGTCTGCGGCGCGGGCCGGGCGGTGCTGCTCGAAAACCACGGCATCGTGGTCTGCGGGGACGACCTCCCCGGGGCCTTCGCCCTCGCGCTGAACGCCGAGTACGTGGCCGAGCTGCAATACAAGGCCCTCGCCATAGGCCGCCCGCGCGTGCTGGACGCGGAGGAGCTCAAAGCCGCCGCCGCGCGCTTTGAGACCTACGGCCAGCCGGGGGGCCGGAAGGGATACTGAAAAAAATCGCCGCCGCGGGACACAAAGGTCACGCGGCGGCTTTATTTGGAGGGAGAAATATCGTTATGAGAGCACGCCTCTCGGGCTGCAGGAGAGGGTGACGGTGGTGTCCACCGTGCCGAGCAGCGGGTGCTTGAACTCCCCGTTGGCTATGGCCTTGTTGTCCTCGCACCAGGCGCTGGCGCTGACGAGATACCAGCCGGCGGCGTGTATCTCGTAGTCGTAGGAGGCCAGGGTGGCTATGCAGGTGGTGCCGTTATACTTGAACGTGCCGCTCACCTCAAAGGTGATGGCGAGGTCGCCGTCGGCGCTGTACAGGCTCTGCACCTTGGTGCCGCTCGTGAGCTGCTGGGCGCGGGTCTGCACGGCGTAGAGCTCCGTGACTATGTAACAGCCGTTGTCGAGGTACTCCACCTCGGTGGAGATGGGCGCGGGCCCGTCAGCAAGTGCCGAGACCCCCGTCGAGAGCAGCAGCGCCGCTGCCAGGGCAAGACACAGTAAGCGTTTCATAAGTGCCGTCTCCTTTGTCAAAAATGTCGGTGTCGGAAACCGTTATGCGCATGGTGGAGCCGTACCAAACCAGCGCGCAGATCGCCGCCGCCAGCGCAGCGCAGAGCAGCGCAAGCAGCAGGTGGCTGCGCTTCCAGAGCCGGCGCTCGCCCTCGCGCTCCGCCCCGCCGACGGTGAGCTGCAGCTCCTCCGCGGCCTGCTCCGGCGGGCCGAAGGCGGCCGTTATCTGCTCGAGCGTGCACTCCCCGCCCAGGGCGTCCCTTATCTCGTCGGCCAGGCCGTCCGTGAGCCGCCGCCTGGTGGCGCGGCGCGCCGTCAGCGCGCCTGAGACGGCACGGCAGTATTTCTCAATGCCGTTCACTCCCGGTCCCCCCTTTCAGCAGTGCGGAAAAGACGGCCGAGAGCTCCTCATATTCCCTTGCCGTTTCATTCAAATACGCGGCGCCCTCCGGCGTCACGGCATAGTAAGTCCGCGCGCGGCCGTCCACTATCTCCGTCCTGTCCTCGCGGATGTAGCCCTGCTCCAGCAGACGGTACAGCACGGGGTAGAGGAGGGAGAGCACATACCTGCCCCCGCTCCGGCGGCTCAGCTCCTGGGTTATCTCGTAGCCGTACATGGGCCGCTCCGACAGCAGGCTCAAAACGGCCAGCGGACTTGTCGCGCGCTTGAAAAAAGCCTCGAATGAATGTCCTGTCGTGTCCTTTTTCATGCTCAAGCACCTGGTGAACAGTATAAGACCGTTTTTGACTTTCGTCAACAGTTATTATGCAATGCTAAATATGCCGGATGCACAAAATTGCGCCGCAAATTTCGTCGATACGCACAGTGCCGGGCGATACAGATCGGATACAAGCGCGTGATAAAATGCGGAAAAAAGGAGGCGGGACCATGAAAAGTGGCAAAACTCTCAGGAACACGCTCCTCGTGCTCGCCGCGCTGGCGCTGGCCGTCTTCCTCGCGGTCTCGTTCGGGCTCTTTTCGCCGAGCGCGCACATGTGGCCCCTCCGCGTTGAGGGCGGGCAGCTCTATTACACAAGGCACAACTGCACCCTCGCCTACACCCCGGGCGAGGGCTCGGCCCTGCTCAAGCTGCCATGGGACAGGGGCGGCGGAGAGGCGCCGGACACATACACCGTGGGCGAGCGCAGCTTTGCTCTCAGCGAGGACGGGACGCAGCTCCTCGAAAACGGCGAAAACCTCGTCCCCGAGGGCCTCGGCCTCTTCGCGTCACGGCTGAATGCGCAGCCGGACAGCCTCATCGTGCCGCTGAGCGACGCCCGGGGCAATGAGGCGGGCTGGCTCTGCCTGACCGCCGACCACAGCCGCGTGCTGGACGGCGCGATAGAGCCGCTCTGCGCCGCCGGGCGCTGGGCCTACGGCGTCGAGCAGCGCGGGGACGAGGCGGCGACGCTGTACTGCATCGACCTCGAGACGGGCGAGACGCGGCCGCTCACGGACGAGCCGGGCGTCTCCCTCGCCCTCACGGACGGGCGCTGGCTCTACACCTACCGCATGTGGGGCACCGGCTCCGCGAGCTGCTGGGAGATAACCTGCGACGCCGAAGGCCGCCCCGAGGCCCTCGACTACGTGGGCGAGGTGTGAGCATGAGGCGCGCGGCGGCACTTGCGCTGGCGCTGCTGCTGCTCGCGGGCTGCGGCGCCGGGAGCGCGCCCGTCCCGGCGGAGACGGCGGAGGCGTACGCGTTCGAGAGCTTTGAGCTCGCGGGCTTCCCCGCCGTCAGCGGCGGCGCGGTCTACGACTGCGCGGGCGGCTCGAGCGCCGAGGTGTGGCCCGAGGCGGGCGCGCCGCTCGACGCGCCGGAGGGCTTTCGGGCCACGGCCCTCGCCGCGGGCGGCGGGGACGGCGTCTGGACGCTCGACAGGTACTGGGACGCGGACGGCACGGAGCACGCCGCGCTCTGCCTGCACAGGCCCGGCGGCGGCTGCGAGAGCTTCGAGCCGGGCTGGCCCGGCGAGGTCACGGACATGTGCTGCTCCGGCGGCGCGCTCTGGCTCGCCTGCGCCGACGGCTGTGTCCGCTGCATGGGCGAGGGCTTTGAGCTGCTGCTCGAGTACGAGCTCGGGGACGTCGCGGGCATGGGCGCGACGGAGAGCGGCGTGAACCTCAAATACCTCGACCGGGGCGAGGTCAAATTCGCGAACCTCAGCATAGACGGCGCTCTCACGCCCGGCCCGGCGGCGCTGACGGAGGACTGCGTCCTTCAGGACGCGCTCGGCGGCTGGCTCTGGACGGACGGCCGGGGCCTCGTCCGCGACACGGGCGCGGGGGCGGGATACGCCGTCATCTGGGCAGACAGCGGCCTCGTGTTCTCCGCCGCCTCGCTGTGGGCCGCGGAGCTGGGCGAGGGGCTCTACGCCGTATCCGACGGCAGCGCCGCGGGCATCCTGCGTCCCGCGTCGGAGGCGGACCCGGAGCCGCCGGAGCGGGTGACGCTCACGCTGGCGCATATGGATGAAAACAGCTGCATACCCACGTATATCGACGAGTTCAACCGCTCGCACAGCGATATCCGCGTCGAGCTGCTGCCCGAGATGCCGCATGAGGCCCTGGTCGCTCTGATGGCCTCGGACGAGGCGCCGGACATCATCGGTTTCGGCTATAATTCGCCTGAGTCCATGGCGGCAAAGGGCTGGCTGCTCGACATGTACACGCTCATGGGAGACTTCCCGCGCGAGGACTTCCTGCTCGAGCCCTTCGAGACGGACGGCGCGCTCTACGCGCTCTCGCCCGAGTATCATGTGTACACCCTCGTCGGCCTCGAGGCGGATTTCGGCAGCTCTTATGTTCACCCGACAGAGGACTATGAGGGCATAGGCTTCAACCATTTTGCCGGGGATGAGTTCCTGACATACTCCATCCCGCTCTGGATAGAGCAAAACAGGCGCGGCGCGGACTGCGGCTTTGACTCTCCGGAGTTCACAAAGCTGCTGGAGATGGCAGGCAGCATGACCAAGGCCGAGAGCTTCAGCCCGGAGACTTTGTCCGTATACATTATGATGAATCACATGGAGCTCATAAATACGGAAAAAGAGCGCGGCCTCGAGCTCTGGCCCGTGGGCTTTCCCGGCGGCTCGTACATAAGCCCCACCGCCGCGATGGGCATACACGCCGCCACGGAAGAGCCGGAGGCGGCCTGGGAGTTCATCCGCTGGTGCGTTGCGGAGAGGGAGACCTCATCAGAACTCACCTTGAATATTCCGGCCATGGAGGAGATATTTTACGAGCTGCTGCACCCGCACGAGGACCTCGACCCGGAGAAGGTGGTCATCCGCGAGGACGGCACCTGGGATTACGAGGGGCGGCACTACGAGACGCTCTTTTCCTGGGAGCCCTCCATCACTGAGCGGCAGGCGGACATGATGCTGGGGCTGGTGAAAAGCCTGGACACGGTCATCTACTACGACGCGGAGATGGACGACATCATCAGCGAGGACGCCGGGGCTTTTCTCTCCGGGGAGCGCAGTCTCGGGGACACGGCCGCGCTGCTGGGCGACCGGCTCGGGACGTATCTGGCCGAGAAATACGGCTAAAAGCTCTTGAAGCTCATCCCCCGCGCAAGGCGGTCGAGCGCCTTCTGCCGCAGCGCCTCAAACTCCTCCGGCGAGCGCGGGGAGTAGCTTTCCACAGGGTTTTCAACACTCTCGGGAATGGCGGGGGGTTGCTTTTGATTTTGATTATGATTTTGTTTTGTTTTTGTTTTTGATTTTGTTTTTGTTTTGGCATCGGTGTATGAAGCGTCCTCATCGGCCTCTTCAGGGGCTTCTTCATCCTGCTCCCAGCGCTTCATGGCTCTGGCCCGGGCGCGCTCGCACTTGGCCTCGTAGCGCTTGCGGTCGTTGTCCACGTACCTCGCCACAAAGCCCCAGGCCATGCTCATCTCGGGGTCTGTGAACTCCGGCACCTCGCCGAACTCCCCGTAGTTGAGCATCGCGGCAAAGAGCCTGCCCAGCTGCTCGAACGACAGCTTGTCAATCGCCGGGCGGAAGTCGAAATACATCATGATACCCGGTAATCTGCCCACGCGGCATCCCTCCTTTGCCGCAACAATATACAGCCCCTCAATTTTTCCGCAAGGGCGCGGGGAAAAAAACGTCGGAGCAAGGTTTTTCCTGCTCCGACGCTGATGTTTGGACGCTTTATTGGTTTTTCTCGAGGATGACGAAGGAGACCAGCGTCTCCTTGTGGAGGTAGTTTTCAAGCTTGGGGTCGACGGCCACGGTCTGCGTGTTCATCTGAGCAATGGTCCAGCCCTCTTCCAGCAGCTTGTTGATGCGGACGAGATATTTGTTTTCGTTGATATCCGTCTGTTCCGTAAAATCGCGGCTGTTGCTGATGTAGACGACCTTTTGCATCGGTTTCCTCCCTCTCTCCTTCCAGGCGGCTGATTCAGCGATACGGGAAGAGGCCGGAGCGCGAATGCTCCGGCCCCCCGCCTCTGGTACGCCCGACGGGATTCGAACCCACGACCTTCAGAGTCGGAGTTATAATTTTACCGTTTTGCAGCGTCTCGTAAAACACCGCAAAGCCGCATGATTGCTAGCTTTTTTCTAATGGTACGTTTTGGAACGTGACGTATTTTAGTTGAACTTTTCGGGTAGTAGTTGAACTTTTGTTGAACTAAAAAAAGGGGCCGGGAGATAAGCTCCCGGCCCGCTTTGCTTTCAGCTCCACGCTATATTCAGTTTCTTCTTATTCTGCGCGCAGTCAGCAAGATACAGATTGATAAGAGTCTGATACGGGATACCCGAACTGTTCGACTGTTCCTTGAAGTAGTCGATAGTGTCGCTGTCGATATTTATCGTTATCTGCTTTTTAAGCTTCTTGGTGTACGGATTCTTGACCGCGTTGGTGAAGTCGTATTCATCCATCATGTTAATCACTCCCATCCTTGATACTGCACGGACTCGTTTCGGGTCGCCTTTCGAGCTGATATAATGCGTATAACCGTTTCTGACTCCCTGTAGCAATGACAGACTACAAGCAGATTCGCCTGGCGGCTCATACCGAGAATGATAAACCGCTCTTCATCCTGTGAGTGCTCGGGATCCGGTATCACCAGCGCCTCAGCATCGTAGAAAACCGTCTGAGCTTCCTCAAAGGATATTTTGTGCTTGCGCTTATTGATAGTATTCTTATTTTCGTCCCATTCAAACCTTATCGTTTCCATAGTTATATTATAATTATATTCTAATTATCTGTCAAGGTGCAAGTCCCGCGCCCGTTTGTCCCGGGCGGCCTGCGTCTCTATGGCGCGCTCGATGAACGCCTCCACCGTTTCCCCGGCGCTCTCGGCGGCGCTGCGGGCCTCGGTGAGCGCTTTGGCCGTGAGCAGTGCGCCGCCCACCTGAACCGCTACACCGCTCACAGCAGCGTCTATGGCCTCGTTCACAAAGGCGTTGACGCTTTGCCCTCGGCTTTCTGCAAGCGCCTTCAGCTCGGCCTTGCGTCCCTTCGGCACCGTCAACTCTATCCGGTCATAATTGTCCTTGACGTATTTGTGTACGGCGCGCTGCTGCGCCTTCGACACCGCCATGCACTCCACTCCTTCCGGGAGCGGCAAAAACTTTGCCCTCTCCTCCCATTGTAGCTATATTATACCTCACAAATCTACTCCCGTAAATAGAAATAATCGACAAATATATTCCCGTAAATATGTCTATTCCGTCTATTGATATATTCCCGTAAATATAGTAAAATACAATCACAACAAGGGAGAGACAAGGCGGACGAAGTAAGCGAGAGCTGAAACAAGAACGCAAGGTCAGACCGGGGCGGGATGCGATAAGACGACCCACCGAGGCGCGCGCAAGGCCTCCCGGCTCTCTCCCAAAATGAGGAGGTACACACATGAGCACAAACGACATCGCCGCGAAGTGTCGCGAGCTGCGGGAGCTGCAAGCCCTCATCGACGAAGCGCAGGCCGAGGCCGACGCCATCAAGGACGCGCTCAAGGCCGCTATGGGCGACGCAGAGGAGTTGCGGGCCGGGGAGTACAAAGTCACATGGAAAACCGTCAAGGCTGTTAAACTCGACGTGAGCGCCCTCAAAACGGCCCTGCCGGACGTAGCTGCCAGATTCAGCCGTGAAAGCGTCACGAGGCGCTTCTGCGTAGCATGAGCGGCGGAGTATACGCACAGGTCGTTGAGGCCTGCCGCCTGCGTGAGTGGTCGCCTGACAGACGCGAGTTTCTCCGCGGGATGATGGACGTGTTCGGAGCCAGACCCGTAAAAGGAGATGGCGACAACCTTGTCGAGTTCCTTCAAGCTGTATATAACGCCGGGCGGGTACACGGTATCCGCGAGGAGCGCGCGCGGCGCGCGCAAAGCTAAAAAGGGGACGCAAACGCGTCCCCTTTTTGGGGAAAAAGCTTTGGAATTTTCGCGGCTTCCTCACGGCTTCCTCACGGATCGCTCGGAGTTCCCTCGTTGTTCCTTGCATTTGCTATTTCGCAATATAGCAAAAATGGCACTTGTTATTATCGCACCTGTCTTGCAGCTGTTTGGGGGAGATCGTCTTGCTTCGCTCTCGGCTTGCGGAAAAACGCGGCGCTATTCGTTCCCATACAACTTCAGCCAGTCGTCAAGCCGCATGGTCACAAGCCACGGCTCACGGCTGCGCCGGTGGAACACGGCGGGCGCGCCGTCATGGAAGCGCTCTGAATCCCTCGCGGCCTGTGCCATTGCCTCAGGCACGTTGAGCCGTTCAACGCGCTTGCACTCGATATGTACGCCCGGAAGCCCGGTCAAATCCGGCTCCGAGCCGAAGGAGCGGGACACGCCCGCGTGTACGTCATAGCCGTGGTTCTGTAGTATGCGGGCAAGCTCCAGCTCCCCCGCCCGTCCCTTGCGCTGTGATATCGTCCCCATGTGGTCACCTCCTGAAACACGGTTTTATAGGGGTACCGCCGTATATGGCCGCGGCAAAGTGCTCCAACGCTCGAGCCTCGCGCTTGTACACGCTGCGCGAGTCGGCATAATAGTATTCTGCCCTTAGCCGCTCCACAGCGCCGCGCTGTCGCGTAATATGCATGACCTCGAGCACGTGCCGCTCGTCGGTAGTGAGCGAGTCCAGCGCGTGCCTGACGATGCTGACGTCTAGCTCGGTCATCTCCAGCTGGAGCCGAAGATTGTCCCTGCGCTGTATGAGGCTCTCTATGCGGTCCTCGTCTCTGCCGCCGGGCATCCTATCTAGGCGCGACGTGCGCGCTGAAGTCAGCGCCAGATCAAGACGCCGTATCTCGTCCGGAATAGTTTCCAGCGCTGCGCACTGCGCTCTGTGTTGGCGGAGCCTCTCACGCGCGCCCCGGCACTGCTCTTTTGTCATCTCCGTTCACTCCTCCATAAAGCCGTAGCTTTTTTTCGAACCCGACGCTTTGTGCGTGTCTGCTCACTCCTAAGGCCGCAACTTCTTATTACCATACTCAAGCAACATATTTATCTTGCTTTGGCGAGCCTTTTCAAACTCATCTGGTGTCAACCGGTTGCCCCCGTCATTCTCTTTCTCACTGTCTTTGCTACTGATAGCTGCGTCTGTTTTTGTGTATGTAGATTCTGTTGCGGTTGATGTTGTGGTTTTAGATGCGGTTGCGGTTGGGGTTATTGTTTGCATGCTGGTACATGCACATGCTTGCTCATGCACTTGCAAACCATCCCTCCAACTCTCAAAGCTCAGCGGCTCATCACCACGGTCTCGGCAGGCTTTGATGTAGCCGCCGTATTTTCGTTTCATGATTTGCTCGTTGTACTTTACCGCATCTCTGTCGAGCTTTGGACGAATTATATCGAATATGATAGAGGCTGTACCTTCAAGCGGCAGCAACTCGCCCGTTCGACAATATGCTATCATCGCTTTAATGAGCACGCCGGCCTCTGAGTCGCTGACCCGCTCAAACGCCGCCGCTTCGTCGAAATAAAACATAAATCCCGGACGTTTACTCATTGTAATCAAGCTCCATCTGTCCATCACCGGGGATTCTGTTCATAGCCTCTGCAACGCGCAGTATCTCAATGCCGCGGCGTCGCAGCGAACGTATACAGCGCGCCTTCTCCTCGTCGTTTGAGGGCATATAGAAGCCATTGAGTGTGTCCGAGCATATCGGCACGCCGCTCAGCCGCTCGGCGGATATGAGAGACTGTATCGTCCTCTTATCTATCCCCGTGAGGCGTGACAGTTGTTCGTTCGTCATACCATTCTCCGCGCCGACGCCCAAGAGCTCAGCGATCGACCGTTGACCTCCCGGAGCGGCTGTGCTAAACTGAGTATTAGACAACGTGGCTGTAGTGTAATGCGCCCGTGTGTCCTTTTCCCGCTTTGGTGTGCCAGCACCGAGGCGGGTTTTGTCGTTACTGCGCATTCGACACGCCTCCCTCCTCGCTCTCGGCGTCCAGCCGTTCAATGAGCATCGGCACGTTGACCAGGAACCTGTTGCCCGTATACACCCCCGGCAGCCTGCCCTGCGCCAGCCGTAGCCTGAGATTGTGCTCACTGAGTATGCCAAGCTTTGCCGTCTGCCGGATGGTCTGGAACTTCTGATTCATATAAATTCCTCCTTTGGGGTATTGTCTCTTGACGTTTAATATTTTATTGCATATAATCAGTATTGTAAATCCCTATTAATTCACAATCATGGATGGAGTGAAGGTAACAATGCTGATTTTGAATACTGATTCCGCCTTGCGTGAATTTGGGCTGCGTCTGAAAACGGCGCGAAAAAGAAAATACCGCTCGCAAGAGGAATTCGCTGACGCGCTTCAAGTGAGGCGCGACACGGTTTCCAAATGGGAGAGCGGGAGAAATGTGCCCGAGGTATCGACTCTGTTTGATATCTGCGAATTGCTTGACATTGACATCGGCTATTTGCTTTCTGAATACAAAGAGACCACGGAAACACGGCATATTATTCAGGCTGAGACGGGATTAAGTGAGGAAGCCATTAAGTGCTTGCAAAGTCTGAACCCGCAGGCACATGTCGGCGGTGATATGTATTTGATTATGCTGTCAACCATGATTGAAAGTCCAGAGCTTTACCGACTTATAGGCCAAATTCGGCATTACATAAACAGGCTGGCCGAGTATGAAACTGTCGATAAGAACGACCCCGCCGCCTTTGACGCGGCTGAATACAAAATAAACTCCGAAAGATACGGAGTCACTTATAGCTTTGAAAAACTGCTTGATGATGTGCTCGTTAGGTTGAGTGACAAGTGCGCACAAAAGGAGGCCCGCGGCAATGGCTAACCTCCAACCCCGCCGGGACAAGTCCGGCAAGCTGGTCTCGTACTCCATCCGCGTTTTTCGCGGGCGTGGGGCGGATGGGAGGCAGCTCAAGCCGTGGACGGCGACCTTCGACGTCGCGCCGACGTGGAGCGAAAAGACCGCGCGAAAAAAGGCCGAGGCTTTCGCCGCGACCTTTGAAAAGCTGTGTCGGGAGGGCTTGGCTTCTGATACCCGCCAGACCTTCGAGCAGTACGCCGAGTATGTCCTCGGCCTGAAGGAGCAGCGCGGCGACGCACACAAGACCATAGTTGACTACCGCAACATGACCGAGCGCATATACCCCGAGCTGGGCCACATAAAACTGCGCGACCTGCAGGCGCACCACCTGAACGAGTTTTACGGCAAACTCATGCAGCCGGGGCAGAACAAGCGCACAGGCGGCGGACTGAGTGCAAAAAGCGTGCTGCGCTATCACCGGTTTATTTCGATCGTGCTCGCTCAGGCGGTCAAAGAGGGGCTCGTCCCCTTCAACGCCGCCTCCCGCGCCGAGCCCCCGCGGGCGGAGCGGAAAGAGGCAAACTACTTGCAGCCAGCCGACATAGATGCGATAAACGCCGCGCTCAGGACCGAGCCGCTCAAATGGCAGGCGCTTGTACACCTGCTAATGATTACAGGTGCAAGGCGTGGAGAGGTGCTCGGCCTGAAGTGGGAGGATGTGGACTCTGCCCGCTCGCGGGTGTTCATCTGCCGCAGTATCTCATACACCCCCGACAAGGGCGTTTATGAGGGCAGGCCGAAAACCAAGTCCAGCGAGCGCTATGTTGCCATACCGCCGGAGACCATCTCCATGCTGAAGGATTACCGCGTCTGGCAGCTTGAGGAGCGGTTCCGGCTCGGCGAGATCGCGGCTATGTGTTCACGCGGGACGACGGCGCGCCGATGCACCCGGACAGCGTGACGACATGGCTTGACCGCTTCTCCAAGCGCCACGATCTGCCGCAAATAACCCCCACGCCTTCCGGCACACGATGGCCTCAATGCTCTACTTCGGCGGCATGGACAGCGTGAGCACATCAAAGCGCCTCGGCCACGCGCAGGTCAGCACGACCTCAGACATATACGCGCACGTCATAGCTCAGGCAGACGCCCAGAGCGCCGACATGCTCTCGGATATCTACTTCAAAAAGGCTCAAACCGGTTGAATTTTGGAGGCGAGTTGAACTTTTGTTGAACTTCTCGCTCCGCGTGAAAATCCAAATAGCCCAAAAAGTAAGAAAAACCGCCTGTTTCAAACGAAACAAGCGGTTTTTTGTGGTACGCCCGACGGGATTCGAACCCACGACCTTCAGAGTCGGAGTCTGACACTCTATCCAGCTGAGCTACGGGCGCATGTGCGCTTTGCGCCCGATTATTATAGCAAATCGCGCCCTCAAAGTAAATAGTTAAGTTTGCCTATTTCCCGCGCTTGTGCTATACTTTTAAAAAACGATCTCTCACAGGGGTTTCGCGCTTATGAAGACTTTGAGAAAACTTATCGCGGCGCTGCTCGTCTGCTGCATGGCGCTGCCGATGGCCGCCTGCGGGGAGGTTCAGGCCACGGAAAAGCAGCTCTTTGCCATGAACTCCGCCGTCTCCATCAAGGCCTACGGCAAAAACGCCGAGGCCGGGCTCAACTCCGCCGCCTCCGTCATCTCCGCCCTCGACGCCTCCCTCGACCCCGAGCGCGAGGGCAGCACACTCTACAACATCAACTCCGCCGCCGGCGACGGCATAGTCATCACCGGCCAGGTCGCCGAGATGCTGCAGACCGCCCGCACCGTCTACGACGCCACGGACGGCGCGCTCGACCTCTCCGTCTACCCCCTCGTCAAGGCCTGGGGCTTCATCGACGGGCTCTACAACGTCCCCAGCGAGAGCGAGATAGACAGCCTGCTCGAGCACGTGGACTTCTCCGCCGTCAACGTCTCCGCCATGACCGAGACCGACACCTACCTCCTCACCATGCCCGCCGGGATGGAGCTCACCTTCGCCGCCGTCGCGCGCGGCTGCGCCGCCATGTACGCCATGCGCGCCATGCGTCAGGCCGGGGTCGAGAGCGGCATCGTCTCCTTCGGCGGCACCGTAATGACCCTCGGCGTAAAGCCCGACGGCTCGGACTGGGTGGTCGGCCTGCAGGACCCCGTCAACACCGGCAGCTACGCCGCCACGCTCAACGTCGGCGCGGACACCGCCGTCGTCACCTCCGGGGGCTATCTGCGCTATTTCGTCGACGACGACGGCAACTACCGGCAGCACATCCTCGACCCCGCCACCGGCTACCCCGCCGAGAGCGACCTGCTCTCCGTCACCGTCATCTGCGACGACGGCACCTATGCCGACGCGCTCTCCACCGCGCTCTACGTCATGGGCGAGCGCGACGCGAAGAGCTTTTACGAGGACAACACCGGCTTCGAGCTCGTGCTCATCACCAACGACAACCGCGTAGTCGTCTCCGAGGGCGTGCGCGAGGACTTCACGCTCAGCGGCAGCGACTACACCGTCGAGACGCTCAGGAGGCCCTCATGAGGCTCGGGCGCGAATTTTTCGAGCGGGACGCGCTGGTCGTAGCGCCGGAGCTGCTGGGCAAGGCGCTGGTCACGGTCACGCCCGAGGGCGCGGAGCGCCGCCTCGTCATCACCGAGACGGAGGCCTACCGCGGCGAGGAGGACACCGCCTGCCACGCCCACCGCGGCCGCACAAAGCGCACCGAGATGCTCTACCGCGGCGGCGGCGCCGTGTACGTCTACCTCTGCTACGGCATACACTGGCTAATGAACGTCATCACCGGCCCGGAGGACTTCCCCCAGGGCGTGCTCATCCGCGCCTGCGCCGGATACGAGGGGCCCGGCAAGCTCACCAAATACCTCGGCATCACCGGCGCGCTCAACGGCGCGGACATCGCCTCCTCCCCGCTCATACGCATCGAGGACGAGGGGCGCGAGGTTTACATAAGAACCGCCAAGCGCGTGGGCATCGCCTACGCGGACGAGGCGGATCGGGACAGGCTGTGGAGATTCATCGGCGAGGTGCGCTAATGCAGCTTGACACGGACATCAGATACATAAAGGGCATAGGCGAGGCGAGGGCGCGCAGCATGGGAAAGCTGGGCATCCACGACCTCGCCGGTCTTGTCTCGTATTTCCCGCGCGCGTATGAGGACAGGACGCGGATCTGCCCCATAGACCAGCTCACGGACGGCGAGAGCGTCTGCGTGCGCGCCATGGTGGCCGAGACGCCCACGCTCAGCCGCATCCGGGGCGGGCAGGAGATAGTCAAGGTCCGCGCCGTGGACGAGACGGGGGCGCTGCACATCACGTTTTTCCACAGCAGCTACGTCCGCCTGACGCTCAAGCGCGGGCAGTTTTACATCTTCTACGGCCGCGTGAGCGTGCAGGGGCGGCTCCGGAGCATGGTGAACCCCATCTTCGAGGCCGGCTATGAGCCCTCCAGGTTCACGGGCCGCATCGTGCCCATATACCGGCTGAAGGCGGGGCTCTCGCAGCGGACGGTGATGCAGTGCGTGCGCAGCGCGCTGGACTTCTGCGCGGACTCGCTGCCGGACTACCTGCCCGCGGGCGTGGCGCTCGACAACGGCCTCGCCACGGCGCGCTACGCCTATGAGAACATCCACTTCCCCAAGGACGCCGGGGCCCTCGCCATAGCGCGGCGGCGGCTGGTGTTTGAGGAGCTCTTCGTCCTCGTCTGCGCGCTCGGCATGATACGCGGCGGGCGGCAGAAGGCCGCGGGCACGCCGCTCGCGCGCGCGGAGCTTTCGGACTTCACGGCCTCCCTGCCCTTCACGCCCACGGGCGCGCAGCTGCGGGCCATCAATGAGGCGGCGGAGGACATGTGCTCGGGCCGGGCGATGAACCGGCTCGTGCAGGGCGACGTCGGCAGCGGCAAGACCCTCGTCGCCGCCGCCTGCGTGTGGTACGCGGCGCAGTCCGGGGCGCAGTCGGCCTTCATGGCGCCGACGGAGATACTCGCCGAGCAGCACTTCGCCACGCTCTCGGGCTTTCTCGAGCCCTTCGGCATCAGGGTCGCGAAGCTCACCGGCTCCATGCGCGCAAAGGAGCGGCGGGAGGTGCTCGCGGGCCTCGCCTCGGGCGAGACGGGACTCTGCGTCGGCACGCACGCGCTGCTCTCGGAGGACGTGGAGTTCAAGAACCTCGCCCTCGTCGTGACGGACGAGCAGCACCGCTTCGGCGTCGAGCAGCGCGCCGCGCTGGTCGGCAAGGGCACGCGGCCGCATCTGCTGGTCATGTCCGCGACGCCGATACCGCGGACGCTGGCGCTCATCATCTACGGCGACCTCGACGTCTCCGTCATCGACGAGCTGCCCCCCGGGCGGCAGAAGGTCGGCACCTTCGCCGTGGACGAGAGCTACCGCGCGAGGCTCAACGGCTTCATCGAAAAGCTCGCGCACGAGGGGCGGCAGGTCTTCGTCGTCTGCCCGCGCATCGAGGAAAACGAGGAGGGCGCGGACGGCATAAAGTCCGCCGAGGAGCACGCGGAGGCCCTCCGCGCCGCCCTGCCCGACCTCAAGATCGCCTGCATCCACGGCAAGATGAAGGCGAAGGAGAAGGACGAGATAATGTCGGCCTTCGCGCGCGGCGAGACGGACGTGCTGGTGTCCACGACGGTCATCGAGGTCGGCGTGGACGTGCCGAATGCGGCGCTGATGGTCATCGAGAACGCCGACCGCTTCGGCCTCTCGCAGCTCCACCAGCTGCGCGGGCGCGTGGGCCGCGGGCAGCACAAGAGCTGGTGCATCCTCGTCTCGGACGCGAAGGGCGAGGAGGCCCGGGCGCGGCTCTCGGCCATGGTGCACATCTCCGACGGCTTCAAGATAGCCGAGGAGGACCTCAGGATGCGCGGGCCCGGCGACTTCTTCGGCTCGCGGCAGCACGGCCTGCCGGAGCTGCACATAGCCGACCTCGGCGCTGACATGGACGTGCTCCGCCGCGCGAAGGACGCCGCCGAGCGGCTGCTCCAGGCCGACCCGGGGCTCAGGAAAATCGAAAACGCCGGGCTGAGACGGCGCGCCGAGGCGCTCATCAGCCAGTCGGCGGGGACGCTAAACTAGCGCGGTCTTTATGGGACTGCCCTCCGCATATACTCTCATGAGTACAAGCGGGGGGCAGTCCTTTTATGAAGAAGCGGCTTATTGTGAATACGGCGCTGCTCGCGGGGGCGTCGATACTGATGCGCTGCATCGGCATGGTGTTCCAGGCCTGGCTGGCCGGGCGCATAGGCGCGGCGGGGATAGGGCTCTATCAGCTCGTGATGAGCGTGGAGCTGCTGGCCACGACCTTTGCGATAAGCGGGATACGCTTCGCGGCGACGCGGCTGGTGGCGGAGGAGATAGGCCTCGGGCGCGGCGGGGGCGTGGGCGGGGCGATGAGCCGCTGCGCGGCGTACAGCCTCTTCTTCGGCGCGGCGGGCTGCGCGATACTCTACGGCTTTGCAGAGCCCATAGGCTTCCTCTGGATAGGCGACGCCAGGACGGTTATGAGCCTGCGCATACTCGCCTTCGGGCTGCCGTTCATCGCGCTCTCGAGCGTGCTCTCGGGCTATTTCACGGCCTGCGGGCGCATCTGGAAGCCCTCGCTGGTGCACCTTCTGGAGCAGCTCTTCTGCGCGGGGCTGGTGGTGCTGTTCCTCTCGCGGGCGCCGGAGGGGGACATCGAGCGCAGCTGCGCGGCGGTGGCGGCGGGCGTGACGGCGGCGGATATGCTCTCGCTGGCGCTGATGCTGGCCTTCTACATAGGCGACCGGCGGCGGCACGGGGAGCGGCGCGTCGGCTCGGTGCGGCTGACGGCGCGGATGTTCGGCGTGGCGGTGCCGCTCGCGGTGTCGGCGTACGCGCGCAGCGCGCTCTCGACGCTGGAGCACCTGCTGGTGCCGCGCGGGTTCCGGCGCTCCGGGCTCTCGGCGGACGCGGCGCTCGCGGGCTACGGCGTCATCCAGGGCATGGCGATGCCGATAATCGGCTTTCCGAGCTGCCTGCTCTCGGCGGCGGCGGAGCTGATGATACCCACGCTGACGGAGGCGCAGATGCGCTCCGACGCGGCGGGGATACGCCGGGCGGTGAGCTCGCTCTTGAAGCTCTGCGCGGCGTTCTCGGTGGCGGCGGCGCTCATATTGTGGCGTTTCGGCGGAGCGCTGGGCGAGGCGGTGTACGGCTCGGCGGAGGCGGGGCGGTTCATAAGGCTGCTCGCGCCGCTGGTGCCCATCATGTACACGGACATGGTCGTGGACGGCTGCCTGAAGGGGCTGGGGCAGCAGGTGTGGAGCATGGGCATAAATATCCTGGACGCCGCGCTGGGCGTGGTGCTGGTGTGGCAGCTCCTCCCCATCGGCGCGCTGACGGCGTATATCGGCATCATCTACTTCAACGAGTGCCTGAACTTCGCCCTAAGCGCCGCCCGCCTCCACCGCGCCGTCAAGAAGTACGCCCCCGCGCCCGCGCGCAACGCGCGCGCCTGAAAGTTTCGCCCGCCTTTTCAAAGGCGGCTTACGTGCAGGGGCAGCGCCCCTGCCCGCGCTCCGCAGAGCGCGGAACTCTCCTGATGCTTCATAAAGATCAGGAAGGGGGTCTAAGGGGGAAACCCTATCAAGGGGTTTCCCCCTTTTCTTTTGCCTTGTGCGTGTGCGCCGATACGTTGGGAGGTGGTCGATGGCCTGTCCTGCGATTCGACCCCATTTCTTTGGTGCTTGCCCAAA